>ENA-OQHD01000834-OQHD01000834.1-human-gut-metagenome-genome-assembly--contig:-NODE-834-length-10191-cov-2.291335_pt1 | contig 10191 bp, 15 predicted proteins | sample MGYA00242560_ERZ504711 | MGnify/ENA primary metagenome ERZ504711 (study PRJEB26092, sample SAMD00036198) | human gut metagenome | host: Homo sapiens | study: EMG produced TPA metagenomics assembly of... | reverse complement strand
TGTAAAAGAAAACTCTCTGGTTTTGCAGTATACCGAATGCAGCTCCTCTGTTTTCAAGATATTCTAATTGAAATATATTTCTGATCAGTACATAAGCCGGCCGGTCTTTTAAGTGTCCGACAACAAGATATTTTGTAAACTGGTCTATGCATACCAGTACAACAACACTGATCAGTGCTGTGATATAATGTGTGATACGTTTTGTATTTGTATTCATGATACTCCTTGCTGATCATACTATGAATCTATGACATTTTTTGAATTCATAGTACGAAAAACTATATATATTTGCGTACAGAAATCATATAACGTCCCTTTTTTTGTCTCAGACAGGATCCCATTATAGGCAATACGACCCAATTTTACGAACGGAAATTATATCATTCTCTTTTAACCGGTATCCGTTACTGGTAATCAGTTTTCCATTCACAAACACTTTTCCGGCTTCAATCTGAGACGTGATCTTACTTCTGGAAAGAGGATATGCCAAAGCGAGAACACTATCGAGACGGATGGATGATACGGTTCCTTTTAATTCTTCGTATCTCGGTTCATAATCAACCTGAAAACCGGTACCGATCGTTGCTTTTACATGAGTATGTCTGATCTGAGTCAGATTATCGGTGACGTATTCTGCCATTTCTTCTTTGACAAATATCAGCGCTTTATGATCTTCTGCAATAATATCTCCGATCTTACAACGTTCAATACCAAGATTCATCAGTGCACCAAGATAATCGCGGTGAGTAAGATCTTCGGAAAACTTCTTATTCAGCGGGATGACTTCTATTGTCTGAATCGGATATTCATACTCATAATAAAGAGCATCAGGTAGAAATACAGCCATCTGACGCTCTGATAAGTCATATCCACCATACGTCTTATACTGGGATAAGAACATGTCTTTCGGTGTCGTATGAAGAATATTCAATTCATTCAAATTAAGAAAGTCAGAAAATACAACAATGCCTCTGTTATATGCAAGTCCGGAAAGTTCAACCAGACGTTTTCTGTAACATACTTTCTTCTTTGTTCATAATTAAAATCTTGTCCTCATAGATGAAGAATCCAAAGAAGTGTTCAACAGATCCTGAAGATCTCCCGAAATATCTACATTTGTAGGTGTTACCAGGAATATGTAATTCGAAATCTTCTGCAGGTTACCACTGATTGCAAATGTAGCACCTGAAGTAAAATCAATAATACGCTGTGCAATCTCAAGATCCAGTCCCTCCAGATTAAGGATCACTGTGCGTCCGCTTAACAGAGTCTCTGTGATCTCTCTGGAATCTTCAACAGAAGTTGGTTTAATTACACATACTTCCATATTTACACTGCTTCTTCTTGCAGGCTGACGCATAGGTGTTACTTTATTATTAGAGAATGAAGATTTCTGCTTTACAGGTGCTGTATATTCCTCCTCGTCATTCTCATCAAAATCTTTATCACTATCTTTTGTGCTTTTATGAAAGAGGCTTCTCTTGGGCTTTTCTTCATAATCATCATCATATTCGTCATCGTCGAAGAATTCATCATCATCGTATTCATCGTCTCCGTCGTCTAACTTCATGATACTTAAGAACTTATCTAATACTCCCATTTTTAATAAATCTCCTATCTTCCGTTTATACTTGATGAGTATAGTCTCGTGCTCCGAAAATTCCGGTACCAACACGGACCATGGTAGCTCCTTCTTCTATGGCTACCTGATAGTCATTTGTCATACCCATAGAAAGAATACTCATAGTAATATTATCAATGTTTTTCCTTTGCGATGTCAACAGATAATTTGCGTAAAATGAGCAAAAATCAGGGCGATTATCCTCAGGATTTTCTACAAATGGAGCAATTGTCATAAGACCTTTTACACGGATATGTGAAAATTTTGATATCTGCTCTACGAATGCAGGAACTTCTTCCGGCATAAGTCCGAATTTACTTTCTTCTTTCGCAACATTCACTTCGATCAGTATATTGGCTGTAACGTTATGTTTTTCTGCTTCTTTATCAATTGTTTCAGCTAATCGGACAGAATCCACAGAATGAATAAGATCTACTTTATCAATAATATATTTGACCTTATTACGCTGCATATGACCGATCATATGCCAGTGGATATCTTTTGGCAGAACTTCATATTTGGAAGCGAGTTCCTGTGCTTTGTTCTCTCCATTGACACGAACACCCAGATCATATGCTTCCTGCAGCATCTCTACAGGTTTTGTTTTGCTTACTGCGATCAACGTAACCTCTTCTCTCTTACGGCCGGCGCGGTCGCATGCAGCCTGGATATTTTCTTCTACTTTTGCAAGATTTTCTTTTAACATAATTTCTAGCTCCTTTTCTCTTATATCAAATTAAGAAATGACATCACCCTCATGTACGTCTTTTCCTGTCAGTGCAATGTGGTCATAATTGGACAGACCATAATCATTTCCACTTTGTACAATATAGTAATCATCGCTTTCGCATAAAATCTGTACCTGACGGAATACCGCATAGCCCCCGGTTGATATTATAAACTCCCTTTAATTGCTTTGTTTCTGATAATTGATAAGTATCTGAAGAGCCTGCCTTTTTTAAGGTTGTAATTTTTTTCAAAATCATCCGGATCAACATAGACAGAACCGGTCTGTGTATCGCGGTAATAGATATCAACAGCCTGAAATTCTGCATTCTCTTTCCCGGTATCGATCAATACACCGGTACTGTTACTACTTTCCGCCCTGGGTAAGATAATCTTCCGGAATTACATAGAAGTCCTTCTTTGTAATCGCTGATTTCGGTAATTTTAAGTCCGGACTGATCTTCGAGTATCAGTTCTACGTCAACAAAACGATCCTGGGCATAGCGTACCATCGAAGAATCAAATGCAAGATATCCGAGATAAGACCCATTTTTCATTTTTTCATTGGAAAATGCAGCGGTCATAGTTTCATTATCATTTTGGAAAACGTACATGGACACTAGAAGAATCTTTCAACTCTTTTGCACACTCTTTGGTTAAAGGAATAACCAAAGTCCAGTCATCATCTTTGATTAATTTGTATACCGGGGTGCCGGATTTAATCTGGGTATTGTTTTTCTGCTCGTTTTTTACGATAGCCTTCTTTGCTTAACATATCCGGGGTTACATCATCCGCAGTAGATTTTTTCGAATCCGTCCACATAATAACATATGATACCGTCAGAATCCGCAGAAAACACATGAAGTCCGTCGGTATCTGCATCGGTCAGAGCAGCAAGCTGAGTCTGACGGTTCTGATTTGATTTTCCATCCAGCACATTTGAGATATTACTTTTTAATGTATATACATCTCCGAAACTTTCATCAGAATAATTTTCGCAGAAAGTCTGGGCCTTCTGACGTATATTGTTCTGCTCAACGGAGGTTAATTTCTGACTTTTTCCTGATTTTGATTCAAACTGTAACTTGTGGTCAGAAAGAGAATAAATCTGTGTTTTAGCACCGACTTTACTACCGGCTGAAACAAAGTAATTAACGTATCCATTGTCTTCGGAGCGGATTACTGTTTCATTACGGATGGCAAGACCGGTATAGGAATTGTCTTTGAGAATGGATCCTTCCCGAACCTCATAACAGAAATATGTTTTTCTGTCAGATACATTAATACAGTTACAACAAGATAAATAAATATAACACCAAAAATGATGATCCCAATATTTAAATGATTTTTTCTTCTGATATACTTTTATATTTGATGATTGCGTGTTTCCAGCCCAAATTTCCGGCCTCCTATCTTTATTGCTTTAACATACGTAACGCTGATCCATTTAAATAGTGAAATGCCTTTCCCTGATAACTTTGCCTTTCTGTCATGATTTCAAATAGTTCATCTCTTAACTTCCACCAGCTGGTGTCCCAGTTACAGAATACAGCATCCTTTTCCGGAATACGGCTGAACAGGCGCTCAATTGCAATATCCGGTCTCAGATATTCCAGAAACAGGATGAGGCGGTTCAGGTACTCTTCTTTTTTTGACATAGAGATATTGTACCATTTTCATACGCTTCGCACAACTTTGTATTCTTAGCAATATAAAGAGAGTGTGCCTTTACGATCTGTACCGGAAGTGCAGATAATAATTTTTGCCGTTTCAATGCTGTCATCCAAATCATCTCCCGGAAGATTCAGGATTACATGGGTGCAGATATCGAAAGAATATTTGTTGATATGCAGGACCGCATCGATAAATTCCGCAAGAGAATGACCTCTTGATATTTGTTTTAAGGTATGATAATTCACTGTTTGAAGTCCGAGTTCGATCGTAATATGGATTCCGGTTTTTTCCCGGACTGTATGTAATACATCCAGGTAGTCATCCCGTATACAATCCGGACGTGTAGAGACGGCAATTTCAACAATATCAGGAACGCGGGATGCTTCCTCGATATATGAACGGAATATTTCAAGCGGTAAAAATGTATTCGTAAAGTTTTGAAAATACGCAATAAACTTATGCGCATGATAACGTTTCTCAATATAGTCGCGAGTCCTAAGAAGCTGTTCTGTGACAGATACGGCAGAGTCCATTGCTTCAAATCCGGTTCCCTTTTCTGCACAGAACGAACAGCCGTTTCCGTTAATTCTATTTGGACAGCTGACCGGGAGATTTACCGGAAGTTTATATACTTTTTCTCCATATCTTTCTTTGAGATATTGTGAATATGGATAATATTTTTCACTTTATCCATGATAAAAATCCTTTCCGCAATGTATAATTCCACTTTTCCCGGCAATACTATTATCATTCGATAAAAGGAGGATTACTCAGATGAAATGGTTTGATAACACTGCATTGACGCTTGTGATCATCGGTGCACTTAACTGGCTTCTGGTTGGTATATTTAAACTGGACATCGTAGCCGTAATCTTTGGAAATCTCACATGGATTTCCAGAATTATTTATACCATTATCGGTCTATGTGGACTTTATCTCATCAGCCTTTATGGAAGAATCGGAAGTTCATCCTTAAAAAAGGGGTATCCGTATTATGGATGCCCCTTCTATACTTTTTACATATTATTTTTCAGGAATTGCTTCCACAATTGCTGTCATATCTTTATAAAGCAATGGCTTTGTATCAGCATTCATTACAATAGAGATATATGGATGATTGTTTTCATCTTCTGTAAGAAGAACGAGACAATTCCCGGCCAGCTTGGTTGTTCCTGTTTTTCCCGCCGATGACAGTTACATTATCTGGTTTTTCTGCTTCACCGGTAGCATAAAAACTTAGTAGGTTCCCAGGTAATACTTCTTACAGCACCACTACTTCCGGTAACCTTTGCGGTATGTGATTTTGATTTGATGATTTTGTCAAAAATCATCATTTTTCAATGCATTCATTAAAAAATGAGATAAAGGTCATAAGCAGTTGTATAATGGTCGTCATTATGAAGACCATTAGAATTTACAAAATGTGTGCCTGTTGCCATTAACTTTTTCCGCTTCTTTATTCATCATTTTTTGCAAATTCCATCCATACTTCCGCCCAACATATTCTGCAATTGCTGTTGCATTGTCATTTCCGGAATGAAGTAACAGACCATATAATAAATCGGATAATGTAATCTTATCGCCAGCCTGTATTCCGCAAGTTGCTTCGTCAGCAGCAAAGCTGTTCATATCGGCATTCTGAGACACTGTAACAACGTCTGACAGATCAGCGTTTTCTAAAGCAACCAGAGCAGTCATAAGCTTGGTTGTACTTGCCGGATAGATTTTATCAAACATCTGATAGGAAAAGTCAACTTTTTTCCCGTCAACATCAAACAAGGCTGCTGAATGAAGTGTATCTGTTTCGGCAGAGGTAATCCCTTTCAGATTGACATCACCAGATGCAACACACAGATCAGAAGCAAATAAATCACTTGTATACAGATTTGTGTTATAATTTTCGATTTCATAATCTGCTACTACATTCTTTGAACCAAAACCACAACCGGTTGTCACCATTGCCGTCAATGACAGCATAGCTATTAATTTTGAGTATTTACCGATACATTTCACGCCAGTCTAAATCTCCTCTGTCAATTGCTAAGATAATAATTTCTGCTGTTGCAAGATTCGTTGCCAGCGGAATATTATAAGTGTCGCACATACGGATCACATCATTAAGATCCGGGTCGTGAGGTTTTGGATTGGAAGGCTCTCTCAAAAAGATCAGAGCATCAATATCATTCTGCGCAATCTGCGCTCCTAACTGCTGCTTTCCGCCTAAGGGACCGGCCAGATATTTATGAACTTTCAGGTTTGTAACTTCTTCAATTAATCTTCCTGTCGTTCCTGTAGCATAAAGACTGTGTTTGCTTAAAATTCCTCTATATGCGATACAGAAATTTTGCATCAGTGCTTTTTTTGAATCATGTGCTATCAGACCTATATTCATATTATTCACTCCTTACTGGTATTTTTTCGGTTGTAATCCTACGTTCAAGACTAATCCAATTCCAATATATAAACTTACAAGAGATGTCAGTCCATAACTTACAAAAGGTAATGGTACTCCAGTATTAGGTAATATCTTGGTGGCAACACCAATGTTAATAAAACTTTGTATGCCAATCAGTCCCCCAACACCACAGCATATGATTCTTCCTGCAAGGTCTTGCGATCGTATCCCAACTAAAATTACATTGTATCACAATTAATAGTAATACGCAATAATTATACACCTCCGACAAACCTAATTCTTCACCAATGATCGCAAAAATGAAATCTGTCTGTGGTTCAAGAATGAAATTACCGCTTTTTTACGGATGTAGTCGTGTTATTATCCAGCCCTTTTCCTGTTAGCTGACCGGAACCAATTGCCATGACAGAGCTTTTTCTGCTGGTAAGCTTCATCACTTTCATATTTTTCGGGTTCGATAAAAGCAAGGATACGCTTCTGCTGATAATGCCCTTTAAAAAGCTTCTGGTCAGGCTGAACAACGATACTTGAAAAAGATGACTGCGACCGGTATTAATATGACAAGGACGGTACCGATGAATTTATAACTTAGTCCGGCTACATAGATCATAAGACAGATCATAAGAGCGGTACAAATGGTTGTGGACAGGTTTGGCTCAATTAAGATCAATACCAGCGGAATACCTGCGAGGACAGCATATTTCAACAGTGTAAATTTATCATTGATATCTTCTTCGTGTTCCATCAAAAATTTTGCCAAAAAATATGATCAGTAATAATTTTTGCAAGTTCTGAAGGCTGGAATTGGATAAAGCCTACCTTGATCCAGCGGGTTGCACCATTTACATTCTCACCAAATAATTTTACTGCAGTAAGCATAATGATAGAAAGTATATACAATACCCAATAAAATTTATGATCCACATATAGTCAATCAGTGACACGATGATCATAGCCGCAAGACCTATCACGACACCAAGAATCTGTTTGTTCTGAAGAGATTCTTTTGCACTGCCTACGACTAAGATACCGAAAATGGATAAAATACCTACAAGTGCAACAATTCCGAATTTGTAATTTTTCCAGTTATATGGTTTTGTAAATCTATGTGATCTCACGTTTCTTCTCCTGCTATTCTTATCACTATCTGTGAACGGTTAATCTCTACTTGAAAATCATCTTCTGTAAGTTCCACGTATTTGGAAAGGGTTTGATATAAGTCCCGGCAGATATGATCATAAACGGAAGGCGTACATTGTACCCGATCCGATACGACCAATGCGCGGAGACGGTTCTTTGCAATGGATACGGAAGAGCTTTTCAACATATTCAGGGCCTCCTAATTCTTCTTGAATGCATGTGAGATCCTTGAGAAGAATCCCTTTCCGGTATCAAGATTTATATAAGGAACTTCCAATCCCAGAATACGCTTACAAATATTTAAATATCCTTTTCCTGCCGTTGAATCGAGACCAATTACCGGTTCCCCCTGGTTAGTCCCCGATAACAACCTGTTCGTCATCAGGAAGGATTCCAATTAAAGGTACCGAGAGGATTTCGGTGACATCATCAACGGACATCATATCTCCCCGCTTCACCATGTCCATCCGGATGCGGTTGATGATCAGGTCAATCTTACGGATCTGATTCTGTTCCAGAAGTCCAATGATACGGTCAGCATCACGAATGGATGATACTTCCGGAGTTGTAACAACTAATGCACGGTCAGCACCGGCAATGGCATTTTGAAAGCCTTGTTCAATACCGGCCGGACAATCCAAAAGGTATGTAGTCAAATTCTTCTTTTGAATTCAGAAGTGAGCTTTTTTCATCTGTTCCGGTGATACCGCCGACTTGTCTTTTGTCTGGGCGGACGGGAGCAGATATAGATTTTCATATCGGCTGTCACGGATCAATGCCTGTTTCAGGCGGCATCCGCCGGTCACAACATCGACCAGATTATATACGACCAGATTTTCCATGCCCATCACAACATCCAGATTCCGGAGCCCTAGATCAGTATCTATGATCACTACCTTTTTGGCCAAGCTTCGATAAACCGGCTCCTACATTTGCAGTTGTAGTCGTCTTTCCAACTCCACCTTTTCCTGATGTAATTACGATAACTTCGCCCATGAATAACTTCCTCCTATAACTGGTTTTACTTTTACTTCTCCTATCCGCAGTTTTTTTCGGCTGCATACGGAGAGCTGCAATGACAGCATCTCTGCGTCCGGAGGCACCTGCGATCACCGTACCGTATATGGTACCGGTTACAATTACATTTCCTTTGGATGCAACGGTAGCACCTTCTTCGATATCACCTATGATCACAATGCTCTGTTCGGACTCAAGAACCTGCCTTCCTCTTAATGTACCCTTATAGAACTGCCCGTCTTTTTCATGGATGGCTTCAAGGCTTTCGTCCAGCATTTTTTTATGGACTTGTTCTGTAACAGTATTTTTCTCAATGATACAAAGTATTTCGATATTGGCAGCTGATTCAATTTCTCTTGTCAGCTGCCGCTCTTCATCTTCTGTGAAAGAACGGCCTTCATATTCCACAGCCATTTTTGCGTGAGCAAAGAACCTGGAAGCAGATTGGAATTTCTTTTTTACGACTTCCAGAAGTTCCTCGAATGAACTGTCTGAATCAAAATAAATAGTGATGCCGTATTTGTTACTCTTGATGAGCACCTGATCTTTCACATAGAATCATCCTTTCTTTAATCTCCACCATTTGATCCGGTACCAATATCTGATGCAGATCCCGTGATCAATTCATTTTCCGGTGTGACTTTATAGTAGTACTCCATGACATCATTACCGACTTCAGCTGCAAATGTCGAACTGTAGCCGTTGGCAATACGGATTGCAAATGCAATCTGTGGGCTGTCACTAGGAGCAAATCCTACAAACAGACCGTGGTCTGGATGAGTCTGACTTTGCTGTGCAGTTCCGGTTTTACCGGATAATGCAATACCACTCGAATTTAATTTCTGTAAAATAATCTTTATGTTCTGAAGTTACAACTGCTCTCATACCTTCATGGACTGCCTGCCATGTAGAGGCGGACACATCGGTAACTTTAGTTTTTTACTTCAGGAGTATAGTCTTTGATCGGTTTTTCCCTTTAGGGCTTGTAACCTTATCTAAAAGACTTAAGTTGTATACGGTTCCCTCATTTGCAACTGCTGTGATATATCTTGCAAGCTGACTGGTAGTATAGTTGTTGGTACCCTGTCCGATAGCAGATAATACAGAGTTGTCATCGGATATCTGCGGGTCAGATTCAGGAATTTCCATACCCGAAGTATCTCCAAGACCGAATTCTTCCGCATATTTTTGAAGTTTTGCAATACCACGTTCGCTTGAATAATAATTCTGTGTACTCTTTCCATCTGAGGTATCACTGTCCAGCTTTGAATCACCGGCATTATTGAGCCCCTAGTCTGTAACCGACTTCATAGCAAAAAGTCATTACAAGAATGCTGAATACCCTGTGATACATTCAGGTTACCATGTGATGACGGGTAAATCCAGCACTTTTGGATTCGGTGTGACTTTCTTATATACTCCGGCACATGGAAGATATGTGTTAACGTCAATGACACCTTCGGTCAGACCGGCAATTGCAGATAATGGTTTGTAAGTGGAACCAGGTGCTGTCTTTTCCTGTGTTGCATTGTTGTAGAATGGACGGGGACTGATTGGTAAGCAGTTTGCTGTAGTAATCAGAATCCATGGTATTTG
>ENA-OQHD01000833-OQHD01000833.1-human-gut-metagenome-genome-assembly--contig:-NODE-833-length-10201-cov-1.992754_pt1 | contig 10201 bp, 16 predicted proteins | sample MGYA00242560_ERZ504711 | MGnify/ENA primary metagenome ERZ504711 (study PRJEB26092, sample SAMD00036198) | human gut metagenome | host: Homo sapiens | study: EMG produced TPA metagenomics assembly of... | reverse complement strand
GGTGTCCAGCATGATCTCACACTGATCCTTGCGCAGCATGAAGCGGATCTTGTACTCCGCGCCGGTCTCCGGCAGCACAGAGGTGTGGTGCTTTGCCATCAGGCGCTTGACCACAGCTTTTTTGATGATGCTCTGGCAGGCAGGCACACTGGACAACTGACTGTTCAGCGAAGAGCCGGTGACCGGAAAGGCTGCGTCTGCGGGCAGCAGCTCCTCCCACGGGATATCGTACAACGCCGTCGAACAGGTCATCAAAGGTGGCGGCCCTGTAGCGGGCCAGCAGCAGCATCACGCGCTCCACCGTGCGCAAATTGAGGTTTGCAGCAGCGATCATCTCTGCACCGCCGGCAAAGCTCAGACGGCCATCGTCCACGCGGATATTCTCTGCGCCGATGCGGGTCAGCTCAAATTTTGCAGTGGATTCACACCCAAAAAAAGCAGGGCGCGATCAGTTCAAATTTTGCAGGCATTGTGTTTCCTTTCTTTTATTACGGGAAAAAACAGACCTGCCCGATCAAATGAGACAGGTCTGTTTCCGTTATTTTGATCAGGCTTGAAAAGCGCAGGCCTTTCCGCTCAGCGGCGGCCACCGCGGCCGCGAGGCGCATAACCACCACCGCGGCGATTATTGGTCTCGTGATCAAGATCGGCCATCTTCTCTTCGCTCTGGCTCTTGAAGCGGCTCATCATGTCCTCAAAACTCATGTTATCGGAACGGACGGGAGCCTTGGGCTGCCATACACGGGGTGCGCTGTCGCGGGCAGGGCCTCTGCCGCCCTCACGCGGGGGGCCGGCCAGCGCCGCCGCGGCCTGCACCAAAATGACCACCCTCGCGGGGGCCCGCCCGGACGGGGACCACCAGAGCGCGACCGCCTGCAGGGCCTCTGCCCTCACGCGCCGGGGGCGCGAGGCGGCGGCCAGCAGGCGCTGATGGACAGCGCGATCTTGCCATCCGGTGCAATGTTGATCACCTGCACCTTGACGATATCACCATCGTGCAGAACAGCTGCAATGTCCTGCACGAACTCGTTGGACACCTCGGAAATATGGACCATGCCTACACGGCCCTCCGGCAGTGCGACAAAAGCGCCAAACGGCTTTACACCGGTGACGCGGCCCTCGAATACGTTCCCTACCTCAATTGCCAAAACTCAATACTCCTTGTTTTCCATAGAATGGGCAGCAATTCAGCTGCCGGTCACATCCACAAAGATGCGCTCGTTGGGTGCAGCGTAATTGTAAGAATCCCGCGCGACCCACTCGGTGATCTGGTCTGCACGCCGCTGAGAATGCGCTGCATCTCCTCGTTTTCAGTCCTTTTGCTGGGCGATCTGCTCGTTCAGCGTGTCCAGCTCCGCACGTTTTGGAGCTGATGGTGACCTGATTGGAAATGTATGCTGCCAGCATACTCAGCAGCAGCAGGACAAAAAACACCCGTACAAGTGTTTTAACGACCACTTTCTTCTTGCGTTTTCTGCGGTCCGGTGCTGCCATGATCTCTTCTGCCCCCGTTGCATTTGACTCTTACTTTAACACATATGAATTATACATCATGCGGCGCTGGTTTGGCAAGTTCTTTTTGCGCATTTTTGCAGTCTTTTTGCGCTGCGGCGTAGTTTGCGCGCCTTTCTCCGCCGGGCGCGCCGCCGCTCTGCCGGCCGGAGCACCCGGCGCTGTAAAACGCTTCCCGCTGCACGCAGCGGTGCACCCAGCACAAAGGCTGCTGCACCGGCACCGGCAAAGGCTGCCGCAGCCATGTACCAGCGCAGAACACCGGCACTGCTCTGCCCTGCTGCGTAGCTCTGCACAGCGGCCAGCACAGCACCCATCCACACCAGATCCGGCACAAAAGCTGCACGCCCTCTGGCCGGGAATACAGCCCGCAGTGCGCCGATACTGGCTCCCAGCACCGTGCAGGCAGCGATCTCCTGCCCAAGGGCTGCAGGCGGCAGTACCGGGATCATCGCAGCAGGCGGCGCAGAAAACCGCCCGCCGGTGCGCTGGCCGTATATTCCAGCGTGTCGATGCGGCCGGTGAACTTCGCCTCCCCGGTCTCCAGATCCAGCGCCGCCATGTTCAGCTGCGCCCCGGTCAGGTGCAGCGTGCCCTTGCCCGTTTCCATGGCAGCGCTGTCGGCATTGCAGTGCAGTACCTTCTGCACACCGGTCACCGTCAGGCGGGCGCGGCTTTCCAAGATCAGATCGTGCGGCGCGGGCTGCGGGTCTCTGGGTGTTTTTTCCGGCATGGTTCGTCTCCCCTTTTCTGGTGCATCCTATGCACCGGTACCGGGGCTTTTTATGCCTGCTCGCCCTCTGCAATGATCTCGTACATCTCGCGGGCCACATCCTTAGTGCGCGGCTCCACATCCGAGAGCACCTTTACCTTGATGGGCCGGTTGCCGAAGGTCACCTCGATGATGTCGCCCGCCTTGACGGCCTGACTGGCCTTGGCGATCTTGCCGTTGATGAGGATGCGGCCTGCATCGGCCACCTCGTTTGCCACGGTGCGGCGCTTGATCAGACGCGAAACTTTCAAATATTTATCCAGACGCATGGTTCTTCCTCCTGTCACAAAAAAACGCCGCCGCACCCTCTTGCAGGCAGCGGCGGCAAAGCAGATACAGCTTACAGGGTGTCCTTCAGGGACTTGCCGGGCTTGAACACGATGCTGCGGGAAGCGGCAATGGTGATCGGCTCACGGGTGCGGGGTTGATGCCCTGACGCTCGGCGCGCTCACGCATCTCAAAGGTGCCAAAGCCGGAAATGGTGATCTTTTCCGCCCTCAGACATGGCCTTGCTCAGTGCTTCAAACACAGCATTGACAGCCTGCTCAGCGCTCTTCTTGCTCATCTCAGTGTTCGCAGCAACCTGTGCGATCAGATCGGTCTTCGTCATAAAAATACCCTCCAGATTTGTTACTTGGTGTTCTTTTTTCTCTATCGGAGCAGGTCACTCGACCTGAGTACCGCTTTGTTCTTTCTGCGCCAGCAGTTCTGCACAATAGCGCTTGGATGCAAAGGTCAGCGCTTCCTCCGCGTCCACACCAGCCAGCCGCATGGCATTGGCCGCAGCAAACAGCAGTTCTCCCGCCGCCTGTGCGTCCTGTTCCCGGTTCCAGCCGTCCAGTGCTGCCTGCAAAGCCTGCCGTGCCGTTTCCGGCGCAGACTGCTCTGCCCCGCAGCGGTCGGCACGCTTCTGCAGCTTCTGGGCACGCATCAAAGCAGGCAGCGTAACCGGCACTGTGCCCAGCTCATCGGCCAGAGTGGTGCGGCCCTTTTCCTTATTACTTTTTTGAGCGCATCCCAGCCGTTTATACCCGCATTTTGTGCCGCCGAGGACGCAAAGATGTTCGGATGCCGGAACACCAGCTTCTCGCACACCTCACGGCAGACATCCTCAAAAGTAAAGCGCCCGCGCTCTTCTTCGATCACCGCGTGGAACGCCACCTGCATCAGCACATCGCCCAGCTCTTCCTGCATCAACTGCGGATCGTCAGCATCAATGGCCTCCAGCGCTTCGCAGGTCTCTTCCAGAAAGTTCTTCCGGATGGAAGCATGGGTCTGTACCTTATCCCACGGACAGCCGTTCTCCGGGTCCCGCAGGATACGCAGAATTTCCAGCAGCTGCTCTGCCGTATAGGGTGCCTTTGGCTGCCAGTCCAGCACAGCGCTCACCTGCCTTGTAAAAAGATACTGTATATTGTATCGCATCTCATGCAGTTTTGCAAGACAAAGTGCGCAAATTTTCCCGCATTTCGCCTGCATTTTGCCGCTCGCAAAAAGCAGGACGGTGCCCTGTGGGGAGCGCCGCCCTGTTGCTGAACCGTTTTATTACAGCTGTGACCGCACTTGTTGCAGAACAGTGCATCGTCCGAGACGGGAGCACCGCACTGCGGGCAGGCTTTGTGCTCTTCCGGTTGGTCAGCAGGAACTTCCTCGTGCACCACATATTCCGCCTCGGCAGCTTCCGCCGGGGTCAGGATGCTTTCAGGCGGGCGATCTCCTGCTCGATGTTATCGATCATCTCGATATACTTATCCACCAGCGGCTGGTTTTCTTCCTTGCCCTTGGCCAGACTGTACACCAGTGCGCCCAGCTGGCCGCTGTGCCTTGAGCAGCTTGCCCTGCTCATTTACGATCAAAGCCTGAGTCTTGCCCTTTTCGGCCAGGTCCAGCGCAGCGTTCTTGCCTTTTTCGGCATATTCCAGACCCATTTCCTTGATCCTATTGAAATCCATAAAAGACACCTCTCTTACTATCGGCCTGTTTATCGTGGGCCATGTGCGGATGTTATCTCCATTATAGCGCACAGGCCGCTCGTTTGCAATGAACGGACCGCATTTTTTGACAGTTTGGTGCCGGTTTGGAAACAATTTTTTGCGCATTCGGCCTAAATTTACACGATAATTTCACACATCGGCATTCTGTGCCCTGCGGTCGGCTGCGCCGCCGTAGAATTCCCGCAGCATGCTGTCCTCCGGCAGCAGCTCCAGCTCCAGCGGTGCCACATGCTCAAAGCGGCGGGCTGTCTCGTCCCACAGCTCGGCATTGTGGCCTTCCAGCGTGAACTGACGGCGCACCACGCCCAGCAGCTTGGAGATCAAGCCCAGCTCGTAGGTAAAGGAGGTATCCAGCAAAAATGTCTGCCGTGGTTTTGAAGCCCTTGATATACCGCGTCTCACCGTCCAGCACGCGGTCCCACATGGCAAGGGTCTTTCCGGGCTGCGGCCGCGCGCTGCAGCGTCCCGCAGGGTGCGGCGGCACAGGCGGATATCCTGCGTGTTGATGACGCGGCGGCCATCGATGCAGTATTCCTCCCGCAGGCCTGCATAGATGCGGTAGATGTCGTCGCCCTTTACGAGGCCGGTCAGCTCCGGGTTCAGCGCATGGATGCCCTCCACGATGCATACACCGCCCTGCAGGTCGATGGGCTCCACCTCTGCCGAGCGCTTTTCGGCAGAGAAATCGTAGATGGGCAGCACGGTCTTGCCCGTCTCGCTCAGCTCCCGCAGGCACTGCTTGATGAGAGGCAGATCCAGCGTATCGGGGTTCTCGTAGTCCAGCGTGCCGTCCGGCAGGCGCGGATAGAACTCTGCGCCTTTGAAGAAATTATCCAGACTGACCACCTGCGCCGGGGTCCCGCGCTTTTGCAGAGCCTTTGCAATGCAGTGGGCGCTGGTGGTCTTGCCGCTGGCCGACGGGCCGGTGAGCATGACGATCTTTGCGCCGGAAAGCTGCACTTTCTGGGCGGCGTAATCTACCCTTTGGGCATAGCTCTGCTCACTCAGGTCGGCAAGTGCCTGCGGGCTGCGGGCTGCCACATTGTACAGATCGATCTCAACCAGACGTTTGGGTACCCAAATCGTGATCATAAAAATCAGCCACTCCCTTTTTTGCGTTCCAGCACCTCCGCAAAACGCTGGATATATTCGTTCGGATACTTAAAATTGAAAATGCGCTGCATCCGTTTTCCGCCGTCGGCCACCAGCTTGGTGCTGCCGCCTGCACCGGCGGAGAGGATGGTCTGGACTTCCTCCATGATATAGATGTTGTAATATCCCTCGTGGCCCGGCTTGCACCAGCCCACGGTTTTCCAGGTTCTGCAGAGTATTCTTCTGGCGGTAGAGGTAGTAGGGCCGGTAGCCCGCTTCTGCCAGCAAACGGCACTTTTCCAGCATGGCGGCGACGTCGGCGTAGTCGTTCTCCTTCTGGTCCTCAATGACGATGCGGGAAGCGCGCTTGAGGGTGAGGGTGTGCACGGTGATGTTCTCCGGGTCCAGCGCGATGGCCTGCCGCAGGCTGCGCTCAAAACTTTCCACCGTGTCGCCGGGCAGACCGGCGATCAGGTCCATGTTGATATCATCATGACCGGCCTTGCGCGCTTCGGCATAGCAGTCCAGAATGTCCTGCGCCGAGTGCTTGCGCCCAATGCCCGCCAGCACCTCGTCCGAGAAGGTCTGCGGGTTGATGGAGATGCGGGTAGCGCCGTATTCCTTGATGACCGCCAGCTTTTCGGCATCCGTGCAGTCCGGACGGCCTGCCTCCACCGTATATTCCACGACCTTCGAGAGGTCAAAACTTCGCCCGGACCGTGCCCATCAGCTGCCGCAGCTGGTCGGCAGACAGGCTGGTGGGCGTGCCGCCGCCGATGTAGATGCTGCACAGTTTCAGGCCCGCCTTGTCAGCCTGAATGCGGATCTCTTCCACCTCTCGGCACAGACAGTCCACATAAGGCTGCACCATCTTGCGGTCGCGGTCCAGATTGCAGCTGACAAAGCTGCAGTAGCTGCACCGGGACGGGCAGAACGGGATGCCGATGTACAGGCTGTAGGTCCCGGGTTCATTGCCCACTTTCAAAATCGGCTCCTGCAGGTCGGCAATGGCCTTGGCCATCTGGTATTTCTGCTGGGAGCAGTCGAACCGGTCAAGGAAAAAGTGGTCGATTTCCGCTTCCGTCCAGCCTGCGGCGCGCTTGTCGTGGATGAGCCGCACCGGGCGCACACCGGTCAATTTTGCCCCATGGCGGGCGGATGCCGGTCCAATCCCGCAGCAGATCATAGGTCAGGCTGGCAAGGCTGAATTCCGGGGTCTCGCCGCCCTGTTCCACAGGCGCGGGCAGCGGTGCGTGTCGTTCAGCACTTCTGCCGTCCTGACGCACCAGTGCATGCAGGCCGTCCGGCGATTTTTTCTGCCCAGACGCAGTCCTCGGCGTTCTCCGGCGGGGTGAGGGTGAGCGGTGCCATGGGGTAAAACAAACGCACCAGATGCTCCACTTCGTAGCCGGAAGGCAGGCCGGTAATATAAATCTTCATGTTGTTCACTCTTTAAAATAAATCATTGTTGCCGCGCACAGCGCTGCGGATGAAGTAATTGTTGTCCAGTTCATCGCCAAAGGTGGAGAACTCGCCATGGCCGGGCAGCACCTGCGTGCCGCGCGGGATGGGCAGCTTTGCCAGCTTACGCAGACTCTCGGCCATCTGTGCACTGCTGCCGCCCTCCAGATCGGTACGGCCGATGCTGCCTGCAAACAGGGTATCGCCGCAGAAGAGATACTCGCCGCACAGCAGCACCACGCCGCCGGGCGTATGGCCGGGCGTGTGCCAGACCGTGAACTGCAGCTCGTCTACCGAGACAGTCTCCCCTTCTGCGTAGCCGCAGTCCGCTGCGCTCAGCGGATACATGCGGTCGCCTGCAAGGTCGGCAGCCTCACAGTAGAGCTTTGCGTTCCACTCGGTACGCAAGGCTTCGGCGCTGCCCACATGGTCGTAGTGGCCGTGGGTGCACAGGATGGTGGTGAGCTGCGCATTGTTTTCCTTTAAAATTTTATCGTAGGTCTGCGCATCTGCCGCCGGATCAATGACCACGGCATGGCCTGCGTCGGAAATGAGCAGGAAGGTATTGGTATACAGCGGCGCAGCGCCCGGAATATGAAAAGCCTGCATGGCGGTCACTCCTTTTTCTTCCACTCGTCGGTATCGATGATAATGGTGCAGGGTCCTTCGTTCACAAGAGCCACCTGCATGTCCGCGCCAAACTCGCCGTGCTGAACATCCTTCAGGCCCTGTTTGTTCATCTCTGCAAGGAACAGCTCGTAAGCATCCACGGAGAGCGGCGGCTTTGCGGCCTTGATAAAGCTGGGCCGGTAGCCTTTTTTTCGTGTCGCCGTAAAGGGTGAACTGGCTCACCACCAGAGCCGAATAGCCAAGGTCCTTTGCGCTGAGATTCAGCTTGCCCTCTGCGTCCGGAAAGATGCGCAGGCCCGCGCATTTATCGGCAAGCTTGGGCACGATGTCCAGACTGTCGGTATCCCTGACACCCAGCAGGATCATAAGGCCCGGCCCGATGGCCCGCGGCTCACCGCCGTTTACCCGCACACTGGCGGAAGACACCGCCTGAATGACTGCACGCATGTTTTAGCTCCTTGTCACCTTGAGCACGTCCTTCACCTTGGAAAGTCTTGCGACCACGCGGTTGAGGTGCTCGGTATTGTTGATGCCGATGGTCAGGCTGACCATGGCGCAGTTGTTTTCCACCTGACGGGCGTTCACCGCATAGATGGGCACCCGGATATCCGCCAGCGCAGCCAGCACATCCTGCAGCAGTTCGTTGCGGTTCAGCGCAATGATCTCAATGCCGGCCTTATAGCTGTCCTTGACGCTGTCGGCCCAGTACGCCTTGACCCAGCGGGGGGCGTTGGTGGGATCCTTCATGCTGGAAATGGCGTTCACGCAGCTCTGCTTGTGGATGGAAACGCCAAAGCCGCGGGTGATAAAGCCCACGATGGGGTCGCCCGGCAGCGGGCTGCAGCACTTGGCAAACTTGATGGGGGTGTTATCGAAGCCTTCCACCACCACGCCGTCGGTAGCGTGCACACGGCTCAGGTCCACCTTGGGCAGGTCTTCCCCGGCCTTTTCCTCCGAAGCTTTCAGCTTCTGCCACTCCTCCTTGAGCTTGGCAGGCAGTGGCAATGGTCATGCCGCCGTAGCCGATGGCGGCATAAAGCTCCTCGGCATTGTTCTGGCGCAGGCGGCGGGAACAGCTGTTGATAAAATCGTCCAGCTGGTCGTCCGGAAGGATGATCATTTCCCTGCGCAGCTCACGGGCCAGTGCATCACGTCCCTGCGTGATATTTTCCTCGCGGCGCATCTTTTTGAACCAGTTTCGGATCTTACTCTTCGCTTCGCTGGTGCGCACGATCTTGAGCCAGTCGCGGCTGGGGCCTTTGTCCGCCGGGCCAAGGATCACTTCGATGATCTCGCCGGTGGAACGATGTGGTCGATGGGCACCATGCGGTTATTCACCTTGCAGCCCACCATGCGGTTGCCCACCGCCGAATGGATCGCATAGGCAAAATCGATGCAGGTAGCGCCGGTGGGCAGGTTGATGACATCGCCCTTGGGGGTAAAGGCAAACACTTCCTCCGGCAGCAGGTCGCTCTTGAGGTCGTGCAGCAGATTGCCGGAATCCTCGCTGACGCGCTGGTTTTCCAACAGCTGGCTCACCCATGCCAGACGTTCGTCCAGCTTGTCGTGGCCATCCAGACCTTCTTTATACTTCCAGTGAGCCGCAACGCCGTACTCGGCCTGCTCGTCCATCTTGCGGGTGCGGATCTGCACCTCAAAGGGGATGCCCTCGTGGCCGATGACGGTGGTGTGCAGGCTCTGGTAGCCATTGGGCTTGGGAGTGGAGATATAGTCCTTGAAGCGGTTGGGCAGCGGATGGTACATATCGTGGATGAGGCCCAGAGTGCTGTAGCACTCGGCCAGCGTATCCAGAATGACCCGCACCGCATAGATATCGTAGATCTCATCAAAGGACTTGTTCTGCATGATGGTCTTGCGGTAGATGCCGTAAATGCTCTTGACGCGGCGCTTGATGGTAGCGCCCTCAATGCCGCTTTCGGCCAGCCTCCGCTCGATCACACCGGACACCTTTGCAAGGAACTCCTCGCCTGCACGCTCACTGAGCATCCGGCTGATCTCCTCGTAGCCCACAGGGTCAAGGTAATGCAGGCTGCGGTCTTCCAGTTCTTCCTTCACGTTCAGGATGCCCAGACGGTTGGCGATGGGGGCATACACCTCCATGGTCTCGCGGGCTTTATCGCGGCGCTTCTGTTCCGGCCATGCATCACCGGTGCGCATGTTGTGCAGCCGGTCGCACAGCTTAATGATCATCACGCGCACATCACGGCTCATGGCCAGCAGCATCTTGCGCAGGTTTTCAGCCTGCAGTTCCTCAATGTTAGAGAACTGGATCTTGGTCAGCTTGGTCACGCCGTCCACCAGCAGGGCAACTTCCTCGCCAAAGGCGGCTTTTAGGTCGTCCAGCGTAGTGGGAGTGTCCTCCACCACATCGTGCAGCAGGGCCGCAGCAATGCTCTCGGAGTCCATGCCAAGATCCAGCACCAGTCGTGCCACGGCCAGCGGGTGGCAGATATACGGCTCACCGCTGCGGCGGCACACCCCCATTGTGGGCAGTGTTGGCAAGGTCATATGCCTTTTACGATCATCTCCATATTGTAGGAGCGGCCGCTGGCCTTGATGGCCTCACACAGCTTTTCCCGAGGTAACGATCTCCGGCCGCACTCCGAAGGCAGCGCGCCTTCCGGGGCATCGGCCATGCTGTGCTGTTGCAGAAACGGTAGCCGTTTCCTGCACCGGTACCGGCTGATGCAGGTGGGTCTTTCGCGGAGTAGAGATCCTC
>ENA-OQHD01000832-OQHD01000832.1-human-gut-metagenome-genome-assembly--contig:-NODE-832-length-10201-cov-4.369367_pt1 | contig 10201 bp, 16 predicted proteins | sample MGYA00242560_ERZ504711 | MGnify/ENA primary metagenome ERZ504711 (study PRJEB26092, sample SAMD00036198) | human gut metagenome | host: Homo sapiens | study: EMG produced TPA metagenomics assembly of... | reverse complement strand
CAATGGCAGCAACACGTGCGTTTTTCAGCGACTGCATTTTTGATGTTCTTCAAGTTTCACTTTGTCGTAGGAGCTACAATCGTTATTTCAAGTTCCTCAGACGGAATGGTAATAACATCTCCATAACGAAGATTTTTTTTCCACGACGGTTTTTTCATCCTCACCGTTGAATAAAACGGTATTATTAGCCAAGAAACCTTTTATAGCTCCGCCACTATGAATGATACTTAATTCTTTTAAAAGTGCCTGTAGTGTTATGTATTCATCAAATAATTTATATTCCATAGAACCTCAACTTTCTCTTGAGATAAGATAGCATAAAAATGGTATAATTGAAAGCATAAACTTTGCTAGAGGTTATCAATGAAAATTGCTGATGGTGTATATGTACACTTCATTCCAACACAAAAATATAAAACTAACCGTATTGTTTTTCGAATGACAGGTTCTTTGAATAAACAAACAATTGCTAAACGGGCTCTAGTTTCACAAATGTTAACTACAGCTAATCAGACATATCCAACAGTACAGTCTTTCAAAGAGAGATTAGCTTCACTTTATGGGACACAGTTATCAACTAAAGTGTCAACAAAAGGGTTGACACATAGAGTTGACATAGAGTTGACATACCTGAAAGACTTCTTTATTCCAATGAATACAAGTTTATTTTGGGAAGTCTTAGGTTTTTTGATGGATTGTCTTTATAATCCATTGTCAATAGTAGCGCAATACCAAAACAAAGTATTTGACATAGAAAAACAAAATTTAATGACCTACCTGGATGTTGATACAGAGAATAATTACTACTATAGTGAAGTTCAGGGACGAGAGCTTTACTTTGTAAACGAGGCTTTGAAAGTTCCCAAGTATGGGCGAGTAGAGCTTGTTGAAGCCGAGACATCGTTTACAGCTTATCAAGAATTTCAAAGCATGTTAACTAAAGATCGAATTGATATCTTTATGGTTGGGGAATTTGATGACTATCAAGTACTCCGAGGTTTACACAGATTTCCTTTAGAGGGACGCCAAGTTGATTTACAGTTTAGTTATAATCAACCTTATTCTAAAGTTGTGAAAGAAAAGATAGAGACTAGACAGACTAGTCAATCTATTTTACAGTTAGGTTATCAATTTCCTTGTCAATATGGAGATAAAGATTACTTTGCTTTAATTGTATTTAATGGCATGTTGGGTGAATTTGCTCACTCAGCTTTATTTACAAAGATTCGAGAAAAAGAAGGATTAGCTTATTCAATTGGTAGTCAATTTGATGCCTTTACAGGTTTACTAGAAATTTACGCTGGAATTGAAAAATCTAATAGAAATCAAGCTATGCGAGGGATTATCAGAGAGTTGAATCACATTAAATTAGGACGTTTTTCAAGTTCCCTTTTTCAATCAAACCAAAAAAGTTATACGGATGAATGCCCTTCTCTCTGAGGATCATGCATTAACACTAGTAGAACAACATTTTAATAAGGTTATTTTTGGCGATAAAAAGATCTCATTAGAGGATTGGTTAGATAAAATCGAGAAGGTTACTAAAAAAGATGTTTGCCGTATAGCACGTCAAGTCAAGCTACAAAGTTTGTTCTTTTTAGAAGGAGTGTCTTAGAATGGCTGCTTTGAAAAAACGTTATTATCCAAAGATTGCTGAAGAAGTTTATTTAGCAACTTTAGATAATGGTATGTCGTTATCTATTATCAAGAAAAAAGGATTCATTGAAAAAGCTGCCTTTCTGTCTACAAATTTTGGGGCACTAGATAATCGCTTTTATATTGATGGTAAGTTGCAGACATACCCTGCTGGTATTGCTCATTTTCTTGAACACAAGTTATTTGAGGATGATCAGGGAAGGGATGTTACATTGGACTTTGTAAAGCTAGGAGCTGATGTCAATGCTTTTACCACCTTGGATAGGACAACATATTATTTTTCAACAATTGATCACTTTGAGGAGTCACTGGAGCTTTTGCTGAAGTTTACAAGTGAGTTTACAAGTTCCGAAGATACTGTCAACCATGGAAAAAGAATCATTGAACAAGAAATAAACATGTATCAGGATGATCCTGATTATAGAGTTTATTTAGGGTGTTTACAAAGCTTGTATCCCAATACTATATTAGGTCAAGATATTGCTGGAAGTATTGATAGCATTAAAAAAATTACTACAAAGGATTTAAAAAATAATTTTGATTACTTTTTATAGACCGGAGAACTGTCATCTTGTCTTAATAGGCAATTTTGACATTGAACAAATTTACAGATTTGTAAAGGAAACGCGAAGTGAATTTACAATATCTCATAAAACAGTTGAAAAAGAAAAGCAACCCATTGAGGAGAATATCCAAAAGTTAGATAGTCTTCAAATGGACATCTCGATTTCAAAACTAGCCATTGGTTTTAAGAACGTCCATTTTTCCGATAATTATATGAGAGAGAGCATATTGGTACAATTGTTATTTAATTTATTGTTTGGATGGACATCGCCTTATTATAAAAATTGGTATGCTGAAGGAAAAATAGATGAGTCTATGTCAATTGAATATGAGGTATCTAGTAGATATTCATTTGTTATTATGACTATGGACACTGCAGAACCCATCCGTATGTCAAGTTTAATTCGTCAAGTGATGACATCGGCAGATAAACAAAGATTGTTGACAGAAGAAGCATTGGATCTACAAAAGAAAGCTTTGTATGGTGAATTTTTACGTAGTTTAGACAATATTCAGAATTTAGGTAGCCAGTATTTAGCTTACTCAGATGATGGCAAAACTTACTTTGATTTTGGTCAGGAATTGATGAGTATTACTTCTAAGGATTTGAAGGATTTTTTTAATCACTATCTCTCAAATCTGGTGATTACCGATTTTGTTGTCTTCCCTAAATAAGTAAATATTTGCTATAATATAAACACTAAAACAAAGAAGAATATTAGAAAGGGGAAAAATGAAGCGATACTCTCTTGGTGAGCAATTACGTGCAGCACGAATAAAAAAATGAATTAAGTTTATATGATGTAGAAAAAGGTTTCAGGGGTTGAAGCGCAGTATCTTCTAGCTATGGAAATGGATCAACTTAAAGCTTTACCCAAGGACATTCAGCAAGAAGCACTTGAAAAGTACGCTACTTCGGTTGATTTAGATGGAAAACATCTGTACGAAGAGCAGAAAAAGAATGAGCGAAAAGTTAAAGAAGAAAAGAAACAAGTTGAACGTAAGGAAGATATTTTAGATACTAAAGTCCCCATGTCACGTTTTTCAAAACTTAAACGTGAAGAAAAAAGAAAGTCTAACTATATCCCCTTACTAATTCTGAGTGCGGTTTCATTACTTATCATCTGTTCAGTTGGATATATTATTATTAGACACCTCTCTAACCAACCTCAGGTGATTAAGCCCAATACTATCTCTACAGCTAATCACTTATCAATTGCAAGTGGAGCTAAGTCGTCTCGAAGCATTTCTGAGGTTACAGTATCGGGGGCCAATGTTACAACAACAACTCAAGGAAATCAATTGAATGGTTGATCTCTCCAATGTAAAATCTTCAGTAGTTTTAGAAGTGGAGTTATCAGAAAATAGTAACGATACATGGTTTTCTGTAGATAACTCAGATACTTCAGAGAGTTATTATCTTTCAAAAACGAATAAATCAAAATACTCTTTGGATCTTTCTGATAAAAATCAAAAACAACTCAAATTATTATCGCTCAACCTTCAAAAGTTACTCTCAAGGTAAATGGAGAGTCACTTGATTTATCTCAACTAGATCAAAATACACCTAGCTACCTAACATTAAGAATCCAATAGAATCGAGAAGAAATGTTTAAAAAAGAAAATTTTACCTAACTTATTGACACTTGCTAGAATTATCTTAATTCCCATCTTTTTATTGATGACATCACTTGCGTCGAGCAATGTGATGCATATTGCGGCAGCAGTTGTTTTTGCCATTGCTAGCATTACAGATTATTTAGATGGCTATTTGGCACGAAAATGGCATGTTGTTACTAATTTTGGGAAATTTGCAGATCCTTTAGCGGATAAATGTTGGTAATGTCAGCTTTTATTATGTTAGTAGGTATTAATCAAGCACCTGCTTGGGTTATTTCAGTTATCATCTGTCGGGAGTTGGCAGTTACAGGACTTCGTCTTTTGTTAGTCGAAAACGGTGGCACAGTTCTCGCTGCAGCTATGCCTGGTAAGATTAAAACAGTGACTCAGATGATATCTATTATTTTGTTATTGTGTCATGTGCATTTTGTAGGGACAATCATGCTGTATGTAGCTTTATTCTTTACGATTTACTCAGGCTATGATTATTTCAAGGGTGCAGGTTTCTTGTTTAAGGACACCTTTAAGTAGTACGATAAACCAATGATTGAAATAAAAAATTTAAAATTTAAATATAATCAAGATCAAACCTCCTATACTCTGAATGATGTATCGTTTCACGTGAAACATGGGGAATGGTTATCCATTGTAGGCCATAACGGATCTGGAAAATCCACGACAGCACGTCTAATTGGCGGACTTTTAGTGGCAGATTCTGGGCAGATCATTGTTGATGGTCAGGAATTAACAGAAGAGACTGTCTGGGATATTCGTGATAAAATTGGTATGGTTTTTCAAAATCCAGATAATCAATTTGTTGGAGCTACTGTTGAAGATGATGTTGCTTTCGGTCTTGAAAATAAGGGACTTCCCTATAAAGAGATGGTTTCTAGAGTTCAAGAGGCATTGTCTTTTGTAGGCATGATGGATTTTAAGGACAGAGAACCAGCCAGACTATCTGGAGGTCAAAAACAACGTGTGGCTATTGCTGGAATTATTGCCATGAGACCATCTATTTTGATTTTGGATGAAGCAACAAGTATGCTTGATCCAGAAGGTCGCCAGGAATTAATTCAATATATTGAGGATATTCGTCAGCAATATGGAATGACTGTTTTATCAATTACTCATGATCTCGATGAGGTTGCGATGAGCAACCGTGTTTTAGTTTTAAAACAAGGTAAAGTGGAGTCCATTTCAAGCCCTCGTGAACTTTTTAGCAGAGGCTCAGAGTTGGTTGACTTAGGTCTTGATATCCCTTTTAGTGCGTTACTAACTCAGAAACTTAAAAATCAAGGTTTGATAGATTGTGAAGGCTATCTGACAGAAAAGGAATTGGTAGAACAATTATGGGAATATCTCTCGAAAATGTAAGTTATACCTATCAATCGGGTACTCCTTTTGAGAGGCGTGCCCTTTTTGATATGACAGTTACGATAAAAGATGGTTCGTATACAGCCTTTATTGGACATACAGGGAGTGGTAAATCAACGATTATGCAGTTGCTGAATGGACTTTATTTACCAACTAGTGGTCAGGTTAAAGTTGATGACACTATTATAAATAGTCAATCCAAGAATAAGGAAATAAAGCCAATCCGTAAAAAGGTCGGTTTAGTTTTTCAATTTCCAGAGAGTCAGTTATTTGCAGAAACTGTTTTAGAAGATATTGCTTTTGGACCTCAAAATTTCGGAGTTTCTAAGGAGGAGGCCGAACAGCGTGCTCTGGAAAGTCTAAGATTAGTTGGTCTCTCAGATGAGTTACGTGATCAGAATCCTTTTGATTTATCGGGAGGGCAGATGCGACGTGTTGCTATTGCAGGTATTCTAGCTATGCAACCAGATATTTTAGTGTTGGATGAACCGACTGCTGGTCTAGATCCTCAAGGACGAAAGGAGTTAATGTCACTCTTTAAGCAGTTACACCTTTCTGGAATAACGATTGTCTTGGTTACACATTTGATGGATGACGTTGCAGATTATGCAACAGCTGTAAATGTTATGGAAAAAGGGCGCCTAGTATTGTCAGGAACTCCTAAAGATGTTTTCCAAAAAGTCGCTTTTCTCAAAGAAAAGCAGTTAGGTGTTCCTAAAATCACAGAGTTTGCGCTACAACTGCAAGAAAAAGGTTATAGCTTTGAAAGTCTTCCTATTACAATAGAGGAATTCGTAGAGGTGTTGGTTCATGGATAAGTTAATTATTGGGCGTTATATTGTTGGTGATTCTTTTATACACCGATTAGATCCTAGAAGTAAATTATTAGCAATGCTGATTTATATTATCGTCACTTTTTTGGGCTAATAATCCTGTAACTTATGCTGTGATAACTCTATTTACACTTTTCTTGGTTTTCTTGTCTAAAATCAAGCTTGGTTTCTTTTTGGGTGGTATTAAACCAATGATTTGGATTATATTATTCTCTACCCTGTTTCAAGTTTTCTTCAATACAAGAGGGAATGTGCTTTGGTCCATCGGATTTTTTAAGATTACGGAAGTTGGTTTAAATCAAGGTTGGATGATATTTCTCAGGTTTATACTCATTATTAGTTTTTCCACCTTACTTACTCTAACAACTACGCCGTTAAGTTTATCTGATGCAGTAGAGTCACTTTTAAAACCGCTGACTAATTTTTAAAGTACCGGCACATGAAATTGGTCTAATGTTATCTTTGAGTTTACGTTTTGTACCAACCTTGATGGACGATACAACGCGTATTATGAATGCTCAGAAGGCGCGTGGTGTTGATTTTGGTGAAGGAAATATTATTCAAAAGGTTCGGTCAATTATACCAATCTTAATTCCTTTGTTTGCATCTAGCTTTAAACGAGCAGATGCTCTGGCTATAGCTATGGAAGCCAGAGGTTATCAGGGTAGTGAAGGGCGAACAAAATATCGTCGACTTTTATGGAACTGTCGAGATACCTTGTCAATTATTGCTATTTTAGCTTTAGGGTTAATACTTTTTTATCTTAAGAGTTAATTCGTAAAAATTGAATAAAAACTAGGTCTTAAGACCTAGAAATATTTGAAGAACGTCTACGTAGGCGTTCTTTTTTGCGTCTAATCTCAATCTACCTGTAATATTTTTAATATCACTAACAAGAAGATGTTATATTTGCACGGTATTATAGATACATGGTTATAGTTCTTCAGCTTAATCTGGATTAAAGAATCCCTATAGTGAATAAGCCAGTTGATTAACTATTAACCTATTGGTCATAAATAAATAATTTAATAACTTTTACTAATATGGATTAGACTATAAATAGATAAAGGAGCATTGTCATGCAAACAAAGAATACATTTAACACTAAAAAACTAGGTCTTTTTGGACTTGTTACAGTGGCAACACTTGGAGCAACAGCTTTAGCTAATGCAGAAACTTACACAGTTCAAAAAGGAGATACCCTTTCAGCTATTGCTAAGAAGAATGGTACGACAGTGGACGAAATCGTCTCAAAAAATGGCATCCAAGATGCTAATAAGATTTATATTGGTCAAAAATTAACGATTAATGAAACTACTGAGGAGCCAGCAGAGATACCTGCTTTAGTAGAAACATCAACATATTCTACCCAAAGTGAAAGTAACCAAACGACCGACACAAATCTTTCTTCTTCAGAGGCAGCTGCTAAGGAAGAAATCGCTCAACGTGAGTCAAGTGGTAGCTACACAGCCCAAAACGGACAATATTATGGACGTTATCAATTATCTTCATCATATTTGAATGGTGATTTTTCTCCTGCGAACCAAGAAAAAGTAGCAGATAATTATGTAGCAAGTCGTTATGGTTCATGGACAGCAGCTCTTGCTTTCTGGAACGCCAATGGCTGGTACTAAAATTTTGTCATTGAATTGTGAGAAAATAAAGTAGAAACTCATACAAATAAGAGAAAAAATGCCAGATTTTTGGTATTTTTTATTGAAATGATAAATCATTGTAACATTAGGCATAATATGAATAATCGGCAGTAATATTACTAGGTTATGATGAATGTAACTAGAAGAAACTAGGAGAGATTAATGTTTTAAAAAAAGTTATAAGGGACGTCGTATCAAATTAGCAGTAAAAAATCATTGGCGGTACCAGTAGCAATTGTAACGAGTTTTATTGTCATTTTGGCAGTTTCACTCTCTCCTTTAGTTAATAAAGGATTGGTTAACGCATTCTCGGATTCAGTTATACCAACTCCTTCAACAACATCAACAACGTCAGAATCAACAGCAGATTTGGTGAAATCAACAGAGGTTAGCTCAAGCAAAGAGAATAAAGAAAAGGTTAAAGAAAGTAAAGCTCAATCAGAGACAACGACCGAAACAGTAGGAGCATCAGAAAAACCTCAATCAGAGTCTGCTACAACAGCAAGCATTGATGCTACGTTTACTCAAAATAATGGAGCAGCTTCTTCGGTTGCTGCTTCGACTACTGGAAATGGTTCAGTTATTATCTCAAATGGCAACACTGCAGGAGAAATCGGTTCTTATGCAGCAGCACAGATGGCAGCAGTAACTGGAGTCCCACAGTCAACCTGGGAGTCGATTATTGCGCGTGAATCAAATGGTGATTATACTGTAGCAAGCAGTTCAGGGGCATCAGGTCTCTTCCAAACAATGCCAGGATGGGGTTCAACTGCAACAGTTGAAGATCAAATTCAATCAGCCTTGAATGCCTATAACGCACAAGGATTGTCAGCTTGGAATTACTAAGATTTATAGAAGTTGGGAGGTATCTCTCAGCTTTTTATTTCGGATATTAGTAATCGTTTTCACGGAGCTTTTTGTTATAATGGGTAATGAAAGGTTTAGCAATGAAACAATTTTTTGAAATCAAAAGAAAAGCTATGGGTTCCCCTTATTATTGTAGCTTTTGCTGTGTTATTGGTTACGCCACAATTATTTACAAGAAAAGTCATTTTAGGTTCAGATTCCGTTTTTCACTATAATAGGTTTTATGAAGCCGCTATGCAATTAAAGAATGGTAACTTTTCTTACTTTTTATCTTTGTATGGCTTCCAACAGTCAGGCCGCATTGTCAATGCTCTTTACGGTCCTTTTTTTGCTTATTTACAAGGAGGACTTGTTTTAATAAGTGGCACTTGGTTTCGTTATCAGATTGTGTCGAGGATACTACTACATATATTAGCTGAGTCCTCAATGTATGCTTTGCTCAAGCAGTGTAAAGTTAAGACTACCATTGCCTTGTCATTAGGTTTACTCTATGCTACAACATTCTCTATCCAGTACTGGACGATGCGTCAGGGGTTTTCTAGTTGGGGAGCAGCTTTATTACCTTTTTGTTTTATCCCAGCAATTCGCTACATTTTTATCAAAAAGTAGAACCAATTAGACTTGCCTTATCCATGGCCTTGATTTTTCAAGTTCATGTGCTTAGCGCTTTAATGTTAGTGATGATGTATATTCCTTTCTATCTTTACACCTTTGTAACGTTATCCGTCGCTAAGAAGAAGGAAACCTTCTTGCAAGTCTTTATAGCAGTCATTCTTTTCCTCTTGCTGACTGTCAATGTCTGGTTAATACTCCTATATTTGAGAGGCACGAATCATCTTTTAGATCCATTTATAAATAGGGAAATAGGTAAGAATGGAATTGATGGAACAGCAAGATACTGGCTATATACTCCAATTTCCTTAATGGTGTTACTCGTTTTACAGTTTGTTTATGCTATTTTGAATTGGAAGAAATTGGCCAAATGGGAAAAAAATATTGCATTTTTATCTTATTTTGTTCTTCTTTTTCTTATCAACAGGTCTTTTTCCGTGGCAGTATCTAGTAGAAAATGGAAATACATTTGCTGAACTGATTCAATTTCCATTTAGATTCTTTGTTCCTGCTACCATTTTACTTTTAGCAATTACGGGGTTAACGGTCACGCGATTTGTAAACTGGCGAAAAAGTATTGCTGTTTTACTCTTTGCCTTTGCGGGCATTGGTCTCATTCAGAATATGATGGATACTACCGATCGTGTAAAAACTGCGGCACAAGATGGTGAACTTATTACCATTGTTAAACATACTTACGTTGAAGGAGATTACCAGACGATAAGTCTTACCATGAATGACAGTGACTTGTCACAGTTTTTAAATTTAGTTGTTGTCAAACCCAACACCAGATTACGTACCTATTTATGGGACAATAGGTAAGCAGAACACTTATGATCTTTATTACGAAAAGTATCGTTACTAATCAGAAGGCAGAAAACGCTACTAGAAGATGGTTATCTTGTATTAACTTGGCAGGCTGCTGAAGGGGAGAAAATGAATCTACCGATAGTTGTCTATAAAGGATTCAATCTTGACACTAAATGGTAAAGAACTAGACAAGGATGACTATAACTTGTC
>ENA-OQHD01000831-OQHD01000831.1-human-gut-metagenome-genome-assembly--contig:-NODE-831-length-10215-cov-2.663362_pt1 | contig 10215 bp, 12 predicted proteins | sample MGYA00242560_ERZ504711 | MGnify/ENA primary metagenome ERZ504711 (study PRJEB26092, sample SAMD00036198) | human gut metagenome | host: Homo sapiens | study: EMG produced TPA metagenomics assembly of... | reverse complement strand
CAGGAGATGATTGATGAAGGAAAAGAGATTGAAGTAAATGTCACTTCTGTAATACAGCCTATCATTATTCAGTGGATGAATTAAAAGAATTATTAAAAAACGAGCAGATAAATTTTTAAAGTTCTGCAGGAACGGACTGAGAATGAAAATGATAAAAATTCCGGACTGAGGAACGGATCAGCGAAAGGAGAAGCATATGAGACATGGATTTGTAAAGGTTGCTGCGGCAACACCGGATATCCGGGTCGCAGATGTAGAGTTTAATAAAGAGAATATTTGCAGAGGGATTGAAGAAGCAGAAAAGGCGAACGCAAAAATTACTGGTGTTCCCGGAACTGTGTGTGACAGGATATACGTGCAGTGACCTGTTTGACCATGCGGTTTTACTGAAGGCAGCGAAAAAAAGGGCCATCTGTTGGAGATCGCAGAGTTTACCAGAGACAGGGATCTGCTGGTGTTTGTGGGAGTTCCGCTTGAGGTGGATGGAAAGCTTTACAATGTGGCAGCAGCCCTGAATCATGGAAAGATCCTGGGACTGACGACAAAGACATTTCTGCCGAATTACGGGGAATTTTATGAGATGCGTCAGTTTACTCCCGGACCGGAGAAAGCGAGATATATTTCTTTTAATGGAGAAGAGATCCCGTTCGGACCACAGATTCTTTTCCAGGCAGCAGAAATGGAAGATCTGATCGTTGCAGCGGAGATCTGTGAGGATGTGTGGTCACCGATTCCGCCGAGTATCGGTGCGGCACTGGAAGGAGCAACTGTGCTCGTAAACTGTTCCGCAAGTGATGAGACGATCGGAAAGGATACGTATCGCAGAGAGCTGATCGCAGGGCAGTCTGCACGACTGATCGCAGGATATATTTATGCAAATGCAGGAGAAGGAGAATCAACAACGGATCTTGTCTTTGGCGGACATAATATTATCGCAGAAAATGGAACAATCCTGAAAGAAAGCAGTCGCTATAGAAATGAAATTATTTACTCAGAGTTTGACCTTGAGAGAATTGCGGGAGAAAGAAGAAAGAATACGACATTTCAGACAGCACAGGAACGCAGCCTGATCCGGGTAGGATTCCAGATAGAAAAAGGAGAAACTTCTCTGACAAGAACATTTCCAAAGAAGCCGTTTGTTCCGTCAGATGAACAGACGAGAGCTGCACGCTGCGAGGAGATCCTGACGATCCAGGCAATGGGACTGAAGAAGCGTCTTGCCCATACCAATGCGAGAACCGCAGTGGTAGGAATTTCCGGTGGGCTGGATTCTACGCTTGCCCTCCTGGTTACTGCGAAAGCATTTGATATGCTTGGAAGAGATAAAAAAGATATTCTTGCGGTGACGATGCCGTGTTTTGGAACGACAGACCGTACCTATCAGAATGCCTGTGAGATGTCGAAAAAGGTCGGAGCAACTCTGATAGAGGTGCCGATCGCCGAGGCGGTGAATATCCATTTCCGGGATATCGGACACGATCCCGAGGATCACAGTGTCACTTATGAGAATGGACAGGCACGCGAGAGAACGCAGGTACTGATGGATCTTGCGAATAAGACGTGGGGCATGGTTATCGGGACAGGCGATATGTCAGAGCTTGCACTTGGCTGGGCAACCTACAATGGCGATCATATGTCCATGTACGGGGTGAATGCCTCTGTGCCTAAGACACTGGTACGTCATCTGGTCAAATATGCTGCGGATGATACGGAAGATGAGCAGCTCCGGGAAGTACTGTATGATGTACTGGACACTCCGGTAAGCCCGGAATTACTTCCGCCAAAAGATGGAGACATCGCACAGAAGACAGAAGATCTGGTGGGACCGTATGAATTGCATGACTTCTTCTTATATTTTATGCTTCGCTTTGGATATGAGCCTGCAAAGATCTATCGTCTTGCCTGCAGTACTTTTGAGGGGGAATACGACAGGGAAACGATCCTGAAGTGGCTGAAGACATTCTGCAGGAGATTTTTTCTCCCAAGCAGTTTAAGAGATCCTGTCTGCCGGATGGCCCGAAAGTGGGAACTGTGGCACTTTCTCCACGTGGTGACTGGAGAATGCCGAGTGATGCCAGCGTTGCTGTATGGATGAAAGAACTGGAGACTTTATAAAAGAAAGATACTATAAAGAGAAAATGTAAAAAATGAAAAGATGCTTTTACCGGAAATGGCAGATACACCCGGTTGGGAGTAAAGGTCAGATCAAAGAAAATGCATCTTTTCAGTATAGCCCTTATTGGCACTGAAGGAAGAAACTGCTGCAAAAAGCTTCACAGTAAAATTCTTATACAGCGGCGATCACTTCTACTTCGCAGAGGACTCCCTTGGGAAGATCCTTTACAGCAACGCAGGAGCGGGCCGGATTTCCGGTGAAATATTTTGCATATACGGCATTGAATGCTGCAAAATCAGCAATATCAGCAAGGAAACAAGTTGTCTTTACAACATCTGTAAATGCTGCATTCTGACTGTCAAGCAGTCCTTTGATATTCTTCATGACCTGTTCAGCCTGTTCCTCAATGGTAGTTCCGACCACTTCACCTGTCTGTGGCGAAAGAGGAACCTGGCCTGAAAAGAAAGCAAATCCATTCACAACAACTCCCTGGGAATATGGTCCGATCGCAGCCGGAGCCTCTTTGGTTTCTACATATTTTAACATGATCTCTACCTCCACTTTTTCTGAGTAAAAAATTACTATAAATTATTATAAACCCGGCCTCAAATTTTTGCCACCCTAAATTTAAAACCATATTGAAGACGGAAAAAAAATAGTGCTATCCTATATCTGAAAAAATGGTCAGTTGCGTATTGCAGCGTGAATGAAAGAGAAAGGAGTGCGGCAGTATTATGAAAGCAGTACAGCATGATATGACGGTGGGAAAGCCGATGAAAGTAATTATAAATTTTACATTGCCGATTTTTATCGGAAATGTGTTTCAGCAGTTTTATAATATGGCAGATGCTGTGATCGTGGGAAAGTTTGTCGGTACGAAAGCACTGGCAGCAGTCGGAAGCACCGGAACGATCATGTTTCTGATCTGGGGCTTTGTCGCGGGAATGACAGCCGGATTTACGGTTCTGACAGCACAGAAATTCGGAGCGGGCGATATGGATGGAATGAGGAAGACTGTTGCGGGGGCAGGCATCCTTTCTTTGGGAATCGGACTTTTTCTGACGATTGTATTTATGGCATTTATGAAACCACTTCTGATTCTTATGAATACACCGGAGGATATTTTCCGGGATGCATATGCTTATATTATGATTGTCAGCGGAGGAATCCTTGCACAGATGCTGTATAATCTTCTGTCCAGTATCCTGCGTGCGTTGGGAAACAGTAAGTTGCCGCTTTATTTTCTGATTATCAGTGCGGTGCTTAATATTTTCCTGGATCTGCTCCTGATCATCGTCTTCGGACTGGGAACTGCAGGAGCCGCCATTGCAACCGTTGTCGCACAGGGAATATCGGGACTTCTCTGCCTGGGCTATATCATGCTGAAGCTTCCGATACTGCATCTGAAAAAGGAGGACCGGCACGTAGGAGGTCAGATCTACATGACGCAGATCCGCATCGGTCTGCCAATGGCATTGCAGTATTCCATTACAGCGATTGGAACTATGATGGTGCAGACTTCGCTGAATATTCTCGGTTCTACACTGGTAGCGGCATTTACTGCGGCAAATAAGATCGAGCAGGTAGTGACGCAGGCATATGTGGCAATGGGGACAACCATGGCAACTTACGGGGCACAGAATATGGGAGCGGGCAATGTCCCGAGGATTCGCCAGGGATTCAAAGCATGTACGATCCTGGGAGTTATTTATTCTTTTATTGCAGCAGCATTTGTTATGACTGTAGGAAAATATATGACTTACTTATTTGTTTCAGAAAATGTTGGTGTGATCATGGATTCGGTGGAGATTTATCTGTGGTGTATTGGAATCTGTTTTATTCCGCTTGCTGTAGTGAATATTTACAGAAATGGAATCCAGGGACTGGGCTATGGACTTCTTCCAATGATGGCAGGAGTGGCAGAACTGGTCGGAAGAGGTGCTGTTGCAGTGGCTGCGGCAAAGCAGAGAAGTTATACCGGAGTCTGTATGGCCAGTCCGGCAGCATGGATCCTTGCGGGATCGCTGCTGCTGGTCATGTATTACTATATCATGAAAGTTGATATGAAAAAGATTTTCGGAAAGTCATCCTCATAACGCAGGGAGAGAGAACAGGAGTCTGCCGTTATATTCAGACTTTCTTCAGAAAAAGAAGGGAAAAGATACATACGATCCCCTCTGTTACCGGGAGTGACATCCAGATCCCGGTGAGTCCGAATAAATGAGCCAGAAGAAAAGCGGCCGGGATGATCAGCAGGAATCCTCTTAGAAGAGAGAGGATAAATGCCTGTTTTGGGTGGTCCGTGGAACTTAAAAATACTGCGGCAACGATATTGATGCCGGAGAAAAAGAGGCTGGTAAAGTAGATCCTCATTCCGTCGGCCGCAATGGAAGTAAGGGCGGTGTTCTGATCTTTATTGAACAGATCAGCAATGGGGTCAGCCAGCAGGAAGATAACTGCGTAAGAAAGCAGAGCCAGAAGCAGAGCGGTCAGGAGTGCATAGCATCTGATCTGATGGCGGACCGGCTGTCCATTTTTTTTCCTGGACTGGCTGCTGACGATGGGCTGGATTCCCTGAGCAATGCCGGTGGAGATGGCAATAAGAACCAGAGCGATGTTTGCAAGGACCCCATAGGCAGCGACACCGGTATTTCCGCTTAAATCCAGGATCAGGAAATTAAATACGAGAATCACGATCCCGGAAGAAACTTCAGTGATCAGGGAGGAGACACCTAGAGAACAGATCGAGGAAGCTGTGCTGAGGGAAGGTTTTGTCTTCATCAGCCGGAAGTGGCTGTTTCCTCTCAGAAAATGAGTGGAAAGAATCCCCATACTGATGAGCGGTGCGGTAGCTGTGGCAAGGGCGGCACCTACCATGCCAAGATTCAGAGGATAAATGAAAAGGTAATCCAGCAGGATATTGGAGAGGCTTCCGATGATCATTCCTGCCATGGATAAAGCGGGTTCACCGTCATTTCTGACAAAGCATACGAGAAGGTTATTGGCCAGAAATAAGGGGGCAAATGCCAGCAGGATACGGATATAGGGGACGGCAAAAGGGAGTGTCCGGCTGTCTGCTCCCAGGAGAAGGCATAAAGGCTCTGCCCCAAGAAGTCCTGTCAGTGCGAAAAAAATAGCTGCGATGACTGCCAGCAGGACGGACTGTGTAAAGACTGTGCGGTGCGTTTCTCCTTCCGGGTGCGTGGAGGAGAGGGAATAACGTGAACCGCCTCCCATTCCGATCATGAGACCGGTTCCGTTGAGCAGACTGTATGCAGGCAGAACCAGGTTCAGGGCGGCAAGTGCATCGGAGCCAATGCCTCTTGCAATAAAAAATGGTATCAGCAAGAATGTAGCAGGAAAAGCCGATCATTCCGAGAACATTCGCAGAGACATATTTCAGAAAAAGTAGAAAAATATGCCCGGAAGTGTCGGAACTGTGGATAACTTTTGTATCTGACATAAAAAAGCTCCCTTCTGAGTGCGGTTAGGTGCGGTTAAATGATGAAAAAGGCATTCACTTTTCGTCCCTTCTAATAACCGGTCTGTTACCTGTCTTCAGCCTGTGCATATCACCTGAAAACTGGTCAAAGAGGTATTAGAGCCTGTCGGTCCGAAAATGAATGCCTTACGATCTTACCCGGCGGCAAGATCCACATTTTCATATAAAACTGTAGGTATGATATCATAGATATCAGGGGAAATCAAATCATTTTTTTCAGGATGAATCAGGTGTCAAAATAAAAAGACCGAGTGGAAAATGAAGGAGAACGACCGATGAATGAAAAAAGAAGTACTGGAGATCCGTAAGCAGTTTTCGCCGAAGAACTGTGCGATCACGAGAATTTGTGGCTGCTATGTGGATCATGAGAAAAATAAAAAGATGGAATCGAAAGAAGCCTTTCTTTCCCTGCCGGAAGAAGAGGCATTTAAATATTTTGATATTTTTAAGAAGACACTTTCGGGTTCGATCGGTAAAAATATGATTAATATGGAATTTCCAATCGATGCGGAAATGCCGGGAGGAACGCAGGAGTTCCTGCTGAAACTCCGTGACAGCAGACTGGAAGATGATATGCTGCTGGAAGAAATTTTACGACAAGGTGATCGCTACTTATGAATATGCGGAGAATTATTATATTATTCTGATCCATGCCATGTATGATATTCCGGGAAAGTCTTCTGATGATATGGAAATGTTTGACGCTTCAGATGAAGTATATCAGCATATCCTCATGAGTATCTGTCCGGTGAGTCTGTCCAAGGCGGGACTTAGTTATAATGCAGAGGAGAATTGTATTCAGGATCGTATCCGTGACTGGATCGTGGACAGACCGGATAAGGGATTTTTATTTCCGGCGTTTAATGACAGAAGTACAGATCTTCACAGTGTTCTTTATTATACGAAGAAGTCGGAAGATCTTCAGCCGGAGATGATCGACCAGCATTTTTGGGAGCTAAGATGCCGATGTCTGCTGATACTCAGAAAGAGACATTTCAGATGATTATCGAGGATACACTGGGAGAGGATGGAGATTATGAAACGGTCCGTAATATTCATGAGACGCTGAATGAGCTGATTGAAGAGCATAAGGAAGACCCTGATCCGCTTTCTCTGGATAAGACGGATGTGCAAAAAAATATTTGAGCAGAGCGGTGTTTCCAATGAAAAGATGGAAAAATTTTGATCAGAATTTTGAGGAAAATGCAGGGGAAAAGGCATCGCTTCTTGCATCCAATATCACAGAGACGAAGAAGTTCAATATTGAGACCCCGGATGTGGTGATCAAAGTCAACCCGGAGCGGATGGATCTGGTAGAGACCAGAATGATCGACGGAAGGCAATGTCTGGTGATTCCGGTGGATGATCATATTGAAGTGAATGGACTCAATGTCAGAACGATGAAAATAAAGACAGAGTGAGAAGCGAAAAGCCGAGAGACTGGTTAGGATATCCGTTCGGGAGTATTTTCCTGCATGAGAAGAAATACTCCTGAACGGGATTTTTTTCATTTTGAAGTATTTGAAACTGTATCTGAACGGGATTTCTATGCGTTCTGAGTTTATAGGATGGTATACTGCATCAGTTCATAATGCAGCGTACATCCTTCAACGATTTCTGCAGGGAGCAATGCCCTGGCAACAAGTTTCAATTCTTCATCCGGCAGATCCGTTCGTCTTAAATGAGCATAATCTCCGTCAATCTGCTCAACAATGTAATCGCATACCAGCATTTTGAAATCTCCTTTCTTTCATTCGCTCGCTAACGCTCATTATATCATGATCGGCACCGATGGTGTCTGAAGCTGCTTCGCAGTGATCATGATCGTCATTCGCCACTCGCACTGAAAAAGCAATGCTTTCTCCTGCTCGCTAACGCTCATTATATCATACAGAAAAAAGAAATGGCAAATTACTTATTATAAGCAGATTTACGAGGAAGAAGGGCTTCAGGGATTGCTGGAGCAGTTGTGATGTGATAAAAACAGAGTGAGTATATAGTTCTGGTTTATAAGCCGGTGACCTGGAGGAAGAGGTGACCGGTTTTTCTCTTAAAAAATCCTCCTGTTTTTTCGTGAAATCTTACAAAATCAATTCCCGTCTTTGTGTAAAATTCCTAAAAATTGAAAACGATACCAAAAATAGCTTTGACAAATCGAAAATCAGGGTGTATTGTGTAATCACAACAAAGAAATACAGAAGCAACAACAAGGAGATGATAAATTGGCAACGATATCAGACGTGGCAAAGCTTTCAGGATTATCAGTCTCTACCGTATCAAGAGTTATCAATAATAAGCCTCATGTATCAGAAGCCAAAAAGACAGCGGGTACAGGAGGCGATGGATGCACTGGGATACAGTCCCCTGCAGGCAGCAAGACAGATGAGAGGTTCCGGTTCAGGAAATGTGGCTGTGGTTGTTCCGACGATCACGAATAACCCTTTTTGCTCATCTGGTTGATTCAATCGAAAGAACATGCAGCAAATATGCATACAGGACGTTGATCATCCAGACTTACGGAGAACGGGCAGGAGAGGAAGAAGCATTGAATCTGCTTCGTATGCAGCACGCAGACGGTGCAATCCTCTGTGCGATTGAGAACCAGTGGGAACTGATCAGGAAGTTTACCCAGTATGGCAGGCTGGTTGCATGTAATGAGTACAATGAAGACCATGAGATCTCAATGATTTGTGGAAGACAATATGAGGGATTTCAAAAAATGCAACCGAGTATCTTTTAGGTAAAGGACATCAGAGAATCGCTTACTGTACAGGAGCTAAAAGCGTTGGTTTTACAGCCAAAGGGACTGAATATCGACAGTGACCGCTACAGAGGTTTTATTGAGACATTAGCAAGGCGGGAAAAAGTGCTGACCCGGATCAGATGTTTACGAGAATACATACGATGGAAGATGGAAAGAGAGTGATGCAAAAAGATCTTAAATCTCTCTTTGCAGGAAAGACCGGATGCAGTCATTGCAGGAAGTGATGAAGTGGCAGCCGGAATGGTGATCGAAGGACTTGCAAATGGAATCCGGATCCCGGAAGATATTGCAATTCTGGGAGTGGATGACCAGCCGCTGGCATCCTGCATACAGATTCCTCTGACGACGATCCGTCAGCCGATTGCTCAGGAAGGCGAGTATGCGGCAAAAGAAATGATCCGTCAGCTCAGGGACGGAGCGGAAGATACGATCCGCAAAGAACTGGATCTTGAATTAGTGATCCGGCAGTCAGCCTGAGGGCAGCAGTAATTTAGTAAATAACCAGTACGAAATCCAGTGCTGGTTTTTAAAAACGAAACAAATTTGGTAACGATACCAAAAAGCGAAAATCAAGGAGGAAAAGAAAATGGTAGTATTAGCAAGAGTTGATCAGAGACTGATTCATGGGTTGATCGTAAACCAGTGGGCACCACATCTTCAGGTAAAAAGATTTATGGTGGTAGATGATGTGCTTTGCAATAACGAAGAGATCAAGGCAAGTATGAGAATGGCAAAGCCGGCAGGAACAGGAGTGTCTGTCATCAGCACAGAGACAGCAATCACCAATTTTAAAGCCGGTAAATATGACGGACAGAGAGTGTTCGTTCTTGTAAAAGAGCCGGAGACACTGATCCGTCTGATGGAAGGCGGCGTCGAGATCCCGAAAGTAGATCTTGGAATTATTTTCAATGAGAATGGAAGAACACCGGTCACAAAATTTATTGCACTGAATGAGAAAGAAAAAGCAGATCTTGAAATCATCAGAAGCAAGGGTGTTCCGATCGTGATCCAGTATGTTCCGACTGATGCAGAAGAGGCATACTGATTCAGAAAAATTATATTGATTCAGAAAAATGAAAAGATCAGTGTCAGATAAGTAAAAAAGTTGAGAGGTGACAGATATGCATATCATACAGGATATATTAATCGTTCTTTTGGCAGGGTACATGACGATCGACCAGAATGGTCCGGTTGTTATGTCCTGGTTCTCCGTAATCGTTGGTACAATTTCAGGTCTGATCATGGGAGACTTAAATACAGGTCTTATGATCGGAGGTACATTCCAGTTGATGTCGCTTGGTGTGGCAGCACTTGGAGGAGCTTCTGCCCCAAACTACGGACTTGCAACAATTATCGGTACATTTATCGCAGTCCGCACAGGAACGGGAATTGATGCGGCTGTAGGTGTTGGACTTCCGGTTGGACTTCTTGCGATCCAGTTAGAAGTTGTAGTGCGTATTGTAAATAACTTTGTAGCACATAAGATGCAGAGTGATAATAATGAAGGAAAATGGAAAACATGAACCGGATCGCATGGGTCGGACCGCTGCTCTGTTCCCTTTAGACAATCATTCCAACAGTGATCGTTGTATGCTTTGGTGCAAATGTAGTGAATTTTATCCTGGATGTGATCCCACAGTGGGTGACAGACGGGCTGTCCATTGCAGCAGGAATGCTTCCTGTAGTCGGTATCGGAATGTTGATGCGTTATATGCCGGTTAAGAAATTCCTTCCATTTATTCTGATCGGATTTGTACTTTCAGCTTATCTGTCCATGCCGGTACTCGGAATTGCGATTGTCGGATTTGCCGCAGCATTCTGGTATTTTACGAC
>ENA-OQHD01000830-OQHD01000830.1-human-gut-metagenome-genome-assembly--contig:-NODE-830-length-10220-cov-2.602695_pt1 | contig 10220 bp, 15 predicted proteins | sample MGYA00242560_ERZ504711 | MGnify/ENA primary metagenome ERZ504711 (study PRJEB26092, sample SAMD00036198) | human gut metagenome | host: Homo sapiens | study: EMG produced TPA metagenomics assembly of... | reverse complement strand
ACGGAGAAGTTTTATGTATAATAAGACGATGAATTATCTGGATGTGCTGGAGCGGAAGGGAGAGATCTTTGTGATCCGTCCCCATGTGAAGCCGGTATCAAGGCTGGAACGGAATCCGAGAGGCTCTTTACGCATTTTATGAGCATGGTTATCATTATATGGAAAGACAGTTGGAAGCGTTGGAGGAATATCTTGAAAAATAAGATGTCGGGGTCAAAAGCCCCCGACTATGATACCTACGGATTGTTACGCACTACGTGCTCCCACAATCCTACCCAACATTCGCATATCGTGGTGCTTACGTGCCACTTTTATGCTCATATTGGGGCGGGTCACAAGGTCATTCTACCACTAGTGTGCGAGCACACGTGGTGTCAGACCTTTTGACCCTGGTATCAAAATAATCGTATATCAGGACACATATATGGAAAAGGGGAATGAATATGAGCAAAAAGGAAATACCGGATTTTACGCAGAATCGGGAGTTATCGTGGCTTCGGTTTAATCAGAGAGTGCTGGAAGAAGCGAGAGATGAAAGTGTACCTCTGATGGAGCGGATGAAGTTTGTTGCAATCTTTACCAGCAATCTGGATGAGTTTTTTGATGATCCGTGTAGGAAGTCTGTACGATCTGGCAGCAACAGATGATAAAAATGATCGATCAGCGTTCAGGTATGACAGCAAAGCAACAGCTTGATGCGATTTATCGTGCGGTTTCTCCGCTTTATAAGGAACGGGATAAGACTTATGCGGAGATTAAAAACGCAGCTTCATCCCTATGGTGTGTGTGGGCTGGATTTCAAAGAACTGGAGCAGCAGGAAAAGGAAATTTGTAAAAACGTATTTTAAAGAAGAGGTTCTGCCGGTGCTTTCACCTCAGATCGTAGACGCAAATCACCCGTTCCGCATCTTCTGAGTAAAGAGATTTATGTGGTGGCAAATTTAAAGCAGGGAGATAAAGCAATGCTGGGAATTATTCCTGTTCCTCAGTATATTTCCAATATTCTGTATCTTCCAGGATATGATATCCGTTATATCAGAATGGAAAAGATCATTCTGGAATTTGCAGAACTGGTATTTAACCAGTATCAGGTTTCAGATAAGAATTATATCTGTGTGACGCGGAATGCAGATGTATCACCGGATGATGAGGCTTATGCAGACCATGGGGATTTCAGGCATATTATGAAAGAGACGCTTCATAAGCGGTAAAAAAATGGCGGTTGTGCGTCTGGAGGCAGCTAATCCACTGAGCAAAGAGCTGGAAAAGTATTTCTGTGAAAAATTTAAGATCGGGCCGGAATGTATTTTCAGGACAAAGATGCCGATGAAGCTGGATTTTATCTTCGCGATTGCAGATAAACTGCCTGAGTCAATGAAGCGGACACTTGTGGATGAGCCATTTTCCCCACAGCCGGCGGCAATGCTCCATGAAGGCAGTGTGATGGAACAGGTAAAAAAGAAAGATGTACTTTTAAGCTATCCTTATGAGAGCATGGAGCCGTTCCTGCAGATGATCCGGGAGGCAGCGTCAGATCCGGATGTGCTGACGATCAAGATCACGATCTACCGTCTGGCAAAGAAGGCACGGCTGGTAGAATATCTTTGTGCCGCAGCGGAGAACGGAAAAGAGGTAACGGTACTGATCGAGTTGCGTGCGAGATTTGATGAACAGAATAATATCGAGTGGTCAGAACGTTTAGAAGAGGCAGGATGCCGGGTGTTATATGGATTTGAAGGCTATAAGGTACATTCCAAGATCTGCCTGATCACTTATAGAAGTAAGAGTGAGCCGAACAATAAAAATGAAATCCGTTACATTACCCAGATCGGAACAGGAAACTACAACGAAAAGACTGCAAAGATGTATACGGATTATTCCCTGATGACGGCGAATCAGGAGATTGGTACGGATGCGGCAGAATTTTTCAAAAATATGTCCATTGGAAATCTTCATGGTGCATACAGACACCTGATCGTTTCACCGGTCAGTTTAAAAGCAAGAGTTCTTGCCACGATGGATGAAGAGATTGAAAAGGGATCTGCAGGCAGGATCATCATGAAAATGAATTCCGTAACGGATGTAGATTTTATCAGAAAAGTGGAAGAGGCATCCTGTGCGGGTGTTAAAGTAGATCTGATCGTGCGGGGAATCTGCTGTATCTTACCGCAGGTACCGGGACATACGGAGAATGTCAGGGTGACAAGTATTGTCGGACGGTATTTAGAGCATCCGAGAGTATTTGTGTTTGGAAAAGGTGAAAAGACGAAGATCTACATTGGTTCGGCTGATATGATGACCAGAAATACAGAAAAGAGAGTTGAGGTAGCATGCCCGGTTTATGATGAGGCAGTCGAAAAAACGTCTGCTCCATCAGTTAAAAGTGATGCTTGCAGATAATGTGAAAGCAAGAGAAATGGCAGAAGATGGCACTTACCATAAGAAAGCAGAAAGCGGAAGAAAGATCAATGCACAGGAGACATTTATGCAGGAGGCACTTCATGCAAGAAAGGAAGAAACCAGGGAGATGCGTGAACAGAAAAATACAGGCGTAATAAAAAGAGTGTTAGGATTTTTCAGACGAAGAAAATAGGAGAAGAGAGAATAAAATGGAAAAACTTCAGATTCGGAAATTCGGGATAACGAAAGACGGCAGTAAACCTTATCTTTATAAAATGAAAAATGACGCAGGGATGGAAGTGCAGGTCTCTGACTTTGGAGCGACCCTTGTGAATGTGACCGTTTTGGATCAAGATAAAAATCCGGTAGAAGTGGTACTTGGGTATGAGGATGCAGCCGGTTATGAAAATGGAACGGCAGCGATCGGTGCAATTGTCGGAAGAAATGCAAACCGGATCGGTGGTGCGTGTGTGACGATTAACGGGATTGATTATAAGCTGGCAGAGAATGACGGGAAAAATAATCTGCACAGCGGACCGGATGTCTATCAGAAACGGATGTGGAGGGTCGTCGAAAACGGGGATGACCATGTAACCTTTCTTCTGCACAGCCCGGATGGAGATCAGGGATATCCGGGAGCGTTGGACATGAAAGTTACCTATACGCTGGACGAGGAAAATGGGCTGACAATTCATTATGAAGCTGTACCGGATCAGGATACGGTAATTAATATGACAAACCACAGTTATTTCAATCTGAACGGTCATAAAAGCGGCTCTGTATTACATCATAGAATGCAGATTTTATCTGATGCTTTTACCCCGGCTGATGCTCAGTCCATACCGACAGGAGAAATCTGTTCTGTAGATGGAACACCGATGGATTTCAGAAGTACAAAAGAACTGGGAGCGGAGATTGATGCAGCGTATGAACCACTGATACTTGGAAATGGTTACGACCATAACTGGGTATTGAAAAATGAGGGCAGATTTGATAAAGTAGCAGAAGTGACTGGAGATGAAAGCAGTATCGTCATGGAAGTATGGACAGACCGTCCGGGAGTTCAGGTTTATACAGCCAATTTCCTGGAAAATGAAGCAGGAAGGAATGGGGCAGTCTATCAGAAGAGGAGGCAGTGTGCCTGGAGACACAGAATTATCCGGATGCGGTCCATCAGAAAAATTTTTCCTGAAGCAATCTGCAAAAAAAGGGGAAACTTACGATACAAAGACCGCTTATCGTTTCCATATTGAATAGAAAGAGAAAAGACTGGCATATTTATGGGAAAATCAATCTACATAGCGGAAAAACCAAGTGTTGCAAGAGAGTTTGCAAAAGCTTTGAAATTAAATGCAAAGAACCGGGACGGATACATGGAGTCGGAGAATGCGATTGTTACGTGGTGTGTAGGACATCTTGTGACAATGAGTTATCCTGAGGAGTATGATCCGGCACTGAAAAAATGGAGTCTGGATACACTGCCGTTTATTCCGGATGATTTTAAATATGAGGTGATCCCGCAGGTTGCAAAGCAGTTTCAGATTGTCAGCGGGCTTTTGACGAGAGAGGATGTAGACCGGATTTATGTCTGTACCGACTCGGGACGTGAGGGAGAATACATTTACCGGCTGGTTGAACAGGAGGCTCATGTAAAGGGAAAGGAACGGCGAAGAGTCTGGATTGATTCGCAGACGGAAGAAGAAATCCTGCGTGGGATCCGTGAAGCAAAAGATCTTTCCGAATATGACAACCTGGCAGCTTCAGCTTATCTGAGAGCGAAAGAAGATTATCTGATGGGAATCAACTTTTCGAGGCTGCTGACATTAAAATATGGAAATAGCATTTCCAACTATCTCCATACGAAGTATTCGGTGATCTCAGTCGGTCGGGTTATGACATGTGTGCTGGGAATGGTGGTCAGGAGAGAAAGAGAAATCCGGGATTTTGTAAAGACTCCATTTTACAGAGTCGTCAGTACGATGGATGCACAGGGGCATCAGTTTGAAGGAGAATGGAAAGCAGTCAAAGGCTCACGATACTTTGGGTCATATGATCTCTATAAGGAAAATTGGGTTTAAGGAAAGAGAAAAATGCAGAAGAACTGATCCGGTTTTTTGCTGGAAGGTGTGGATCAGAAAGAGGGTCCGGTCTGTCGGATCGAATCGATTGAGAAGAAAAACGGAAAATGAAAATCCACCGCTTTATATAATCTGGCAGAATTGCAGAATGACTGTTCCAAAAGATTTAAGATCAGTCCGGATGAGACGTTGCGGATTGTGCAGGAACTGTATGAAAAGAAGCTTGTAACCTATCCGAGAACAGATGCAAGGGTGCTTTCCACAGCAGTGGCAAAAGAGATATCCCGCAATCTGAACGGTCTGTCAAAATATCCGATGGCGGCACCTTATCTGAAAGATATCCAGGCATTTGGAAATTATAAGGAGCTTGCAAAGACCAGATATGTAAATGATAAGCAGATCACGGATCATTATGCTATCATTCCGACGGGGCAGGGACTGAATGCTTTAAGTTCTGTTGCACCGACAGCACACCGGGTCTATGATCTGATCGTACGGCGATTTTTTTAAGTAATTTTTTATCCGCCTGCCGTATATCAGAAAGTTGCAATCGTATCCTCCATCAAAGAAGAACGCTTTTTCTCCAACTTTAAAGTACTGGCAGAAGAGGGGTATCTGAAAGTGGCAGGAGTTCCGAAAGGCAGGAATACTTCCGCAAAAGGAAAACCGGAAGGCAGCATGAAAGAAGAGGAAGAAAAAGAAAGCGGAGCAGATGGAGCAGAGGAAGAACAGGGACTGGATACTGCATTGTTTGAGGTGATCAAATCACTGAAGAAGGGAGCAGTGCTTCCGGTCAGGGCATTGAATATCAAAGAGGGAGAAACGTCTCCACCGAAAAGATATAATTCCGGTTCGATCATTCTTGCGATGGAGAATGCAGGACAGTTGATTGAAGACGAGGAATTGCGGGCTCAGATCAAGGGCAGTGGAATCGGAACGAGTGCGACTCGTGCAGAAATCCTGAAAAAGCTGATCAATATTAAATATCTTTCTCTGAATAAGAAGACGCAGGTGATCACGCCGACGCTTCAGGGAGAGATGGTTTATGATGTGGTTGATCATTCAATCAAATCACTTTTGAATCCGGAGCTGACAGCAAGCTGGGAAAAAGGACTGAACTACGTGGCAGAAGGAACGATCACTTCCGAGGAATATATGCAGAAGCTGGATCATTTTGTAACGGTCAGGACTGTGGGCGTGAAAGGATTGAATAATCAGTATCAGCTACGTGCGTGTTATGACCATGCAGCTGCATTTTATAAAAGAGGTAGAAAATGGAAAAAAATACTTGTAACCATTCCGGTACGGGAAAAAGACCGGAAGTTTCTGGAAGAAAAGGGGAAGGAATTTCAGTTCTGCTACAGGACAAAAGAGGAAATAACCGTCTCAGATGTGGTGGATGCGGAGATCATTCTGGGAAATATCCCTGTAGAGCTGGTCCCTAAGGCTAAAAAGTTAAAGTTTCTCCAGCTTGACAGTGCCGGATCGACAGAATATACGGCATCAGGAGTCCTCATGCCGGATACAAAGCTGGCAAATGCCACAGGAGCTTACGGGCTGGCAATTTCAGAATATATGCTGGCTGGAGTATTGATGCTGCGGAAAAAGCTGCATCTGTATCAGAAAAATATGGAGCAGCATCTGTGGAAGGACGAGGGAGAAGTGCTGTCAATCCGTGATTCGGTGACGCTTGTTGTGGGACTTGGTGATATTGGAAGTCAGTTTGCGGAAAAAATGCATGCACTGGGCAGTGAAGTGATCGGTGTGAGAAAGCATAAAGCAGCCAGACCGGATTATATAAAAGAAGTCTGTCAGCAGGAAGATTTAGACCGTCTGCTTCCGAAAGCGGATATCGTTGCGTGCTGTATGCCGGGAACAGGGGAGACAGCAGGGATGTTTGACCTGGAGCGGATGAAGAAAATGAAACCGGGAGCAATCCTCATCAATGTAGGGCGTGGAAGCCTGATCCCGGGAGAAGCATTGAAAAAAAGTGCTTGTTGAAGGTCATTTAGGAGGTGCAATTCTGGATGTGACGGAGGAGGAACCGCTTCCGGCAGATTCTCCTTTGTGGGATCTTCCCAATCTTCTGATCACACCACATGTATCGGGCAATTACCATATGAGGCAGATCCTTGATACAGTTGTAAAGATCGCGGGAGAGAATCTGGAGGCATTCCTTGTGGAAAAGAACTTGTCAATGAGGTAGATCTTTGTACCGGGTACAGAAAATTCAAAGCGTAGAAAGGAAAAAAAATGATGACAGAAGCATTAACAGTAAAAAAATCTTTATACATTGGATCAGACAATAGCAAAGGATATTTTTTGAAGGAGTGACTTATCCATGGGAAGTACTTCCGAAGATCAGCAGCTTTATTCTGGAGCTGGGAAAGACGCTGAGTGAAGATGAGTATGAGAAGCGTGGAGAAAATGTGTGGATCGCAAAGAGTGCAAAAGTAGCACCAACTGCATTTATTAATGGACCGGCGATCATTGGGAAGGATGCAGAAGTCCGTCATTGTGCATTTATCCGTGGAAATGCGATCGTAGGAGAGGGTGCTGTTGTAGGCAATTCGACCGAGCTGAAAAATGTGATCTTATTTAATAAAGTACAGGTACCACATTATAATTATGTGGGAGATTCTGTACTGGGATATAAATCCCATATGGGAGCAGGCTCGATCACATCCAATGTGAAATCAGACAAGAAACTTGTTGTTGTAAAAGCAGGCGGAGAAAAGATCGAGACAGGCATGAAAAAGTTTGGTGCGATGCTGGGTGATGAAGTGGAAGTCGGATGTGGAAGTGTCCTGAATCCGGGAACTGTTGTTGGAAGTCACAGTAATATTTATCCACTTTCTTCTGTGCGTGGATTTGTACCTGCCCACAGCATTTATAAAAAGCAGGGCGAAGTAGTCGAAAAGCAGGGAGAATAAATATTGCATCAGTGCGAGGATGTTTTGCAGAGTTGTATTCTGATTCTGGATTGTAAAAACAGAGAGCAGACAGAGAGGAAAAAGAGTGAAAAGATTAGATTTTATTGGCGTAGGCATCATGGGGAAATCCATGGTAAGAAATCTTATGAAAGCAGGATTTGAACTTCATATCTATGCCCGGACAAAAGCAAAAGTGGAAGACGTTATCAGTGAAGGTGCGATCTTTCATGAATCGATCGGAGAGTGCGTCAGCGAATGTGATGCAGTGATTACGATCGTAGGATTCCCGCAGGATGTGGAAGAAGTTTATTTTGATGAGGAAAATATCCTTGACTGTGCATCGAAGGGTGCTTATCTGATCGACATGACAACAACCAGCCCTCAGATTGCAGAAAAGATTTATGCAGAGGGAACGAAGCGGGGATTCCATGTGCTGGATGCACCGGTGACAGGAGGCGATACAGGAGCGAAAGCAGGAACGTTATCCATTCTTGTCGGTGGAGATAAGGAAGATTTTGAAGCATGTATGCCGCATTTTTGAGGCGATGGGAACGAACATCAATTACCAGGGAGAAGCCGGAAAAGGTCAGCACTGTAAGCTGGCAAACCAGATCATGATCGCCGGAACGCTTTCCGGTGTATGTGAGGCTCTTACTTATGCCAAAGAACAGGGACTGGATCTGGATGTAGTGATGAGATCTGTTTCGACGGGGGCAGCAGGAAGTAAGCAGTTAGATACATTTGGACCAAAGATCATTGCAGGAGATTATGCACCGGGATTTTTCATGAAGCATTTTATTAAAGATATGAAGCTTGCCCTGATCGAAGCAAACCGGAAAGGCTTATCACTGGATGTCTTAAGCATGGTTCTTGCGAATTATGAAGAACTGGAGGCAGAAGGGTATGGAGAACTGGGAACGCAGGCATTGATCAAATTTTATGATGAAGAACATCGATATATGGAAGATGAGGAAGAACCGGAACAGGCAGAAGAATAGAAATCGTCCGGTATGGATATTGCTGAATGATCAGAAAGCAATATCGTTGAAATATTATTGAATATGGCTGAATCTTCAGAAAAGAATTGACACGGGCGATTGTCCCGTGTTATTCTATACAAAACCACTTTAATACTTTAAAGCGTTGACGGTTTAAAGCAAAGAATAAGCAAGGGATAAAAAGGAAGAGGAAGAGAGGAAAAAGAAAAGAGATGGGGATTAAATTACTTTTTGCTGATCCTATTTTTGCAGTGATGGTTGGCGTCGGATTTATTCCAGGAGACATGTGAACAGTGTAGACGGGTTTGTACTTGGAGGGCGTTCGGTAGGTCCGTGGCTGACTGCGTTTGCGTATGGAACCTCCTAATTTTTCTGCAGTTGTATTTGTAGGATATGCGGGACAGTTTGGATGGAAATACGGAATTGCAAGTACCTGGATCGGAATCGGGAATGCATTGATCGGAAGTCTGCTGGCATGGGTTATTCTTGGAAGAAGAACGAAGGTTATGACGCAGCATCTGAGTGCAAAGACAATGCCGGAATTTTTTTGGACAGAGGTATGGAAGCAAATCGTTAAAAATCGTAGCATCGGTGATTGTGTTTGTGTTCCTGATCCCGTATACAGCATCCGTCTATAATGGACTGTCCAGACTTTTTGGAATGGCATTTAACATTCCTTATACATGGTGCGTGATCGCAATGGCAGTGTTTACGGCGATTTATGTGATTCTGGGCGGATATATGGCAACAGCGATCAATGACTTTATTCAGGGAATTATTATGCTGTTCGGAATTGTTGCGGTGATTGCTGCTGTATTAAACGGTCAGGGCGGCTTTATGGAAGCAGTTTCTAAGATGGCACAGATTCCGAGTGATGTCCCTGCAACGATGGGACAGCCCGGAGCATTTACAGCCTTCTTCGGTCCGGATCCGCTGAATCTGCTTGGCGTAGTGATTTTAACTTCACTTGGAACATGGGGACTTCCGCAGATGATCTGGGAAAAATTTTATGCAATCAAAGATGAAAAGTCTATTAATACGGGAACAGTGATCTCTACACATTTTTGCTATTGTGATTTCAGGAGGATGTTATTTCCTGGGTGGATTTGGAAGACTATTTGACAGTGCAGAAATTTATAATGCAGAAACCGGAGCGGTCGTTTACGATAGTATTATTCCTTCCATGCTTTCAAAACTGCCGGATATTCTGATCGGAATTGTGGTTGTCCTGGTGCTTTCCGCATCAATGTCAACACTTTCATCCCTGGTACTGACATCCAGTTCAACGATGACACTGGATCTGTTGAAAGACAATATCATGAAAAAGATGAGTGAGAAAAAGCAGATCATTACGATGCAGATCCTGATCGTAATTTTTTATCGTTGTATCGGTGGTGATCGCACTGGATCCGCCGACTTTTATTGCTCAGCTTATGGGAATTTCATGGGGAGCTCTTGCAGGAGCATTTCTTGCACCGTTTCTGTATGGTCTGTACTGGAAAGGTGTGACAAGAGCAGGAGTCTGGGCAGGATTTATTGCCGGAGTCGGAATTACGGTTTCTAATATGTTCATAGGATATATTGCATCACCGATCAATGCCGGTGCTGTTGCGATGGTAGCAGGTCTGGTGATCGTTCCGCTGGTAAGCCTTGTGACACCGAAATTGAAGAAAGAAGATGTAGATGAGATCTTTACGTGCTATGAAGAAAAAGTGGTGAGTACGAAGAAGAGGAATTTGTAAATTTGTAGTTGTTGGGTGAAAATATCTCGGCAGTAGAAAGTATCTGATGAAAAAATCATTCATATCCGC
>ENA-OQHD01000829-OQHD01000829.1-human-gut-metagenome-genome-assembly--contig:-NODE-829-length-10222-cov-3.550371_pt1 | contig 10222 bp, 11 predicted proteins | sample MGYA00242560_ERZ504711 | MGnify/ENA primary metagenome ERZ504711 (study PRJEB26092, sample SAMD00036198) | human gut metagenome | host: Homo sapiens | study: EMG produced TPA metagenomics assembly of... | reverse complement strand
TTTACTACAATCTAGAAAAAAGCGAGGCATCACACATGAAGATAAAGATGGTAGACATTGCAAGGCATCTCGGAGTTTCCAAAGCGACAGTTTCGCTTGCAGTAAACGGAAAGCCGGGAGTCAATGAAGAAACCAGAAGAATGGTTTTGGAATGTCTGGAAGAAATGAAGAAGAATAACGGAGTGATTCCGGTAAAAGAGAATATCGTTACAGTGTCTGGCCATCCGGTGAATCAGATGATCAAAATAGTGATCGTTAATCACAGCAAAGGTGCTGCGTGTAATTCAGAAACAGATCTCTGGTCAGATGTACTTGCTACATTTGATTCTGAAGCAAGAAGACTTGGATACCTTTATGGAGTGACGTATTTAAATGATGACATTGCGCAAACAGAAGCAGTAATTACGGAATGTAATATGGAATTTTGTGGCAGGCGTTCTTCTTTTTGGAACCGAATTAAAAGAAGAAGATCAAAACCTGCTTGAAAGAATCAAAAAACCATTGGTTCTTTATGACTGTGAACTTCCAGATAGTCGGTATAGTAGCGTATGTGCAGACAATAGACAAATGCTAAAAAGTGCTGTGGATTATCTGTACAAGGAAGGTGCATCAGATATTTATTATTTCTGCACAGGGAAAGATAATTATAATTATCGAGTTCGTAAAGAAGCATTTTTAAATACAAAGTCTAACGAAGATACTGCATCTGCAAAACATATTCTTGACCTTGGAGATGAAATTCCAAAGATAACGGAGACTTTGTTAGACTGGTTGAGAAAAAATCCGCTTCCGCAAGGAATTTTATTTGAAAATCAACAGATTTCAATTGGTGCGTTGACGGCGCTTCGAAAGTATGGAGTGAACATCCCACAGGAAGTGAAAGTTGTCGGATTTGGTATGATTCCTGACTATATATACCAGGATCTAAAGCTGGTACAAATGAGAATATCTGACACAGAAGGTGTTCTTCTTGCAATGGATTTACTGGATAAAAAGATTCGTCAGTATTCAATGTCTAAAGTTAAGATATACACAGAAGCAGAAATGATTATAAGTTAAAATAATCGTAAGACAAAAGAACGGAAGAAAACAAATTGGAGGAACAGAAAATGAATGAATATTTTCCACATTTATTTGAACCAATTAAGATTGGGAAGACAACGGTAAAGAACAGAATCTTTATGCCGCCGATTTCCACAAACATGGCAGATAAAGGCTATGTGACAGATGCGTTGGTTGAGCATTATTCAGCCAGAGCGAAGGGCGGAGTTGGACTGATCGTTACAGAAGTTACGACAGTAGAGCCGGTATATACATACTTGCCGGGAGATATGTCAATCTATGATGATTCTTATATTCCGGGATGGAAGAAACTGGTAGATGCAGTGCATCAGTATGATACGAAGATCTTAGCACAGCTATTTCATCCGGCTTATATGGCATTTCCAATTCCGGGAACACCTCAGCTGATCGCACCGTCCAATGTCGGTCCTTATTATGCAAAATCAGCACCGAGAGCAGTAACAGTAGAAGAACTGCATGTACTTGTTCAGCAGTTTGGAGAGGCTGCACGCCGTTTCCAGATCGCAGGCGGAGACGGAGTCGAGATCCAGTGTGCACATGCGCATGGACTGCTCGGTGGATTCCTTACACCACTTTATAATAAGAGAACAGATGAGTACGGCGGAGACATTAACGGACGTCTCAGACTGACACTTGAAGTAATTGCAAAGATCCGTGAACTTTGTGGTGATGATTTCATTATTGATGTTCGTATTTCAGGAGATGAGTACAGTGAAGGTGGTCTGACACTGAACGACATGATCTATGTATCCAAACAGCTTGAGAAAACAGGTGTTGATTTCATCCATGTTTCCGGAGGAAATACAATCAAGAGAGGAAGTTCCATGCCTGCACCTGGTACATCACCGGCACCGCATGCACACGCAAGTGAGGAGATCAGAAAGCATGTGAACATTCCGGTATCTACAGTTGCAAGAATCAATGAACCATGGGTAGCGGAAGAACTTATCGCAAACGGAAAGACAGATATCTGTATGATCGGTCGTCCAAATCTATGTGACAGTGAATTTGTTAATAAAGCTGCAGAAGGAAAAACAGATGATATTCGTCCATGTATCGGATGTGGACGCTGCCTGACAGGAATCATGTTTGGTAATCCGATCAGCTGTACAGTGAATCCATCAGTAGAGTCTGACGAGATCAAAGAAGCAGATGAGAAGAAGAAAGTTCTTGTGATCGGTGCAGGTCCGGCAGGAATGGAAGCAGCTTACGTTGCTAAGAAACGCGGACATGAGGTTGTTCTCTGCGAAAAAAGCGGAGAGTTCGGAGGTCTTTTAAGACTTGCAGCAGTTCCAATCGCTAAGCAGGAACTTTGTAAAGTGATTAAATTCATGGCACGTCGTCTGAGAAATGAAGGAATTGAAGTTCGTATGAACTGCGAAGTAACACCGGAAATGCTTGCGGGAGAATTTAAGGATTATGAGGTTGTCTGTTCTACAGGAGCAGTTCCGAAAGAAATCCCTCCATTCAAAGTATTTAAGCAGACAATGACAGCTGATGACGTTCTTGCCGGAAGAAAATATCCGGGAAGAAAGATTGTTATTCTTGGAGGCGGATCGGTCGGATGTGAGACAGCAGATTATCTTGCACCACTGATTGATGACATGTTCCCTGCAAACCGTGACATTACAGTGATCGAGATGACGCCATCACTGATGCCGGGTGAAGGCGGAGCAGCTAAGAGTCAGCTGACAATGAGACTCAAGAGAAAAGGTGTGAAGATTGAACTGAACAGTCAGGTGACAAAGGTTGATGAGACTACGATCACTTATGAGAAAGACGGACAGGAATATCATATCACAGATGCGGATACACTGATCTTTGCAGTCGGTTATGCACCGAACAAGGTAGAGACTACAGAAGAGAGAGTTCATTTTATCGGAGACTGTGATAAAGTCGGAACTCTGAAAGATGCAATTGCTGCAGGACATAAACTTGCAGAAGAATTATAATTGCTACTAAAAGAGGTGTCAGCAAATGCTGACAAAAATTATGCATGAAGTCTCAAGTATGTTAATTTGAAAGACATTAAAAATAAAGCAGAACGGAGAAAAAAGATGGGGAATAAATTATCAGAACCAATTAAAGTTGGAAATCTTACTTTTAAAAACAGAATCATGTTTCCACCGCTCACAACAGGTTATGAAGAAAGAGACGGATCTATTGGGGAGAGAAGTCTGAATTTCTATGAAAGACTTGCGAAAGGTGGAGCAGCATATGTTGTTATCGGAGATGTAGCTCCTGTAAGAACAGCTTCACCGACACCAAAGCTTTATGATGACAGCCAGATTCCGGTATATAAAAATCTGGCAGACACATTACATAAGTATAACTGTAAGCTTGCACTTCAGTTATTCCATCCGGAGTATGATGTTCCTGGAGTTGGACGCATGATCATGGAGGCAGGTATTGCAAGACAGGCTGCGGCAAAAGCACAGGCAGAGGGAAATGCAGAAGAAGCAAAGAAACAGATGGAAGAATGCGACAGACTTACGAAAGGCGCTTATGCAAAACTTCATCATGATATGCAGCAATTTTTGTAACAGAGGCAACGGTTGAGCAGTTAGAAGATATTAAAAACAGTATCGCTGCATGTGCAGCAAAGGCGCAGAAAGCAGGAATCGATGCGATTGAAGTACATGGAGATCGTCTTCTTGGTTCCCTTTGTTCAAAAATTCTGAACCATAGAGAAGATCAGTATGGAGGAAGTCTTGAGAACCGTACAAGATATGCACTCGAAGTAGTAGCAGCAATCAAAGAAGCTGCACCGGATCTTATGATTGAGTATAAACTGCCAATCATTACAGTAAATCCTGATGGATCACTTCGTGGAAAAGGCGGACTTGAGGCAGAAGAAGGAATCCGGTTTGCAAAGATGCTTGATGAGGCTGGAATCGATATGATTCAGGTTGCTCAGGCGAACCATACAGGAAACATGGGTGATACAATTCCGCCGATGGGAGATGTTCCGTATAACTGGACACTTCCGGTAGCCAGAGAAGTGAAAAAACTGGTATCCGTTCCGGTTGCAACAGTTGGTCGTGTTGTCAGCTTAGAAGCAGGAGAGAAGATCCTCGAAGACGGAGATGCCGATATCGTAGCTTATGGACGTTCCATGCTTGCAGATGCAGATATTGCCAATAAAGCTATATCCGGAGAGTGCATCAGAGAATGCTTGAACTGTAATAAAGGATGCGTAGATGCAATTCAGGGCCGCAGATACATTTCCTGCGTATTAAATGCAGAGAACGGAAACGAAGGAACTATATTTATCAAACCTGCAGACGAGAAGCAAAAAAGGTTGCAGTTGTAGGTGCAGGAATCGCCGGACTTGAGGCAGCAAGAGTTGCAGCAAAACGTGGACATGAAGTAACCGTATTTGAGAAATCAGATAAGATTGGTGGACAGATTCATTTGGCAGCAGTTCCGCCAAGAAAGAGCGAGATTTTAAGATCTATTGAATATTATGAGAAGATTCTACCAGAACTTTCTGTAGATGTGAAATTAAATACAGAAGCAGATTGTGAAGAGCTGAATAAGTTTGATTATGTAATTCTTGCCATCGGTGCGCATAACATGGATCTTCCAATGTCTGTTACAGACAGCAATGTTGTTTCTGCCTGGGATGTTCTTGCAGGATGCGAAGTGAGTGGAGCATGTGCAGTACTTGGCGGAGGATTAGTTGGAACTGAAACAGCAGAATTCCTTGCACAGAAAGGTCTCAAAGTAAGCATTGTCGAGATGCTGGATCAGATTGCAACAGGAGAATCCGAGACAGTAATGCCACTGATCGAAAAAAAGACTTTGAAGAACACGATGTAAAAGAGTATGTGAATACAAGAGTGAATTCCATCGAGAATAATGTGATTCATGCTGTGAATACAAAAGACGAGTCAGAGGTTACAATTGAAGCTGATACAATTGTGAATGCACTCGGGTCTAAGAAGAATCTCTTCGACGACAGTAAGCTGACAGTTCCATTTGTATATGTTGGAGACTGCAGCGGTGAGAGAACAGCAGATATCTCAACAGCAATCCGCAGCGGATATCAGGCTGGAAATGAAATCTGAGAATTTTTAAATTTTATTCAGTGAGAAAATAAGTAAAATACAGGGTGATGCTGTAAACAGAAAATCTGTAGACAGTATCACCCTGTTTCAGTTATAATAAAATAAAATTTTTGTTATAAAAAATTGAAAATGGAGCAAGGCTATGATAAACAAAGAACTATTTTATAAAGTAACATTAATTGATTGTAATGGAAAAGAATTGGAAGTTGCTAAATTTCTGCAGATTTTAACAGGAATGGAAAAAACAGAAACAAGAAGAATTGTAGCAAGTTTGCCGTGTGTTTTGTATGAAGAGCTTGACGGAGAGGCGTGTTCTTATATTGAGGAGGCACTGGATTTCTATACAGCAAAATATAAGTTTGAACCAGTCGGTGATGAAAAAGAAGTGTATGAAGTAGATCCATCGGTGTATCCTTCCAAACAGGTGATCGCGCTTGGAAGTATGGTTGATTACATCGGAAAGAGGTCAGAGTTTGTAAGCATCGCGAGAAAATATGACTTCCCGAAGAATGTGAGCCTGAATGATACGCCATTCTTAGTAAAAGATGGTTTGGCAGAAGAACAGGCAGTGAACCTGCGGCAGGATCTTCGCAATATGGGAATGTTTGCATTGATCATGAGAAGCGGGGCAGAAGTTCAGCAGGTGAAGAAGAGGGGATTTTTAGCAGGGGTGTTTGCACGTTGAGATGAATAAAAGGGTTGTTTGATACAGACAGCTGTGAGTAGTGATTATATAGCCGATTTCTTACAGAAAATTCAATTGGATTTTATTGACACTTTTGCTGAGAAGGGCTACAATATCTTTAGATTGTTAATTTAGTAACATACAAATAAGGAGTTTAGGAGGCAGACAAAAAGTGGCAAATATTTTATGTAGTCCAAGCAAATATGTTCAAGGTGCAGGTGAGATGAAAAAGGCTGGGTGAATATGCTCAGAAGTATGGTAAAAAATGCACTTGTATTGATCACAGAGTCGGGGTATAAACGTATTGAAGACGTTCTCAAAGTTGGATTTGAAGGATATGATATTGAACCAGTGTATGAGTATTTCAACAGAGAATGTAGCAAGACAGAAATTAATCGTTTGGTAGCCGTTATGAATGAAAAGGGCTGTGATGTTGTTATTGGTATTGGCGGAGGAAAGATCCTTGATACTGCGAAAGCAGTTGCTTATTACAAAGAAGTGCCGGTACTGATCTGTCCGACAATTGCATCTACAGATGCGCCATGCAGTGCACTTTCTGTTATTTATACTGATGAAGGCGTATTCGAAGAATACTTATTCCTCCCAGCTAATCCAAACATGGTTCTGATGGACACAGAAATCATTGCAAAATCACCAGTCAGACTGACAGTTTCCGGAATGGGTGATGCACTTGCAACTTATTTTGAAGCAAGAGCCTGTCAGGCTAGCGAAGCAACAACTTGTGCTGGTGGAAATGTTACTATGGCAGCGATGTCACTCGCAAAACTGTGCTTTGATACATTGATGAATGAAGGTGTGAAGGCAAAACTTGCTCTGGAAGCAGGAGCCTGCACAAAAGCTGTTGAGAAGGTAATTGAAGCTAATACATTGCTTAGTGGAATCGGATTTGAGAGTGGCGGTCTTGCAGGAGCACATGCAATCCATAATGGATTCACAGTTTTGGACGAGTGTCATCATATGTATCATGGAGAGAAAGTTGCATTTGGAACAATCACACAGCTTGTTCTGGAAGACATTCCGGCAGAAGAACTGGAAGACATTATAGATTGGTGCATTGAACTGGGACTTCCTGTTACATTAAAAGAACTTGGTATTACAGAAGTGACAGACGAGAAGCTTATGGCAGTTGCGACAGCAGCCTGTGCAGAGAATGATACACTTCATAACATGCCATTTGAGGTGACACCTGAGACTGTATGCGCAGCAATTAAGGCAGCAGATGCTTACGGAAGATATTTCCTGGGAGAATAGAATATGGGAAATAGGACACCATTTCGTTAAATAGAAAAACCAATTTGACAAACTGATTTTCTGTGGTATAATTTTCATGCTGTGAAAAACAGCCGACAGTTCATTTGTACCTTCCTGTCGAAAAACAAAACCAGGGCTAGTTAAAAAGATTCTAGGCTCTGCGTGCAAAGAAGTACGCAGAGCTTTTTATATTATTCAGGAAATACTTTCCCATATATATAAAACGCTCCGCTTAGGATACACAGCTCTTAAAAGGTACATACATTTCAAATACAGGAGAGTTGAAATATGTATTATTTGCAAACAAAAGCCAGTTTTGACGCAGCACATTTTCTCTGGAAATATGAGGGGAAATGCAGAAATATCCACGGACATCGTTGGAATGTTGTTGCAAAAATCAAAAGTCAGGAGTTGGAGCAAGAAGGACAGACACGAGGAATGGTAGTGGACTTTGGTAATCTGAAAAAGGATCTGAAAAAACTTTGCGATTCCTTTGATCATAGTCTGATTTACGAGACAGGATCACTGAAAGCAGAAACAGTAGCTGCACTTCAGAATGAGGATTTTCATCTGGAGAAAGTTTCTTTTCGTCCTACGGCAGAGAATTTCGCATATTATTTCTACAAAAAATTAACGGAACTTGGATACGGGGTTCATTGTGTGGAAGTATATGAGACACCGAATAATTGCGCGGTTTATGAGGAAGAGTAGATGAAAGTAGTAGAAAAATTCACCAGTATTAATGGGGAAGGCACACGGGCAGGAGAATTGGCAGTCTTTGTTCGTTTCAAAGGATGCAATCTGCGTTGTAGCTATTGTGATACTATGTGGGCCAATGAACCGGATTGCCCATATGAAGAGGAAACCCCAGAAGAGACTTTTAAATTATGTTTTAGGAACCGGAATTCGCAATGTGACACTTACAGGTGGAGAACCGTTATTGCAAAAAGGCATTAGAGAATTGATCTACCTTCTTTTACAAGCCGGCTTACAAGTTGAGATTGAGACAAATGGAGCTGTTGATCTGTCTGCATTTTGTGAAGAACGACTGGTATTTACAATGGATTATAAGTTACCGTCAAGCGGGTGCGAAGAATATATGATAACAGAGAACATGGAACTGCTAGGAAAAGATGATACTGTAAAATTTGTGTGCGGCAGCCAGAAGGATCTGTTAAAAGCATTGGACGTGATTCAGACTTATGATCTGACAAACAGGTGTCATGTGTATCTTAGTCCTGTTTTTGGATCCATAGAACCAGTGCAAATTGTAGAATTTATGCTAAAGCATCAGTTGAATGGTGTAAGGCTGCAGATTCAGATGCATAAAGTAATCTGGGATCCCAATGAACGGGGCGTATAAATAAGTAGTGAGGTGATGGAGATGAAAGCATTAGTTCTCTTTAGTGGAGGAATTGATTCAACAACAGCATTAGGACTGGCAATCAAAAAGGTACGGGAAAGACCAGGTGATTGCACTCTCGGTTTCCTATGGACAGAAGCACGATAAACGAAATCAGGGCTGCAATAGCAGTTGCCGAATATTATGGCGTGGAGCATCTGTTCCTGGATTTAAGCAAGATATTTCAATATAGCAACTGTTCACTGCTTCAACAGTCCACGGAAGAAATTCCGGAGGAGAGTTACGCAGAGCAGATTTCAAAAACAAATGGCGATAAGCCTGTAAGCACATATGTACCGTTCCGAAATGGGTTATTTCTTTCTTCGGCAGCAAGTATCGCACTGAGCAAGGAATGTGGAGTGATTTATTATGGAGCTCATGCAGATGATTCTGCCGGTTTTGCTTATCCGGATTGCTCACCTGTATTCAATCAGGCAATGAATGAAGCAATCTGGGAAGGCTCCGGACATCAGTTGAAAATAGAAGCACCTTTTGTTAATGTATCCAAAGCCGAAGTAGTACGGATTGGTTTAGAATTGGGAGTTCCGTATGAGTTGACGTGGTCTTGTTATGAAGGGGGAGAGAAACCTTGCGGCAAATGTGGAACATGCATTGATCGTGCGGCAGCATTTCAGGCGAATCACGTAGAAGACCCGGCATTGAGATAGAGGAGGAAGTAATGAGAGAAAAAGAAAACTTAACATTATTGGGAAATCAGCAAACAGAATACCGTATGGATTATGATCCGTCTGTATTGGAGGAATTTCAGAATAAACATCCTGAAAATGATTATTTTGTCAAGTTCAACTGCCCGGAATTCACAAGTCTGTGCCCAATCACCGGACAGCCAGATTTTGCAACGATCACGATTTCCTATGTTCCGGACGAACGTCTTGTGGAGAGTAAATCCTTGAAATTGTATTTGTTCTCATTCCGAAACCATGGAGATTTTCATGAAGATGTGATCAATATAATTATGAAAGATCTTGTCAAGCTTCTTGAACCAAAATATATAGAAGTCTCGGGGAAAATTCCTTCCACGTGGAGGTTTGTCCATTGATCCGTATTGTAATTATGGAAAGCCAGGTACCAACTGGGAGCAGGTTGCCTGGAATCGTATAAGTAATCATGATATGTTTCCGGAGAAAATTGATAATCGGTAAGATAACGGAGCAGAGGAAACGTGCTTTGCTGATATCAGTTACAGGAGCACATGTTATATTAATGACAGGACGAAAAACCTTGATTTACAAGGAGTTCGGGCCTGTCTTTTCTATTGATGCAATGTATGGCTGGTATTGTTATGACTTTATTTCCACAGACAAACGTATGTATGATATAATTTGAGTTAGTACGTTAAATGATATTGTTGAAATTATAAACGATTACAGTGGAGGTGATTCAGATGGCAGTAAAGGCTAATCACGATATTTCTTCAGGTTTAGGACAATATATTAAAAAACAAAGGGACAATTTATGAAAGTTACGATAATTAAATCCCGAAGAAAAACTATAGCTATTCAGGTAAATTCTGATCTAAGTGTCACTGTAAGGGCTCCGTATGGTGTCACAGAGAAATACATTGAGGAATTTCTTAATAAGAATGAAACTTGGATAAGCAAACAGATGAATGAAATAAAAGCAAAGAAGAAAAGTGTTGAATCGGGAAATGTAGAAAACGTGACACTCGATAAAATCAAGGCACTTGCA
>ENA-OQHD01000828-OQHD01000828.1-human-gut-metagenome-genome-assembly--contig:-NODE-828-length-10227-cov-2.282277_pt1 | contig 10227 bp, 13 predicted proteins | sample MGYA00242560_ERZ504711 | MGnify/ENA primary metagenome ERZ504711 (study PRJEB26092, sample SAMD00036198) | human gut metagenome | host: Homo sapiens | study: EMG produced TPA metagenomics assembly of... | reverse complement strand
TCATGGTGTCCCGATGATGAAGACACCCAGCGGTTTACCGCAAGTATTTCGGCCTGTGCTGCGAGTGGTATTTGGCGCAGAAAAAAAGCTGAAATGGGCGGCTGACTTTGAGTTTGCTTTGTTCCCGTACCTGGTCAATGGGATCAAAAACCATTGGAAGAAGCCTATTTTCGGGATATGTCCGGCTGTGAACTGGCAGAGATTGAACAGGCTGTCGGTGAAAAATGCCAGCCAATCGGTCATATCGGCTACTACTACCCGGCGGAGGTTTGGATCTCGGAGTACGGGAAACTGTATGCGAAATATGAGTATCAGGACGAGATCGAGTGCTTTCCGGATGTGTTTGCCCTGATCGAACGGGAACTGCGGCAGTGCAGCTTTGATTCCGCTGCCATGAAAACGGTGGAGGCACTGGACGGAAAGATATGACGAAGCAACAAGGAGGAACTGATTATGAACATGAAAGAAAAACTGGAGTCGTTGGGCAAAACAGCATTCAGCTGAAAATTGCCAGAAAAGAAAAAGTTCCAGTTGTTTTGATGGACAGATCCTTTCAGGATGAAGAATTTGACTGTGTGGGAATAGACAATCAGACTGCCGCATTTCGTGCCGTGAATCTCCTTTTGGAGAGGAATCATAAAGAAATTGCAGTAATTGCTTCAGATGTGGAATATACTGGAATTGAGCGAATCAAAGGCTATAAAGAGGCGATGGGAAAAGCAGGGTTGGAAGTAAAAGAACAGTATATGAAGCTCGGAAGACATTCAGTAGAACTTGGGTATGAAAAGATGAAGGAACTTTTAGAGTCTGAAAACCGACCAACAGCTGTACTTATGAGTAATTATGATACTGTACTTGGTGGTATTATGGCAATCAATGAATCAAAGTTTTCGTGTCCGCAAGACATATCTGTAATAGGATTTGATGATCTGATTATTGCTGATGTAGTAAGACCGAGATTGTGGCTGGTAGTGCAGCCAATGGAAAGAATGTGCTTTGCTGCAGTTCAGCTTCTTTTGGACAGAGTAAACAAAAAGAAGAAAGAGGAGGAGTCTGTAAAAATGTGTTTTGGCACAAAAATACAAGAGGGAGATTCTATTTCTACACTTGAATGAAACGTTTTACGTCTGAGTGTTTAAAAGATGAGAGGAATGAGTGAAATAATTATCAAAAGAACCCAAAAAAAGTGTTGACGGAAGGGTGATATGATAGTATAATATGCACTATAGAAACAGTTTAACAGCTTTTTGTGTGTGAAAAATGCCGATTTGTGCATGCGTAATAAAGGGCGAAACGTTACACGCAATATCAAGGACGAATTTGTGGCAGACGGAAAGTAGAGGTAAATGTTTCGGAGGATAAATTATGAAGGAGGAATAAAAGTGGAAAAGATTAAACAAAATGCATTTGTGAAGAAGGTGGGATTCAATAGAATTGTTTTGGTATGTGTCCTGCTCTTAATGTATTTAGCGTTTGGAATTCTGACGGGCGGAAGTTTTTTTCGGATTTTCACGTATTAAGAATACACTGAATTATGTGTATTTTCTGGGATTTCTTTCTTTGGGCGTAACATTTGTTATCGCTACTGGAGGGATTGATTTCTCGATTGGACCTGTTATGTTTTGTTGTTCATTAGTTTCGGGATACAGTTTGACAACATATGGCGTTCCAATGGCAGCAAGTTTGATTATGAGTATTTTGATTGGTGTGGCGTTTGGAGTGTTTAATGGATATTTGGTTGCGTATTGGAAGGTACCGCCGTTCATTGTATCTATGGCAAGTATGAACATAGCAAAAGGTATTGCAGCAGTATTTACAAAAACACAGTCTGTAAGCTGGCCGCAGGAATCGGATGCCGATGGATGGTATAAGAGTATTGTTGCAGTGGGAGAGATTCCGACAGGGCTTATTATTTTCCTTGCGATTGCTGTGATTTGTGCTGTTATCTTAAATAAGACAAAGTGGGGACGGTATATACTTTGCCTTGGAAGCAATAAAGAAGCGGTAAGACTTTCTGGTGTAAATGTAAAGAAATGGGAAATGTTGGCATACATTATTTGTGGAACTTTAGTCGGTATCGCATCTATTTTCTTTGTTGCTACATATACAACAGTGCAGCCGGGATATGGTGACCAGTACAATAACGAAGCGATTGCTGGCTGTGTAATGGGTGGAACCTCTATGGCTGGTGGTCTTGCATCAATTAGTGGAACTGTGATTGGTGTGGTTATTATTTCTCTGTTACAACAAGGTATTCTTGCACTTGGATTTACAAAAGAATATCAGTACATTATTACCGGTTTGATCGTTATTGCAGCAGTTTATGCAGACGTTTCTGCAAGACGTAGAAAAAATTAGTGGTGATACAGAGAAAGGAGAAGTAAGAAAATGGGCGATATTATTTTGACAATGAAAGATATTGACAAATCTTTTCCTGGTGTTCACGCACTGGACCATGTGGATTTGGAAATAAGAAAAGGTGAAGTTCTTGCACTGATGGGTGAAAATGGTGCTGGAAAATCAACATTGATGAAGGTACTGACGGGTATCTATAAAAAAACGATTCCGGTACAATTACATATGAGGGAAAAGAAGTTGAGTTCAAGAACACAAGAGAAGCACAGGATGCAGGTATTGTAATTGTGCATCAGGAATTGAACATGTTGGGACATTTGACGGTTGCTCAAAATCTTTTCATCGGTAGAGAATTCAAAAAAGGAATCAAAATCGATGATAAAAAAATGAATGAAGAAGCAAAGAAATTATTTGATAAATTGAATGTTGACATTGATCCAAGAGAAAAAATGGCGAACCTAACGGTAGGTAAGCAGCAGATGTGTGAAATTGCAAAAGCGGTTTCCTTTGATGCCAAAGTCATTATCTTTGATGAACCTTCGGCGGCTCTTACAGAATCTGAGATTGAAGAGATGTTTAAGATTATCCGTGATTTGAAAAAACGTGATATTGCGATGGTATATATATCACATCGTATGGATGAGATTAAAGTCATTACAGACCGTGTAACAGTTATGCGTGATGGTACATATGTTGGAACATTGATTACAAAAGATTGTACAAAAGAAGATATTATTAACATGATGGTTGGTCGTGTCATTTATGAAGATCCGAAGACGCATAGTATGGTTCCGAAGGATGCGCCGGTCGTATTGAAAGTAGAACATCTCAATGCAGGAAAGATGGTACAGGATGTAAGCTTTGAATTGCGAAAAGGTGAGATACTTGGTTTTTCAGGCTTGATGGGTGCAGGACGTACAGAGACTGCAAGAGCTCTGTTTGGTGCAGACCCAAAAGAAAGTGGAGATATTTATATTAATGGCAAGAAAGTTACAATTAACAACCCACAGGATGCAGTTAAATGTGGTATTGGTTATCTTCAGAAGACAGAAAGAGATATGGTATTGTAGTTCAGAAAAACAGTGGCTGAGAACACAACAATGGCTTCCATGGAGAACTTTATGAATGGACTATTCATAAACAAGAAAAAGGAAGAAGAAGTGGCTCGGAAGTATGTGGATGCACTTGCAACAAAGACTCCTGGTGTAGATCAGCTGGTTGTAAACTTATCAGGTGGTAATCAACAGAAAGTTGTTATTGCAAAGTGGCTTACACGTGACTGTGACATCTTGATTTTCGATGAACCTACAAGAGGTATTGATGTTGGTGCAAAGAATGAAATTTACAAGCTGATGAATCAATTGGCACATGAAGGTAAATCAATTATTATGATTTCTTCGGAAATGACAGAAATCTTACGTATGAGTGATCGGATTATCGTAATGTGTGAAGGTAAGAAAACCGGTGAGCTTGATATTTCTGAAGCGACTCAGGAAAATATCATGAATTTTGCAACAAGAGAGATTGAGTAGGGGGGAAAAGAGGATGACAAAGAAAAAGGCTTTTAGTAAAATTAATGGACGAGAAGCTATGGTATTGGGAATCATCATTGTAATGGTTGCACTTTTCAGCCTTCTCAGTCCTACATTTAGAACATATTCAACATTAGTAAGTGTGCTTGATAACTCATATTATATTACACTTATGGCGTTGGGAGTAACGTTCCCATTGATTACAGGTGGGGTTGACCTTTCTATTGGTACTGGATTAGTTTCCTATGCGTTAATTGGAGGATTCTTAATTGTACATAAAGGAGCATCTGTACCGGTTGCAATCATTGCATGTATCGGTGTTGGTGTCTTGATTGGAGTATTTAATGGATTTTTAATTGCAATCATGGACTTACCGCCATTTTTAGCAACATTGTGTACATGTATGATTACACGTGGACTTGGACCTGCACTTTGTGGTGGATTTGGTGTATCATGGCCTTCGGCAATTTCTGCTGATGGAGCATTTAGAAAAATTTTTAAATTCACATCCGCAAATGGACAGGTAATTCCAGTAGGTATCGTACTTATTATTGTTTTAGTAATTGTTATGTCTTTTGTATTGAATCATACAAGAGTTGGACGTTATACAATTGCAATCGGAAGTAATAAAGAAGCAACAAGACTTGCAGGTGTAAATGTGAAATTCTATCATATGTTAGCATATATTATTTCAGGTCTGTTTGCAGGATTATCAGGAGTTGCCTATGCAGCAACATATGCAACAATTTATCCTGGCTCAGGAGCGGGATTTGAACTTGATGCAATCGGTGGTGCGATTGTAGGTGGTGTGTCAGCAACTGGTGGAGTGGGTACGATTTTTGGAGCTTTCCTTGGTGTAATCGTAATCTGCTTAATGAAAGTTGGACTTCCGTTTATCGGATTACAAGCAAACTGGCAGCAAATCTTTACAGGTATTGTGTTGATTGCAGCGGTATTAGTGGATGTTGCAAAAAATGAAAAAACGCATAGAAGAATGGTAAAAAAATTAATGAATATGGTGTTCGGGAAAGGACTTCATATAAACTAAAAATTATTAAGGAGGAAGCAAAAATGAAAAAGAAAGTCGTAGCTGCATTACTTACTACAGCAATGGTATTATCCATGGGAGCGTGTGGAACAAAAGATGGAGGAAACACAACTGACGGAGGAAACGAAGGCGGTGGAGAAAGCAAAGGATATGAATTTGAAATCCTTGTAAAGAGCTTTCAGTCTACATATTGGCAGGCAGCTGTTCAAGGTGTTGAACAAGCTTGTGGAGAGTTGGGTGTAAAAGCAAATACTAACGGACCAGCTAACGAATCAGATATCGCTGACCAGATTCAGATGATTGACGATGCAATCGAAAAGAAACCAGACGGAATTGGTCTTGCGGCATGTGATGCAAAATCGGTAATCAAATCAGTAAATAAAGCGTTGGAAAAAGGTATTCCGGTAGTATGTTTCGACACAGGTGTTGAAGGTGTTGAAGAAGGTGCCGTAAAAGCTACAATTGCTACAGATAATGCGGCAGCAGGTGCAGTTGCAGCAGAGAATATGTTCCCTGTAATTGAAGCAAAAAATAAAAGCAGCTACAGTTGATGAAAAAAGTTAGAATCGGTGAAGTTAATCAGGATGCTACAGGATTAAACATTCAACAGCGTGGACAAGGATTTATCGACAAGATGATTGAGCTTTGTACTGCAGCAGGTAAGAAAGTAGCGGTAGTTGGTAATGAATTCTATGTAAATGCAACAGAAGGAAAAGTAGATGAGAAAGAAGCGGAAATTATCATTGAAGTAGGTGTTCCGTCACAGACAACAGTAGACTTAGCTTCTACAGAAGCACAGAAAATTATGTCTAAAGATGACACAATCGCTATCTTTGGTTCTAATCAGACAACAGCAGAAGGTGTTATTACAGCAAACCAGACATTAAATAAATTATCAACAGATCCTTCCAAAAGGAATTATTGGTGTTGGATTCGATGCTGGTACACCGCAGAAAGAGGCTATCACATCAGGACAGTTTATTGGTTCTGTAACACAGTCTCCGCTGAAAATGGGATACGAAACAATTTATGCATTGACAGATATCTGTGATGGCAAAGAAGTAGCTGATATTCCAATGGACGGTTATTGGTACAACACAGACAACATGGAAGATAAAGATATCAAACCAAACCTTTACGATTAAGATCTAGTAAGTAAATACGTAAATGAAAAAAGGGATCGGATTTACACCGATTCCATTTTTGAAATGATAGAGATGGCAGGAGGAACAATATGCTTAAAAATCTAGAGACAATGTTTGACAATATGAGCGATATGATGAAAAAATTGAAAAAGAAATCATATGAAATAAATATGGAACAGTTTCTTGAAAAAAAGTGGACATTTTTTCAGGAGATGACGGATTATGTGGATGCATCTGATGAGAAAGAGAGCGCAGCTGCTGAGATTGCAGAGGTAGTCGGGGCGAGTGTGGAGAACAGATTTACACAGGGGAGCAAAAAAATGAATTTCTTCCCAGTACTCAGGCTGATATCAATTTCTTTATGATTTATTATGTGTTCCCTGCTATTTTGAAGACAGAACATGAGCAGTGCAGGTTGATAGCGGACAGTATCTGTGCAGAATGGAAAAAAGCGTTTTAAAAAACAGTGAAAATTGGTTATACAGATTATGATTCTTTGTATAAATCGATTTCGGGAAAAAATATTTGGTAATTTTTTAAAAGAAAGGCAGCACCAAAAATTTTATGCTTGCCTTTCATTTTTAATTAGGACTTGAGATAATTTTTTGGTGTGGTTCCCTTATAGTTTTTTAAATGTTTTGATGAAGTAACTCAAATCATTAAAACCTGAAGAAAAAGCGACTTCAGTAATAGAAAGATTTGTTGTGAGTAAATGATAGCAGGCTCTTTCGATTCGATAATAGTTTAAATAATCAATTGGAGTCCGATGTGTCATCTCTTGGAAAAACCGACAAAAATATTTTGGTGACATTCCGACGCTTTCAGATATTTCCTGAAGAGATAATGGTAAGGTATAAGACGATTCGATAAATTCCAAAGCCTGTTTTAGCTGTAAGATCCTTTTGTGATCCCTAGGAGTTTGGGTAGGCATATCTGAGTAATAATTTCTTGAAAAAAGTTGTACCAAAAAATTTGATACAGCGCACCTTGAACAAGTAACTCATATCCTGGATTTTTAGTTGCCATCGCATCGAATAGTGACCATGCAATTAGGTGTATATTGTCATAAGATGGTGTGTAGACGGGAAGTAATTCAATTTCGTGATTCAGTATTTGACGAATCAGATGACAACATGTGTCTGATTTGTTCATCAGCATGTTTAGATCAAAGACGATACATTCGTAAATACACCCATCAGAAGGTATTCCGGCGTGTAGAGAACCAGCCGGAATAAAATTAGTGGAACCCTCAGAAACGCAAACTTCCTGCTCGTCCAAGGTTAGTGTAAAAGTACCTTTTAAAATACGAATAATTTCAAATTCAAACATGCCAGTGAAAGGACATCAGATATTGTGGATGTGTACTTGTGACGTGATGAAACTCTAATGGAAAATCAGCGGTTCCGCGCTGTCTTGTCTCTCGGTAATTTATGTACTGCATAGCTCTCCTTTAGGTGAATATTATTATATTTTTTTCACTATTATAACACTAGCATTACAAGAAAGACAATGGTAAAATAAAATAACAGTAAGTTTAGAATAAAACTGAAGGGAGGCATATTAGTGAGCGATAAGAAAAAGCAGGTTCTTGCATTTGATTTCGGTGGGGGAAGCGGGCGTGCAATTCTAGGTACTTTGAAAAATGGAGAGATCCGTATGGAAGAAGTTCACCGATTTTCTAATGACCCGGTTATTATAAACGGAACGATGTATTGGGACACGCTGAGACATTTTTTTCGAGATTAAACAAGGTATTGTGAAGGCGAAGCAAAAAGGCGGTTTTGAAAGTCTTGGGATCGATACATGGGGTGTGGATTTTGGACTTTTGGGATGAACATGGAGATTTGCTGGAAAGTGCCGTGCATTATAGAGATGACAGAACGATTGGTATGCAGGAGGAAGTATTCAAAGCAATTTCAAAAGAGGAGGTCTACAATCTCACAGGAAATCAGTTCGAAAACTTTAATACGATTTTTCAACTCTACTCTCTTGTTCAGAAGAGACCATGGATTTTGGAGAGGGCAGATACATTATTGTTGACTCCAGATTTGTTCAACTATTTCCTGACGGGAGAGAAAAAAATGCAGAGTATACAATGGCAAGTACAACACAGTTGATGGATGCAAAGAATAAAGTATGGTCTGATAGAATTTTGGATGCACTGCGTATTCCGAAAAAGCTTCTTCCAGAGATTGTACCAAGTGGTACTGTTGTAGGAACATTACGGTCATCCATTTGTGAAGAGCTTGGTGTGGAATCGGCGAAAGTCATTGCCATTGCGGGACATGATACACAGAGTGCGGTTGTTTCAGTACCGACGCAGGAGGAAGACTTTATCTTCATCAGTTGTGGAACATGGAGCTTATTTGGAACAGAGTTAAAAGAACCTGTTATTGCAAAAGAATCATTCGAATTGAATGTAAGCAATGAAGGCGGATACGGCGGAACATACAATTTCCTGAAGAATATTATCGGTCTGTGGCTTGCACAGGAAAGTAGAAGACAGTGGATTCGTGAGGGGAAAGAGTATGGATTTGGCGAACTGGAGCAGATGGCTCAGGAGGCAGAACCCTTCCAGAGTTTTATTGATCCGGATTCACCGGAATTCAATACAACAGGAGATATTCCTGGAAGAATCCGTGCATTTTGTGAGAGAACGGGACAGAAAGTACCAGAGACAATCGGTGACATTATGTGCTGTATCAACCAGAGTTTAGCGTTAAAATATCGATATACATTAGAGCAAATTGAAACTTGTACAGGAAAGCATTTCAATGTGATTAACATGATTGGAGGCGGAATTCAGAGTAGGCTGCTCTGTCAGATGACAGCAAGTGCAAATGGACGGAAAGTAATTGCCGGACCGGTAGAAGCAACTGCTCTTGGAAATATCGCTGTTCAGTTGATAGCACTCGGAGAGATTAAAGATGTTGCAGAAGCAAGACAAATTATTGCAAAATCAGAAACTACATATGAGTATCTTCCGCAAGATGCGGAAAATGGGATGCAGCATATGAGAAATTTAAACTATTATTCAATAAGATTTAAGGAGGAAGCAAAAAATGGCAGAAAGCAGATTAATCGGAGGATACCCGGTGATTGGTATCAGACCCACAATTGATGGAAGAAGAGGAGCTTTAAAAGTTCGTGAAAGTCTGGAAGATCAGACGATGGGAATGGCAAAAGCGGCTGCAAAATTATTTGAGGAGAATTTAAAATACTCTAATGGGGAACCAGTGAAAGTTGTTATTGCAGATACAACAATTGGACGTGTTGCAGAAGCGGCGGCATGTGAAGAAAAATTTCAGAAAAGAAGGTGTTGCTATCACATTGACAGTTACACCATGTTGGTGTTATGGATCTGAGACAATGGATATGGACCCAACAACAATCAAAGCTGTATGGGGATTAAATGCAACAGAAAGACCAGGAGCAGTTTACCTTGCATCTGTACTTGCTACACATGCACAGAAAGGCCTTCCTGCATTTGGAATCTATGGACATGATGTTGTGGATGCAGACGATTCTACAATCGGAGATGACATCAAAGAAAAATTATTAAGATTTGGACGTGCAGCAGTTGCAGCAGCTTCTATGAGAGGAAAATCTTACTTACAGATTGGATCTATCTGTATGGGTATCGGTGGATCAATTATCGATTCTGACTTTATGGAGTCATACTTAGGACTTCGTGTGGAATCTGTTGATGAGGTAGAGATCATCCGTCGTATGACAGAAGGCATCTACGATGAAGCAGAATTTCAAAAAGCACTTGCTTGGGCAAAAGAAAAATGTACAATCGGATTTGATAAAAACCCAGATGAACTGAAGATGAGCGAAGAAAAGAAAGAAGAACAGTTCGAATTCGTAGTGAAGATGGCAGTTATCATCAAAGACTTAATGAATGGAAATAAAAATCCTTCCAGCAGGATGCGAAGAAGAAGCAGTTGGACACAACGCAATTGCAGCAGGTTTCCAAGGACAGAGACAATGGACAGACTTCTATCCAAACGAGACTTTGCAGAAGCAGTGCTAAATACATCATTTGACTGGAATGGAGCAAGAGAACCATATGTGCTTGCGACAGAAAAATGACGTATTGAACGGTCTTGGAAATGTTATTCATGAAACTTTTGACAAACAGAGC
>ENA-OQHD01000827-OQHD01000827.1-human-gut-metagenome-genome-assembly--contig:-NODE-827-length-10235-cov-6.211021_pt1 | contig 10235 bp, 16 predicted proteins | sample MGYA00242560_ERZ504711 | MGnify/ENA primary metagenome ERZ504711 (study PRJEB26092, sample SAMD00036198) | human gut metagenome | host: Homo sapiens | study: EMG produced TPA metagenomics assembly of... | reverse complement strand
AGGATTTTACAGAGAATTTCCAAAAATGGAAATCAGATAATTCCATTTTCTAGTAAAACATGATAGAACAGGTATCTATTATTGAAAGCGTTTTATAAAGAGGTGCTTATGACCAAAAACAATAGCAATCAATGCAGGAAGTTCAAGCTTGAAATGGCAATTATATGAAATGCCAGAAGAAGTTGTTCTTGCTAAGGGTTTGATTGAACGTATTGGCTTGAGAGATTCTGTTTCAACAGTAAAATTTGCTGACCATTCTGAATCGCAAACCTTAGATATTGCTGACCATGTTCAAGCGGTAAAAATTTTGCTTGATGACTTGATTCGTTTCGATATTATCAAGAGCTATGATGAAATTACAGGTGTTGGTCACCGTGTGGTTGCTGGTGGAGAATATTTCAAAGAATCAAGCTTGGTGGATGAATATGCCTTGGCTAAGATTGAAGAATTGTCAGCCTTGGCACCGTTACACAATCCAGGTGCAGCCTCAGGGATTCGTGCCTTCAAGGAGCTTCTACCAGATATTACAAGCGTTGCTGTTTTTGATACAGCTTTTCATACATCTATGCCAGAAGTGGCTTACCGTTACCCAGTTCCTAACCGTTATTATACAGACTATCAAGTTCGTAAATACGGAGCACACGGAACTAGCCACCAATATGTTTCTCAAGAAGCAGCTAAGCTACTAGGAAAACCTATTGAAGAAACGAAGATTATCACAGCCCATGTGGGAAATGGTGTTTCAATTACTGCCGTTGATGGTGGTAAATCTGTGGATACTTCAATGGGATTGACACCACTTGGCGGAGTTATGATGGGAACACGTACTGGGGATCTCGACCCTGCGATTATTCCATTCATTATTGACCGTGAGCCTGACATGGCTGATGCTGAGCGTATACGTCATGTCTTTAACAAGGAATCAGGTCTTCTTGGTATTTCTGAAAAATCAAGCGATATGCGTGATATCATTGCTGGTAAAGAGGCTGGTGATGAAAAATGTACGTTGGCCTATGATCTTTATGTGGATCGTTTGCGTAAATACATCGCTCAATACTTTGGTGTCATGAATGGAGCGGATGCTATCGTCTTTACAGCGGGTATCGGTGAAAATTCTGCGGATGTTCGCGCTTCAGTTTTGGATGGTCTCACTTGGTTTGGTATTGAAGTGGATCCTGAAAAGAATGTTTTCGGACGTGTTGGCGATATTACAACAGCAGATTCAGCTGTTAAAGTGTTTGTTATTCCAACGGATGAAGAATTGGTGATTGCGCGTGATGTTGAGCGCCTTAAAACTAAATAAGTTATCAAAAATTTGATAAGACCAGAAAAGTTGGCTGAGCAATTGGCCAGCTTTTTGAATTCTTTGAAAGAATCATTCAACTATTTCTGTGTGTGGTCATTGAAAAGCTAAAGAAAATTTCGCGAAAAAATGTCAAAAAAGAGTTTACAAAATATGTAAAGTAAACTATACCATAAATGTAAAGCAAATTTGACGAAAAAAGGAAAAGAGCCGAAATATTTGAGAAGAAACGATAGAGTTGAGGTATCATATGGAAACAAAGATTCAGGAACTTCGCAAGGCTAATAAGATTAGTCAGGCAGAATTAGCAGATGAGATGGGAGTCACGAGGCAGACCATCATTTCACTCGAAAAAGGGCGCTATAATGCGTCGTTGGAACTAGCTTTTAAAATTGCTAGGTATTTTGGAAAGACTATTGAAGAAGTCTTTATTTTTGAAGAAGATTAAGGAGTAAAGATATGTTTAAACAAGTAATGAAGAAAATTGGCGTTATTTTTTAGCGCTCACTCTACTAATCTTAGATTTAACACTATTAGGTGCTTTCCCGCTACTTACTCAGGATGGTAAGTTTTCACTTGTGGAGCAAATAGGTTACGGTGTTTGGGCATTAGGGAGTTTGGCTATTTTTATCGTGATTGCTTATGGATTTAAACTCTTATCGCTTAAAGAGATTAATTGGAGACGTCTCGTTGCGATTGCTTCTCTTAATTCCTCGTCATCTTTTTCCTAGGTGATCTTCTAGGGTATTTTGTTGGTCAGTTAACACATAATGCAGCTATGGAAAATCAAGATGCTTTAAATAAGATGTTTATTCACGTACCAACCTATCTTCAGTTTGCAGTAGTAGGTTTTATCATTCCTATTATGGAAGAAATCATTTTTAGGGGACTCTTAGCCAAGGTGCTCTTTGGAAAATACTTTAAGATGGGTCTTGTTATTTCCAGTCTTCTCTTTATGGCTGGGCATTCAGCATCTACGCCTCAGACAATTGTCATCTATGGTATTATGTCAGCTGGTCTTGCCATAACATATTATAAGACTGAGCGTATCGAGTACAGTATGGGTGTCCATATCTTAAACAACAGTATAAGTGTCCTACTTAGCCCTTTTTGATTTTAAGGTGAATGTTTAAAGTTATCATTGTAAAAAATTTTATATTGCTCTTTTAAAAGGATAATGAAGGGAGTATCAAGATATGTTATTAAAAACGTTAGGAAAGCAAAAAAACAGAATCAGAGTATGAAAAATACATAGCTCGAGTAGCATGTTCTTTCTTTTCTTTGGGTAATTTGGGATTATTTATTGTTCGATCTAACAGTCTTAGTGATTATGCGTTAGGATTAGTAATGGGAGTTACCATTGGGAGTTATGCCCTGTCGATTTATTATTTTGCAGCGCTTAGGCATTCGAAACGTCTTCATCAGATGTACATTGCTGCCTACGATGAGCGAAATAAACAGATTTTGCAGCTGACAGCAGTTGCAACACTGGTTCTGGAGTTTTTGCTTATCTTTGCTTTGATTGCCCTATATGCCTTTGCTAATATTCAGTTGCCCTATGTTACAGTCCTATCTATCTTGCTCTATGGCTTGGTTCTGGGATTTGCTCTTATTCGTCTGATTCTATCTAAAATAAGATAAGATTCCTGAATTATACCTCTATTTTCATGGTGTCTTGTCAAAATAGTAGATTTGTATTATAATAAAAGTACAAAATATAAAAATAAAAATGAGGTAGCTTACTGTGAACAAAGAGTCCATTTTAAAAGCGTTTTCTTTATTTTTTAACTGGCTTTCCTAATTTTGTGTATTGAACAAGCTCCAACCATATTTGTTCGTGTTAAAGACGTGAGGGCAGTGAGTCTCCTAATTTTGGTTATGCTACTCATTAGTGCAGGAGCTCTTTTCTTAGGAAAACGCATGGGTCTTCTTGAGGGGTTCAAGACACTGTCTTCCTTAAAAGCATGGGGGATGATTGGCTTGACCTACCTAGGTATTTACATTGTTACTAGGATTGGTGCAATGGTCATGATGTGGGAAGGTGTTAGTAATAGCACCAATCAGGAAATCATAGAAAATGCCCATATGAATCCCTTTGTTCTCATAACAGTTACAGTGATTATGGCACCGATTGTGGAAGAGTTGATTTTTAGAGGGCTCCTCATGGGACGAGTCTTTAATCCAGATTCTATTGTTGGCTTGATTTTGAGTAGCTTACTCTTTGGCCTTGTTCATATGCCTAATAGTATAGGTGTCTGGATTATATATGCAGGTATGGGGTTTATCCTTGGGACAGTATATCGTAAGTTTCAAAAGTTAGAGTACTGTATCATGGCCCATATGATTAACAATAGTATTGCGGTTTCAATGATGTTACTTTTGCAATTGTTAGCGCCCTATATCAAATAAAGCTCGGAATTTTTCGAGCTTTATTTTTACTATAATTTTTTGGCTTTGGCAATGGTTGTATCAATACTTGAAGCCACACTATGGGTGAGACCTGTACGCTCAAGGTCCATGAGACCGGCGATAGTGGTCCCACCAGGGCTACATACCTTGTCAATAAGATCATGTGGACTATCGCTACCTAGACTGAGATTTTCAGCAGTAGCTAGAACTGTCTGTGTGGCAATGGTCAGAGCAACTTGCTTACTTAGGCCATTTTTGACGCCAGCCTTAGCCAGAGCCTCGATAAAGAGGGCGATATAGGCCGGACTAGAGCCAGCTAGAGCAGTAAAGGTATCGAAGTCCTTCTCAGCCAATTCAACAGTAGTTCCAAAACTATCTGTGATTTCCTTGGCAATTACCAAAAGGTCCTCAGATACCTTATCATTGGTACAAAGACCAGTAGTGCTCTTAAGAATTTGAGCATTAAGGTTAGGCATGATACGAATAAGAGGTAGGTCTGCACTTGTGAGTGAAGCTAGGCGTTCCAAGGTCACTCCAGCAGCCATACTCATGATAGGTTGATGGAAGTTGAGGTCAGTTAGCACCTTATCAAACATTTGAGGTTTAATACCAAGGATGATCAGATCAGCATTTTCTACTAATTCTTGATGGGAAGCAGCAGCTTCAACCTCTAGTTCCTCTGCAATTTGGCGCGAACGAGCCAAAGAAGACCCTGAAATAATGATACGATGTGAGCTTTTATTTAGGCCGTTGATAATAGCTGTTGCCATTTTTCCGACACCGATAAAACCGATAATCATGGGTTACTCCTTATCTTAGTAGTTCTTAATCAAATCTACTGTTGAGCGATCCAACTTCTTAACAATAGCTTGTAAAAAGGCTTGTGCTTCTAGGAAGTCATCCATAGCATATAGGGTTTGGTGCGAGTGAATGTAACGGGCACAAACACCAATAGTTGTTGATGGTACTCCAGAATTTTGCAAGTGAGCGGCACCAGCATCTGTCCCCCCTGCAGCGCAGTAGTATTGGTATTTGATACCAGCTTCTTCAGCAGTAGTTAAAAGGAAATCCTTCATATTTGGCAACATGATGTGACCTGGATCGAAGAAACGAATAAGGGTACCATCACCTACCTTACCTTGATTACCATAGATGTCACCTGCAGGGGAGCAGTCCACTGCAAAGAAAACTTCAGGATCAAATTTAGTGGTAGAAACATGGGCACCACGTAAACCAACTTCTTCTTGAACGTTGGCACCAGCAATTAGAGTATTATTGAGTTCTTGATCTTTAACATTTTCCAAGAGTTCACGAATCATGAGAACACCATAACGGTTGTCCCATGCTTTAGAGATCACATTTTTTTTGATTAGCTGTTAGAATCGTTTCTGATTCAGGAATAATGACGTCACCCGGGAAAACACCGTAGGTATTAGCTTCTTCTTGGTTGGCAAAACCAGCATCAAAGACGATATCAGAGACACCAGGAAGACTTGAAGTCCCACTGCTGCCACGCAAGAAATGAGGTGGGACTGAACCTGAGATGACAGGATAGATACGGCCGTCACGAGTGTGTAGGGTAAAGCGTTGAGAACTGACAACCAGTGGGTTCCAACCCCCAAGCTCTACTACACGGAAAGTCCCGTCTGCCTTGATTTCTTTAATCATAAACCCAACTTCATCCATGTGGGCAGCCACGAGCACCTTAGGGGCATTTTCCGTTTGACTATGCTTGATACCAAAAATACCACCAAGACCATCTGTTTGCACCTCGTCTACGAGCGGTGTGATAGTTTTACGAAGGTAGTCACGTACAGGTGTCTCAAAGCCCGCAGCTGCCTTGAGTTCGGTTACTTCTTTAATTTTGTTAAATAGGGTAGTCATAAAATCCTCCTTGAGTAGTACTTGCTACTATTTTAGCACGATTCTCAAGAGATAGGTAGCCTCTCCCCATTCCTCTAAAATTATGGTAAAATGTTTCTTATGAAACGTAAAACATTGGCCTTGTTTGCTGGAGGCGTAGGAGCTTTAGGTCTCTTGGCAATGACAGAGAAGTATAGACAGTCACGCGTAGAAATGAAGAAAGCTGCATTAATCCAAGATATTAGACAAGAATTATCACATCTTGGCCCCATCGCAGTTCTTTATACGAATCCTACGGATAAAGAAAATCCTGGGCTCACAGGAGGTATCGTCTTAGAGGATGGACGTGTCTATAGCTTTGTTTATGCAGAGGACAAGCTGACCTATGAGGAGGAACAAGCATGATTATTCCTAAGAATCTTGAAGAACTGGCGAGCTATGTTGATAGTGATCAAAAAGTGGTCTTCTTTTTTACTGCCGATTGGTGTCCGGACTGCCAGTTCATCTACCCCGTTATGCCTGAAATTGAAGCCAGCCATCCAGATATGACCTTTGTGCGTGTTAACCGTGATGATTATATGGCTTTAGCACAAACGTGGAATATTTTTGGTATCCCAAGTTTTGTCGTGACTCAGAATGGTCAGGAATTGGGTCGTTTGGTCAATAAAGCTCGTAAAACCAAAGAAGAAATCACTGCCTTTTTGGCAACACTATAAGGAGAATCCATGATTTTTGCATACAATAAAGAACAAGTTGGCGACGTTTTGTTAGTTATCTTGGAGGATACTAAGGACATTAAACGTAGCGTAGAACGTAAAGGTAAGGTGGCTCGTGTCACAGCTGATGAAACAGGTAAGACTCTTGCTTGGAACATTTTTGAAGCATCAAGCCTCATTGATATCGAAGGAAATGGTCAAGTTTTCTTGTCTGACCAAGATGTAGCTATCTTAAATGAGGAATTGGCTAAAGAGGGCTTTGAAGAGCGTTTGGAAAATACGCAAGGTCCAGTCTTTGTGGTTGGACAAATTGATGAAATGGTTCCACATCCAGACAGTGACCACCTTAACATCTGTCAAGTGAACATCGGTGATAAGAAGGTCCAAATCGTTGCAGGAGCACCAAACGCATCCCCTGGTCTTAAAACTATCGTAGCTCTCCCTGGTGCTATGATGCCTAGTGGGGCTCTTATCTTCCCAGGAAAACTTCGTGGTGAAGATAGCTATGGAATGATGTGTTCCCCACGTGAGTTGGCCCTTCCGAATGCCCCGCAAAAACGTGGGATTATTGAACTTGATGATTCAGCAGTAGTCGGCGAGGCTTTTGATCCAGCTAAACACTGGAAAAGGTAATTAAGAGAAGAAGCGGTAATAATCCGCTTTTTTTGTTTGCCATAAAGAAAGTTTATGGCTAACCATAAAAAAGAAAGATTATACAAGTTATAATATTTTTTTTCATAATGTATCCAATATTTACTTTAGGAGGTACTTATGATTACGACGGTTCTTTCTGGTGGGCTCATTGGCCTGATATTTGGATTCATTTTGCAACGAACTCGTTTCTGCTTGACTGGTGGTTTCCGAGACATGTACATTGCACGTAATAATACATTATTTTACGCTTTTCTTATTGCAATCACAGTAGAAAGTATAGGAGTACTTTCCCTGATTAAATTAGGTATTATTGGAAACCCTTATGAAGAATTTTCCGTGTTAGGAGCAATTGTGGGTTCCTATCTATTTGGTATTGGAATTGTTCTTGCTGGGGGATGTGCCACAGGAACGTGGTATCGTGCCGGTGAAGGTCTCCTAGGTAGTGGGGTTGCACTATTCTTTTATATGACAAGTGCAGCAGCTATGAAATCAGGATTTCTTGTTCCTTTGAATCAATTAATAGCCAAGCGATGGGTAATTAATGATGATTTAGCTGGTCAATTAGGAATTCCGGTTTGGTATTTTCTTGTTTTCTTAGTAGCTATAACAAGTTTTGTTGTCATTCGAGAGTTACGTAAGCCCAGACGTCAGATTGCTTCGCTTCCATCAAAATATAAGGGAGTGAGACACTATCTTTTTGAGAAAACTTACCATAAATATTTTGCAGGACTTCTAATAGGTCTTGTTGCTTTTATTGCTTGGCCTGCTAGTCAGTTGACGGGTCGTGTTGGAGGGTTAGGGATTACAACTCCATCAGCACATCTAATTAGTTATATTATTACAGGTGATAGTAAACAGCTTGGTTGGGGTGTTTTTCTTGTATTGGGGATTTTCTTGGTTCCTTTCTTGCTGCAAAGGGTTCTCGAGAGTTTCGTTGGCGTTTGCCAGACTTGCCAACCATCGCTAAGAGCACACTAGGAGGTACTTTTTATGGGAATCGGTGCTTCTTGGGCTGGTGGCTGTACAATTGGTAATGGTTTAACAGCTACAGCAAATTTTTTCTAGTAAGGGATGGATTGCTTTGCCAGTGACTATTTTAGGTGTTTGGACGGCTTCCTATATTATCTTTGTAAAACCAAACGAAAAATTAAGAGGAGAATATGATATGACTTTAGTAAAACTTGAAACTGGTGGACTGGTATGCCCATTTCCGTTGATTGATGCGAAGAAGAAAATGGCTGAATTAGCTGTTGGAGATGAGTTGTTGATTGCTTTCGATTGTACGCAAGCAACGGAAAGTATTCCAAACTGGGCTTCAGACAATGACTATCCTGTAACTCGCTTTGACCAAGTCGGTCCTGCTTCTTGGGAAATTGTGGTTCAAAAACGTTGAGTTAGCTAAGCGAGTCGAGAAAATTTAAAGGTCAGTTTTGGTAATGAAAATATCCTATGGAGTACTATTTATAGCAAAATAATAACCTTCGAGTGGTAGAGAGACTCGAGTATTAGAAAGGATCCTCCCGTAAAAAATTTGTAAACTATTGGAAAATAAACCACGTTTTTATTGCCTCTTACGAATAGATAGGTGGAGGTTAAAAAAATGTATAACAAAGTAAATTTTAATTGGACGTTTGACAGCAACACCTGAAATGGTTAAGACTGCTAGTGACAGGTCTTTTACACGTGTCACAGTTGCGGTTAATCGTCGCTATAAGACGCAAAATGGTGAGCGTGAGGCTGAGTTTTATCACAGTAGTGGATTTTGGGGGCCGTTTAGCTGAGACATTGGCATCTTATGCTAGCAAGGGAAGTTTAATTTCTCTTGATGGTGAGATTCGCACTCGTAAGTATGATAAGGATGGTCAAACTCATTACGTTACTGAAGTGCTTTGTTCCTCTTTCCAACTTCTGGAGAGTCGTGCTCAGCGTGCTGTTAGGGAAAATAATCCTGACAATGACTTGGCTGACCTGATTTTAGAAGAAGAGCTTCCCTTTTAGTTTATCCTTTGTACTTGCTATTTAAGTCTTCGATCTTTAAAGCAATAACTCCCAAAAAATCATTATCTTGTTCCATACCTTGTTTTAAAGAATTATTGGAGACGAAATATTAAACATTTATTAGACTAATAAAAAGTAAAATTAGATAATATTTAGGGCGATAGGTGCTTGAAAGTATAGATAGAGTAGAGAAATTTATTCGAAAAACCTTTAAATGTAGTTATAACATATTTTTTTCTGTTTGGTGGATTAGCCAAAATAGTGGACACAATTAACAATTTTCTTTCATTAAAATCATTTTTTTATTACCTATTTTTAAATTAAATGATAGAGGTTTCGTGATAAACTATAGGTGGGTAATGCCTACTATAAAAATTACTTTTATAGTAAGCATTACTTGTTTGGAAGGAAAGTGTTAAATATCACAACTATAATACTATGCTTGCAATTGTTTGAGACAGTTACATTTTAGTTTATTGTTGTGAGGCTTATAGGTCAATTCAATGATTTCACAGACAATTGACTGTGACACTCCGACTGACATATAATTAGGATGTTAAGTGGTCGTTGACTTTTCGTCTAGCCTTGGGAGAACACATTGGTGTGATTCCTAAGACTCACCAAACTATTGTGTTTGAAGCTAGGATGATTCGTCTTAGCTTTTTTTGGTACCCTTTAGAAAGGGAATGTTTTTCTTATGCTATAATAGAAGGACTAAGCGAGACGCCCTCTCGTAAATCTTGGAACAGGAGTAAGACTAATGCTTGACTATAGCCAAGAAGAGAAAGAGATCTTTATGTCTGAGGCTCTTAAGGAGGCTCAAAAATCTCTAGATAAAGCAGAAATTCCAATTGGTTGTGTTATTGTTAAGGATAGAGAAATCGTTGGTCGTGGGCATAATGCGCGTGAGGAGCTCAACCAAGCTATTATGCATGCGGAGGTCATGGCCATTCAAGAGGCCAATAGGACAGTGGGCAACTGGCGTTTGTTAGACTGCACCCTTTTTTGGTGACTATTGAACCCTGTGTCATGTGTAGTGGAGCCATTGGTCTGGCGCGTATTCCCAAAAGTTATCTATGGAGCATGTAATCAAAAATTTTCGGTGGTGCAGGTAGCCTTTATGATATCTTAAGAGATGAGCGTCTCAATCATCGCGTAGAAGTTGAGACTGGTGTCATGGAGGCGGACTGTGCTAAGATTATGCAAGACTTTTTCCGCCAGAGCCGCGACGCAAAAAATGAAGCCAAACGATTGGCTAAATTAGAAGTCGTGCAAGATATGTAAAGACAAAA
>ENA-OQHD01000826-OQHD01000826.1-human-gut-metagenome-genome-assembly--contig:-NODE-826-length-10238-cov-2.189694_pt1 | contig 10238 bp, 13 predicted proteins | sample MGYA00242560_ERZ504711 | MGnify/ENA primary metagenome ERZ504711 (study PRJEB26092, sample SAMD00036198) | human gut metagenome | host: Homo sapiens | study: EMG produced TPA metagenomics assembly of... | reverse complement strand
GAGTATAAGACGTTGATTAAAGATAACCAGACGGATAAGGATGGAAATCTGATTTATCTGTATGCCAACAATAAAGATGAACAATACAGCTACATAGAGGCCGCTACGAATAAAGGATACAATGTGCTGTTGATGGATGGACAGCTGGACATTGCGGTGGTGAGCATGTTGGAACAGAAGTTCGAAAAGGTTCGCTTCACTCGTGTAGACAGCGATATTATTGATAATCTGATTGTCAAGGAAGACAAGAAGAACGAAGCGTTGGAAGCCGGCAAGCAGGAAGTTCTTTCTTCCATCTTCAAGAGCCAGTTGCCCAAGATGGATAAGACGGAGTTCAACATCACGGCCGCAGGCTTTTAGGGCGAAAATGCCACTCCTATCATGATAACTCAGAGCGAGTACATGCGCCGTATGAAGGAAATGGCGAATATCCAGGCTGGAATGAGCTTCTATGGCGAAATGCCGGATATGTTTAACCTGGTATTGAATTCAGACCATAAGCTGGTAAAAGAAGTTCTGGCAGATGAAGATAAGGAATGTGCTGCTGCCGTTGCTCCGGTTCAGGCAGAGATGGATGAAGTGAACAAGCAGCGTACTGACCTGAAAAAAGAAGCAGGAAGGCAAGAAAGATGAGGATATACCGACTGCCGAAAAGGATAAAGTGAATGAGCTGGATAAGAAGTGGGACGAACTGAAAACACAGAAAGAAGGCATCTTCGCCGATTATGCTGCCAAGAATAAGGTTGTCCGTCAACTGATAGATTTGGCACTGCTGCAGAATGGTATGTTGAAAGGTGAAGCTTTGAACAACTTTGTCAAGAGAAGCATTGACCTGATAAAATAAGCCCCTTTAAATTTGCATTTAATATATGCAAGGGTATTGTGATTCTTCGGAGTCGCAATACCCTTTTTTGATTCATTTTCACCAATTAGGGTGTGATTTTCTTCGTTGAATACGGCATTTTTTGAGAAACTATTGTTTATATTTGGGGCAATGAACATTTATCTTACTCGGAATAGCATAGTTATGAAAAGAGTTTTATTGTTTTTTTCCGTTTCTTCTATGTGGCTTTATTTTACAAGCTCAGAAAGTGGGGCTTGTACTGAGTGGCGGTGGAGCAAAAGGCATGACTCATATAGGCATTATCCGGGCTTTGGAAGAGAATAATATCCCCATTGATTATATAACCGGAACCTCTATGGGAGCTATCATCGGTTCTCTGTATGCTATGGGGTATTCCCCGGACGATATGGAGGCGCTGTTGCGCTCTCCCGACTTTAAGCGTTGGTATTCGGGCAAAGTGGAGCCTAAATACGAGTATTATTTTAAGAAGAATCGTCCTTCACCGGAATTTTTTAATATCCGTTTTGCTTTTAGGGACTCGCTGCATATAAAGCCCCAGATACTTCCCACAAGCATGGTCAACCCCATACAGATGAACCTGGTATTTGTGGAATTGTTTGCACGTGCTACGGCTGCATGTGGCGGTAATTTCAACAAACTGTTTGTTCCTTTTCGCTGTATAGCATCCGATGTGTACAATAAAAACGCCATTGGTATTGAGTAAAGGGGATTTGGGAGATGCGGTACGTGCTTCCATGAGCTTTCCATTTGTCTTCAAACCGATAGAAATAGACAGTACGCTTGCTTATGATGGCGGCATTTACAATAATTTCCCTACGGATGTGATGCGGGAGGATTTTCATCCGGATGTCATCATTGGCAGTGTGGTGGCGGCAAATCCCGGTAAGCCGAAGGAGAATGACCTGATGAGCCAATTGGAGAATATGATTATGCAGAAGACCGATTATTCCATTCCGGACTCATTGGGCATAGTCATGACCTTCAAGTACGATGATGTCAACCTGCTGGATTTTGACCGTCTGCAGGAATTGCACGATATAGGCTACAACCGTACTCTTAATATGATGGATTCCATCAAAAGCCGTGTTCACCGTAGGGTGAATGCTGATAATGTGCGTTTGAGGCGCCTTGTCTTCCGGAGTAACCTGCCTCAATTCCGCTTTTCGGGATATTATTATTGAAGGGGCGAATGCCCAACAGCAAGCCTACATCAAAAAAGAGTTCCATGATGAAGAGCATGAAGTCTTTACTTATGAAGACTTGAAGCGCGGGTATTTTCGTTTGCTGGCAGATAATATGATTTCGGAAATAGTTCCTCATGCTGTGTATGATTCGGAATCCGATTTGTATGAGCTGCATTTGAAGGTGAAGATGGAGGATAAATTTTTCCGTGCGTCTTGGGGGGCAGTGTCTCTACCACGAGCTCAAATCAAATCTATTTGGGAATAGGATATCAGAACTTGAATTATTATTCCAAGGAAATCACTTTTGACGGTCAGTTGGGTAAGATTTATAATAATGCCCAGTTGATGGGTAAGATTGATTTGCCTACCAACATACCTACGTCCTTTCGTTTTATTGCTTCAATCAGTACCTTCGATTACTACAAGAAGGACAAGCTGTTTTCCAGGAATGACAAACCTTCATTCAATTCAAAGGACGAACGTTTTGTGAAGTTGATGGTTGCCTTGCCGTTTTTGGCCAATAAGCGTGCGGAGTTCAGTCTGGGATATGGCCAACTGGAAGATAACTACTTTCAATCCAGTGTAATAGATTTCGATAAGGACCGTTCGGACAGAAGTACCTACAAACTTTTGGGAGGTTCCATCGGTTTCTATGGGAGCACCCTAAATACGCGGCAATACGCGACAAAAGGTTTATCTGGAGAAACTGATAGCCCAGGTATTTACCGGGAGGGAAAGATTTGAACCGGGGAATCCGCAAGAAGGGTACAGTCCTTCTCCGCAAGAGCGGCAATCATGGTTACAAATCTCTTATATGAAAGAGGCATATCACACGATGGGGCCGAAATTCACCCTGGGATGGATGGCAGAAGCACTGTATTCATCGAAGAATTTCTCTGAGAATTATACGGCAACCATGATGCAGGCAGGAGAATTTGCACCGACTCCGCATAGTAAACTGATGTACAATGAAGCTTTTCGTGCCAACCAGTATGTGGCTGCTGGTATCAAACCCATATATGTTTTGAACGACATGTTCCAGTTCCGGACAGAATTTTTATGGCTTTACACCGATTTTTTCCGATAAAAAAGGAATGCATTGAATAAAGCATATTATGGAAAAGCATCTCCCGCTTTGAGTATATGGGAGAAGTTTCTGTTATTTGTCATTTGCCCTTCGGAGCCATCTCTGCTTATGTAAATCATTATAGCTCACCGAGAAGGGAGTGGAATGTGGGGATGACCATCGGCTGGCAGTTGTTTAATTATCGCTTTGTCGAATAAATTTCTTCAAAAAATGTTTGTATATCGTTTGCTAATTCGGAAAAATGTACGTATCTTTGCACCCGTTAAACAAAGAGGCCGCGTAGCTCAACTGAATAGAGTAGCTGACTACGGATCAGCCGGTTACAGGTTTGAATCCTGTCGCGGTCACAAGTTTTCATAACTTTTTTTAAGGGTCGCGTAGCTCAACTGAATAGAGTAGCTGACTACGGATCAGCCGGTTACAGGTTTGAATCCTGTCGCGATCACAAAGAACCTCCGCAAGAAAACTTGCGGAGGTTCTTTGTTTTTACAGCAATGGCATATAGTTGATGTTCTCCCCTTGTATGGCACTGGCGCGTGTTCTCTATAATGAAACAAACTGTTTACCCCTTAACTAAACACTTTGTTTCATTATGGAGAACACTTTGTTTCCCTTGACAGAACACTTTGTTCCATCATATAAAAACAAAGTGCTTTTTCTCTGCTGAAACAAAGTGTTCAGTGTTGTGAACTAATAGATTAGCTGAAATAATAGTCTTGTCTTGATTGAGCTAGAGATGTCTTTTTCTCGATTTAACCAGATGTCCTTTTTGCTTTATAACGTAATCAGTAGACTGTTTTGGGATTATTGTACTGATAAATATAGTCACATAGGAAAAAAGAAGGAGTTAATTCCGTGTTTCCACAAAATTAACTCCTTGCATATCTGATATTAATATGTTGTATACTGGAAATTAATATCCTATAGGGGCGGTATAAGACCTTAGCATTTGATGTTCAATTCATCCAGAATCTTGCGCATGGCTTCGAAAGTAGTGATTCTGGTCGGCACCAATGGCAGGCGGAGCTTGTTCTCAATCATTCCCATTACATTCAGCATGGCTTTTACTCCGGCAGGGTTGCCGTCTACAAACAGAAGCTTGAATAATTCGGCAAATTTGTGGTGAATGGTCAATGCATTGGCATAGTCCCCTTGCAGTGCCAGACGTACCATACGGCTGAACTCACGTGGGAACGCGTTTCCGATGACCGAGATAATGCCGACGGCCCCCAGGGTAATCAGAGGGAAGGTGATGCCGTCATCGCCCGAAATAACGTCGAAATTGGCCGGTTTGTTTTTTGATGATGTCATCCATCTGCGTGATGTCGCCCGAAGCTTCTTTGACGGCTATCACATTCTTGAAATCACGTGCAATGCGCAGGGTTGTTTCTGCCTTCATGTTCACGCCGGTACGACCGGGGACATTATAAAGCACAATCGGCAAATCCGTTGCTTCAGAAATGGCCTTATAATGCTGATATATACCTTCTTGTGAGGGCTTGTTATAATATGGAACAACGGAGAGAATGGCAATCTAACTCCGGTGAAATCGTCATTTTTCAGTGTTTCCAACTATGGCCGGGTGTTGTTCCGCCTACGCCCACAGGATAGGAATTCTTCCGTTCACCCGCTCGATGACCATTTTCTTGATTTTCTTTTTCTCTTCTTCAGTCAGAGTCGGAGTTTCTGCCGTGGTGCCGAGCACACATAAAAAGTCGGTATTGTTTTGAAGTTGATAGTCTACCAAACGCATCAACGCATCGTAATCAACGCTTTCATCCTCTTTAAATGGAGTAATCAGCGCTACCCCCATTCCTTTCAATCTTGTCTGTATCATGAGTATTATAAAGTAATCTCTAATTAAATGACTCGCAAAAGTACGAATTTTTCGATTACCTACAATATAAGCATAAAAGCTTTTGTGGAAATTTGTTAGGAATAGCAATGCCAAAAATCTCATCTTCGCTCATAATCTTTACTCCCAGTTTCTGCGCTTTCTCCAGTTTGGCAGGTCCATATTTCTCCGGCCAGGATAAAGCTGTTTGGAGGAGATACTGCCGACGTTTTTCCCACCGTTCTTTTCAATCATCTCTTTGTATTCGTCCCGTGAGTGGTGGGTGAATACGCCGCTGATGACAATGGACTGGCCCGCCAGTTTGTCGGTGTATCCGCTGAGGTCTTCTTCCGTCCGGTGGAGTTGCAGACCGTTCGATTTCAGCCGTTCCACCAGCTCTCTGTTGGCAGGATTGGAGAAGTAGGTTATAATGCTCTGCGCTATTTTTTCACCGATTTCATCGATGTTTTTCAGCTTTTCGAGGTCTGCGTTTTTCCAGTTCTTCGATGTCCGTAAAGGACTTGGCTATCTTCTTGGCAACCGTTTCTCCCACGAAGCGTATGCCCAGTGCAAAGAGCACTCTTTCGAATGGCACTTCTTTACTTGCCGCAATACCGTTGACTATGTTTTCTGCCGATTTTTCGCCCATCCGTTCCAGGTTCTTGATGTCATCGGTTTTGAGCTGGTATAAATCTGCAGTATCCTTTATCAGTCCCAATCGGTAGAACATATCTACTGTTTCAGGTCCCAGTCCGTCTATATTCATGGCTTTGCGGCTGATGAAATGCTCTATTTTCCCTTTAATCTGCGGAGGACAAGCGGTTTCATTGGGGCAATAGTGGGCTGCTTCTCCTTCAAAACGTATCAGTTTGCTGCCGCATTCGGGACAATGGGTGATGAACTTCACTTTTTCACCGATAAGCATACTGCGGGCATCCTTATCGACACCGGTTACTTTTGGGGATGATTTCACCGCCTTTTTCCACATACACCATGTCGCCTATATGCAGGTCCAGCCCCTCGATAATATCTGCATTGTGCAGGGAGGCACGTTTCACAATGGTACCGGACAGTTGTACGGGGTCCAGATTGGCAACCGGAGTGACTGCGCCGGTACGTCCTACTTGGTAGGTAACCCTATTCAAGCGTGTCAGTGCACGTTCTGCCTGGAATTTGTATGCGATGGCCCACCGGGGGGACTTGGCTGTGAATCCCAAATTCTTTTGTTGTCTCAAGCTGTTGACTTTTAGTACAATACCATCAGTAGCTACCGGAAGGTTCTTACGCTCCGTGTCCCAATAATTGATGTATTCGAAGACTTCCTCCAGGCTGTGGGCTTTTCTGGTGTGCTCTGATGTTTTAAATCCCCAGCTGGCGGCGGCTTGCAGATTCTCGTAATGGCCGTCGCAGGGCAATTCCTCTCCCAATAGATAGTAGAGATAAGCATCCAGCTTTCTGGATGCTACGATGGCGGAATTCTGCAACTTCAAGGTACCGGAAGCAGCGTTGCGCGGATTGGCGCAAAAGCGGTTTCCTACACGTGCTTCCCTTTTCCCGGTTCAGTTCTTCGTAAAACCAGCCCCAGGGCATCAGGGATTTTCCCCTCTGATTTCGAATGATTTAGGATAATCCCCATGGAGGACCAGTGGAATCGTTCGGATTGTCTTTACATTGTCCGTCACGTCATCGCCCATTTTCGCCGTCGCCACGGGTGACGGCACGCACCAGTTTGCCATCCTCGTAAGTCAGCGAGATGGAAGTACCGTCATACTTCAGCTCGCAGCAGATTTCAAAATCCTCATTCAACGCTTTCTTTACCCGTTCGTAAAAGTCGGTCACTTCGTTTTCGGAATAGGTGTTTCCCAATGAAAGCATGGGATATTTGTGTGCCACTTGTGTAAAGTTCTTATTCAAATCACTCCCTACACGCATCGTGGGCGAATTATCATCTTGGTATTCAGGATGTTCTTTCTCTAAGTCTTGTAGCTCGCGCATCAGGTCGTCAAACTCCTTGTCGGATATTTCAGGAGCATTCAGCACATAATAATTGTAGTTGTGCTGGGTGTAATTCCGCACGGAGCTGGTCTTACTTTTTTTCGTTTTTACAGTCATAGGGTTTTCGGATTGTTTGAACGCAAAAATACGGGTTTCTCCCCGAATATTTGTACTTTTGCAGCTTGAAATAGCTAAAATAAAGTTATATGCGCATTGACATTATCACAGTTTTGCCGGAGATGATTGAGGGATTCTTCAACTGTTCCATTATGAAACGTGCTCAAAATAAAGGGCTTGCAGAGATACATATCCATAATCTTCGTGATTATACGGAAGATAAGTACCGTCGTGTAGACGATTATCCGTTTGGCGGCTTTGCCGGAATGGTCATGAAGATAGAGCCGATAGAGCGGTGTATCAACGCCTTGAAGGCCGAGCGGGATTATGACGAGGTTATCTTTACGACCCCCGATGGTGAGCAGTTCAATCAGCCGATGGCAAATACTCTTTCCCTTGCCCAGAATCTCATCATTCTCTGCGGGCATTTCAAAGGGATAGATTACCGGATTCGCGAGCATCTCATCACCAAGGAAATCAGTATCGGCGACTATGTGTTGACTGGCGGAGAACTGGCGGCGGCTGTCATGGCAGATGCCATCGTCCGTATCATTCCGGGAGTGATTTCCGATGAGCAGTCTGCACTTTCAGATTCTTTTCAGGACAATCTGCTGGCCGCACCGGTCTATACACGTCCCGCTGATTACAATGGATGGAAGGTTCCGGATATTTTACTCTCCGGACATGAGGCCAAGATTAAGGAATGGGAGCTGCAACAGTCGTTGGAAAGGACCCGTAGATTGCGTCCGGATTTGTTGGGAGAGTAAGTTTACTGATGTAAATAAAAAGGAAAAAGGACATTCGTCAATGAATGTCCTTTTTTGATGAATATATATTGCGAATGGCAATCTCTTGTTATTCTTTATACCTCGAGTGCACCAATAATATCCTTTATAGACTGATAACCGTGTCTGTCAAGATAGTCATTTATTCCTTCTACCACTTTCACTGTAACCGCCGGATCAATGAAGTTTGCCGTACCAATCTGGATGGCAGAGGCACCTGCAAGCATGAATTCCACAGCATCTTTCCAGTTCATGATACCTCCCAAGCCTATGACGGGGATTTTTACCGCTTTGGCTACTTGCCATACCATACGTAAGGCAATGGGTTTCACGGCCGCACCGGACATGCCACCGGTTACAGTGGAGAGTATCGGACGCCTGCGTTCCGCGTCTATAGCCATTCCCAGCAGGGTATTGATGAGGGAAACACTGTCTGCACCGCCATTTTCGGCTGCGCGGGCTATTTCAGTGATGTCGGTAACGTTCGGGGAGAGCTTTACGATAAGTGTCTTTTGTAAACTGAGCGCACGGCTTTCACCACTTCTTCGGCGCCCTTGGCGGTAACACCGAATGCCATTCCTCCTTGCTTCACGTTGGGGGTCAAGAGATGTTCAACTCTATGGCAGGAATTTTGTCAAGTTCATTAATGATTGCGGCTGTTTCGGCATAGTCTTCGATGGCAGAGCCCGAAACATTCACAATCATGTTGGTCTGAATATCCTTGATGCGGGGATAGATGTGTTCAACAAAGTAATGAACGCCCCTTAATTTTGCAGTCCCACAGCGTTTAACATACCCGAAGGAGTCTCTGCCATGCGCGGATATGGATTGCCTTCACGTTTGTGAAGAGTGGTTCCCTTTACAATAATACCGCCTATTCGCGATAGTTCGATGAAATCGGCGAATTCTTCACCATATCCGAATGTTCCGGATGCAGTCATCACCGGATTATTCATTTGTAATTCACCAATATTTACACTTAAATCTGCCATAATAGTTTGTTTATATTAAAAACCGGACCTTCTTTACATACGCACAAATGACCTTCCGTGGTATTTTCTACACAGCATAGACAAGCGCCTATGCCACACGCCATCATATTTTCCAAAGATACTTCGCAACTGATGCCTTTACTTTTGGCATACTTTGCTACTGCCATCATCATCGGTTTGGGGCCGCAAGTATATATCTGCTCAAAGCACACCTTATTTAATATGGAGTGTTGTGTTACGTATCCCTTCTCTCCGTGGCTGCCATCTTCGGTGGTGGTATACACCTCGCCATAGGCGGCAAATTGTTCCAACTGAAGCAAATCTTTGTCACTTCTGGCACCCAGCAGGAATGTTGGCTTGCAACCTTTCTTGGCGAGCTGTTCGCCTAAATATAACATAGGAGCTGTACCTACACCTCCGCCTACCAATAAGAGCTTGTCTGAGGGCTTTTCAGGCATTGTGAAGCAGTTTCCCAACGGAAGCACTACATTGATTATATCGCCTGCTTTTGCTTCTCCTAATCGCTTGGTTCCGTCGCCTACAAGTTGGATTAAGAACCAGACCTCGTTCCGTTGTCTATCTACATAATTGATGGAGATGGGGCGGCGCAAAAAAGTGGTAGGTGAGCCGTCCACGCGAATCTCTGCAAATTGTCCCGGAAGCATTTCCGGAAGTGGGGATGGAGAAGTCAGCTTCAACAACACGTAGTTGGCATGCAAGCGGAGGTTCTCTGTCACTGTCAGATCTAAAATATACTTTTTCATATCTATAAAGAGGGATGTTTTTCTTTCGGGTGCAAAGATAGTGTAAACCGAGTGCAGAATAAAATGAACCCGTTTCGTTTTTTATGCCGGGGCGTTAGTCTATTTCCATTCTCATTCCTTAATTTTCCGGTTTGAAAGTCTCGTAGGTATTGTCATCAAAGAAAATTCTTATTTCTGTGATTTTTCTGGGAGGTCTTTCTTTGTAGATAATCTCTTGTTTTACAATCTCTTTAGGCGATTTTAGGGCTGTCTCTAATGCAATTTCCTTGCGATTTTTAGATTCTTCCGGCCCGTTGGACAGATTTTCCGGATTCTCGGCGAATAAAGGATAGTCGAATCCATCGTTTTCGGGTGAATCCGGATTATTACTCATATTACCTTTTCCGGTAAGCAGCCACTCCAAGTTTATGTCGTTGTATCGTTGATGCAATCGGAGAATGACTTCCGTACTTGGATATTTGTTACGCGGACCCAAGATGTGAGAAATGGTGGCTTGGGCCACGCCGATACTCTCGGCAAAATGCTCCTGCTGTCAGTTTCTCCCGGTCCATAACCATTTTGAACCTGTCTTTTATACTCATGGTTTATGTGTTATTACAATTGTACATGTTATTT
>ENA-OQHD01000825-OQHD01000825.1-human-gut-metagenome-genome-assembly--contig:-NODE-825-length-10241-cov-5.716136_pt1 | contig 10241 bp, 13 predicted proteins | sample MGYA00242560_ERZ504711 | MGnify/ENA primary metagenome ERZ504711 (study PRJEB26092, sample SAMD00036198) | human gut metagenome | host: Homo sapiens | study: EMG produced TPA metagenomics assembly of... | reverse complement strand
GAAGTACGATACCAGATTCCTCAAGCATGATATATTCCTTTGAAAGGCTGTTAGTTTTACCTTTTATGGCATCACGAATAACCAATTCAGACTCAAAAAGCAAATTATCAGAAAATGTCAAAAGCATATCAATGGTCTGTCTAGGTAAGCTAGCAATCTTATCCATCAAATGAAGCAAAAGCTTCCCTGTAGCTCTCGCATCTTCAATTGCCGTATGAGCTTGAGCTAAGTCAAGATTTAAGACTCGTGATAAATAAGAAAGATTATATTGTTCTAGCGTCGGATAAAAGACCTGAGCTAATTCGACTGTATCAACACGAGGCGTCCTTAGTTCGAAGCCCTCCATAAAAAGTGCCTCTGCAAGCAAGTTTGCATCAAATTTTACATTATGGGCAACAAAAATACAATCCTCAATCAGTTCAAAAATGGTTCTAGCAATTTCTGAGAAATCCGGTGCCTGAGACAACTGTTGATCAGTAATTCCTGTTAAGTGAACAATATGATTATCAAGTTTTTGGTGGGGGTTAACGTCACTCGCAAATTCGTCAATTACCCTACCATTTTGCATGATAACAATTCCCACCTGTATTATACAAGCCGTTGATGAAGCCGATGTAGCTTCCAAATCAACAATGGCATATTTATTCGTGCCTTTTTTCACTCATAACGACCTTATTATAGCATATCCAGGACACCAAAAAAGACAAAGCTATCATTCTGATATTGGAAAAAGCCTGAATTTCGTGCTAAACTAGAGCTATGAAAATAAAACGAATTTTAAATCCTGTTGCCCAGGAAAACACCTATATTTTAGAAAACGAATCAGCCAGCTTAGTCATTGATCCAGGAAGCAACACTTCAAGTATCTTAGCTAAACTCGAGGCAATTGCTAAACCTGTTGCTGCCATCCTCTTGACCCACACACACTATGACCACATTATGAGCGTTGAAGCTGTCCGTCAAGCTTATAACCACCCGCCTGTCTATGTCGCAGAAGCCGAGAAAGACTGGTTAATGAATCCCGTCCATAATTTGTCTGGTCTTCCACGTCATGATGATATGGAGGATGTTGTTGTCAATCCTGCTGACTACTACTTTGATTTTATCAAGGACTATAACATCGGCAACTTCCAGTTTAAAGTTGTTCCAACTCCTGGACATTCTATCGGTGGAGTTTCCTTTATCTTTGAAAAAGAAGAAACTGTTTTTTCTGGTGATGCCCTTTTTAAAGAAGCAGTTGGGCGATGGGACCTTCCTACAGGTAATCACGACCAGTTACTTTCTAGCATTCAAGATCAACTTTTCACTCTTCCTAACCACTATCGTGTTTTTCCAGGCCACGGATGGGGCACAACTATCGGTCACGAAAAAAGTCTTTAACCCACATTTTCATAAAAAGAAAAGCCCATCACTGCTGTTCTCATTTTGGCAAAGTTGGGCTTTTTGAGTACAAAAAAGAAGACCCGAGGGCCTTCACATCAGAAACTCTTTTGAGTTCCTATTTAGATTTGATATAGTTAACACCATCTGCTTTAGGTGCAACGGATTTACCGAAGAATGCAGCTAAAACAATAATTGTCAAAATATACGGTGCAATTTGCAAATAGACGTTTGGTACATGTGAAATAACAGGTAACTGTTTTCCGATGATTGCCAATGATTGTGACAAACCGAAGAACAAACTTGAGAGCATAGCTCCAACTGGATTCCAACGACCAAAAATCATAGCGGCCAAAGCAATGAAACCAGGACCAGCAATAGTGGTAACAGCAAAATTGTTTGAAATCGATTGGGCGTAAACCGCACCACCGACACCACCAAGGAAACCAGAAATCATAACACCGTAGTAACGCATACGATAAACGTTAATCCCAAGTGTATCTGCAGCCTGTGGGTGTTCACCAACTGAACGAAGACGCAAACCAAAGCGTGTCTTGAAGATTATCCACCATGACACTACTGAAACTAAAATGGCTACATAAGCAATCAAAGAAACATTAGTAAAGAAAATCTTACCCAAGACAGGAATGTTACTCAAGATAGGGAAGGAAACGGTTTTAAAGTTATGACTGATAGCTGGTGTTTGACCTGCACCGTAAATAACACGTGTCAAGAAGACAGCCAAAGGCGGTGCAATCAGGTCCAAGACTGTACCTGAGACAACATGGTCCGCACGAAAGTTAACTGTCGCAGCAGCATGGAGCAAGGAATAAAGAAGCCCAATAAATCCTGCTACCAAGGCCGCAATCCAAGGTGTTGCATTGCCAAAACTATCCGCAAAATTTAAGTTAAAGAGAACACCTGCGAAGGCCCCAATAACCATGATTCCTTCAAGTCCGACGTTTACGATACCCCCTCGTTCAGAGAAAGTACCACCGATACTCGTGAAAATCAGCGGTGCTGAATATTTCAGCATAGAGGCAACAATTAAGGATAAAATTGTAATAAAGTCCATATTAGTTTTGTCCTCCTTTAGCTTTCACTGATTTATGACGAGGGCGAATCCAATATTTAATAATGTAGTTGGCACCAACGAAAAAGATAATCAAAGCTGATACAACATCAATAATTTCTGATGGCACACCAATCATACCAGTTTTACCAACAGACAAGACACCATAGAGAAGAGCTGCAAATGGAATACCAATTGGTGAATTGGCTGCTAAGAGGGAAATGGCCATACCATTCCAACCGATAGCTAATGAAGAATTTTGTACAAAGGCATTTTGGAAAGTCCCAAGTCCTTCTACTGTTCCTCCAAGACCACAGAGTGCACCTGAAATAATCATAGACATGATAATCACTCGTTTTGATGAGATTCCGGCGTACTCAGACGCATTTGGATTAAAACCAACAGATGTAATTTCAAACCCTGTTGTTGTTTTCTTGAGCATGAACCAAACTAGGAATACAGCTACAATAGCAAGAAAGAAACCAATATTGAAACGTGATCCATCTGTTAAAGAAGACAGAAAATCTGTTTGGTAACTTGCGGAAGCTGAAACCCTGTTAGAGGCTTCTGATGAACGTAACATATCAGCTGTGAAACCAAAGCGGACAATATTGTTAGCAACATACAAAATGATATAGTTCATCATGATGGTAACAATAACCTCGCTTGTTCCAAGGTAGGCACGAAGAATACCTGGAACAGCACCAGTGATACCACCGGCAACTAGACCAATAATGACAGTACAAACAATAGAAACTACTTTAGGTAACTCAGGAAAGGCTAGCGCAAACCACACCGCAGAGGTCCAACCAGCTAAGGCCTGCCCTGGCAAACCAATGTTGAAAAGTCCTGCCTTAGATGCTACAGAGAAACCAAGTGCAATCAGAATCAATGGACTCATCGCACGTAGAATTTCACCAATATGTTTCAAAGAACCAAAGGCCGTTGAGAAAAGATCGTAGTAAGCCCAGAATGGATCATAACCAAAGATTAACATCAAAACAGCACCGACCAGCATTCCCAAGAGGACAGCAATTAAAGGAACTGCCCAATTTTGTGTTTTTTTAGACATTTGCTTCCTCCTTATTCAATTGTCCACCAGCCATAAGGATACCAAGATCTTGCTTATTGGTTTTAACAGGATCTAGGATACCTTGAATTGCACCATCATAGATAACAGCAATTTGATCTGACATATCAAGAATTTCATCCAATTCAAAGCTGACAACAATGATAGCCTTACCTTTATCGCGTTCAGCGATAATACGTTTACGGATGTACTCAATGGCACCAACATCAAGACCACGAGTTGGTTGACTTACAATAAGAAGATCTGGATTACGGTCAATTTCACGGGCGATAACTGCTTTTTGTTGGTTACCACCTGACAAATCACCACCGGCGATTAATTCTCCAGCACCACGAACGTCAAATTCGTTCATCAATTCTCTAGCCTTTGCATTTATGATATTATAATTCAAAATACCATTCTTAGAATTAGGCTCCTTATAATAGGTTTGAAGAGCAATATTTTCAGCAACTGTCATCTCAAGAATCATACCATCACGATGACGATCCTCTGGAATATGACCGACACTCATCTCAGTAATCTGACGTATGGTCTTATTAATGATAGACTCACCCTTAATAGTGATGTCACCAGATTCAATTTTACGAAGTCCCGTAATCGCTTGGACAAGTTCTGTCTGTCCATTTCCATCAATACCAGCGATACCAATTATCTCACCAGCACGCACATCTAACGATAAGTTTTTAACAGCTGGAATGCCTCGATTCTCATTAACCACCAAATTTTTAATAGAAAGAACCACTTCTTTAGGATTTGAAGGAATTTTCTCTGTTTTAAAGGAAACATGACGACCAACCATCATCTCAGCCAAATCGGCATTTGTAGACCCTTCGATAGTAACTGTATCAATTGACTTACCACGTCTGATAACCGTAACACGATCAGAAACCGCACGAATTTCATCCAACTTATGGGTGATAAGGATAATAGACTTACCTTCCTTAACCAAAGTTCTCATGATGTTTAAAAGTTCCGTAATTTCAGAAGGTGTCAAAACGGCTGTGGGCTCATCGAAAATCAAAATATCAGCACCACGGTACAAGGTTTTAAGGATTTCAACACGTTGTTGGGCACCGACAGAGATGTCTGCAACCTTAGCTGATGGATCAACCGCAAGGCCATATCGTTGAGACAATTCTGTAATTTCCTTTACAGCCTTCTTCATATCAAGAACACCACCAGATTTGGTCACTTCACTACCTAAAATGATGTTTTCAGCAACTGTAAAAGCTTCAACCAACATAAAGTGCTGGTGGACCATCCCAATACCCAATTTTGTTGCTTTAGACGGTGAATCAATAGACACAACTTGCCCATTTACCTTAATTGTTCCACTTGTAGGCTGTAAAAGGCCTGCAAGCATATTCATTAAGGTTGACTTACCCGCACCATTTTCACCGAGGAGGGCATGGATTTCTCCTGGTCTCACATCGAGATTGATGTGATCGTTTGCAACAAATTCACCAAATTTTTTGGTAATGTCGTGCATTTCAATGACATTTGGCTTCGTCATACAATCTCCTATCAAAAATAATTATTATATCAGCAAAAGAAATCATAAACTGCTTCCCTTTGCTGAGACAAAAATTTGTCCCAGTTTAAGGTCTAAGTGTGTGTACTTAACCTATTATTTGCTAAGACCATCAGTTGGTTTCAATTCACCATTCTTGATTTGATCTTTAGCTTTTACGACTGCATCCTTAATATCTGAAGGGAGACTAGATGTTACGATGTCAACACCACCATCTTTGATACCATAAGTCTTAGTTTTACCACCTTCAAATTCTTTGCCTTTGACTTGATCGTTAGCAATGTCTTTAACGACTGTACCAACCTGTTTAATTGTTGAAGTTAAAACGAAGTTAGACTTTTTTCTTATCTGAAGACGTATAGTTTCCTTCTGCTGATTGGTCACGGTCAACACCGATTACCCAAACTTTTTTATTGCTATCAGCGCTAAGTTTTTCATTAATCTCTTTAGCGGCTGTGAAGACACCTGTACCAGTTCCACCAGCAGCTTGATAGATAACATCTGCGCCTGAAGCATACATTGTTGAAGCAATAGTTGAACCTTTAGCAGCATCATTGAATGACTCAGCATATTGAACTTGAACATCAATATCAGGTTTTACAGATTTAGCTCCTGCAGTGAAACCAGCTTCGAAACGTGTAATTGTGTCTGATTTTTGACCACCGATGAAACCAACTTTCTTGTTTTGTGATTGCATTGCTGCGGCGATACCTGCAAGGTAAGCTCCTTCATTATCAGCAAACAATACGCTTTCAACGTTCTTTTGGCCTTTAACTACGTCATCGATGATAACGTAATTAATTTTCTCATTATCTTTAGCTGATTCTGAAATAGCATCGTGAAGTCTAAAACTAACACCAAAGATAAGATTATAATTTTGGTCTACAGCTGATGACAAGTTCGTTGCAAAATCAGATTCTGAGTTTGATTGGAAATATGTGTAACCTGAATCTTTTTCAAGTTTGTTAGCTTTACCCCAAGCTTGAAGACCTTCCCATGCTGATTGGTTAAATGATTTATCATCAACACCAGCACTATCTGTAATAATTGCAGCTCTAACTTTCGAATCAGCTGCTGATCCACCTCGTCCACCACGAGCACAGGCCACAAGACCAACTACTGCTACAGCAACAAGACCAATTCCAATAATTCTCTTGTTCAATTTCATCTTGAACACTCCTCCTATAAACTTGCAAGAAACCCTGCTTAATAAAGAATATAACAACTAGACTATTGTAAGTCTGTAAAAGAGTATGGTAACAACTCTCCGACTGTCATCACGACTGTCGATTTATCTTCAGCGATAAGAATCACTTTAGAATCCTGTTTAAAAAAGTTCGGCCATTACTTGACGGCAGGCACCACAAGGTGAGATGGGTTGCTCAGTGTCACCGTAGACGACTATCATTTCAAAATCTCGATGACCTTCTGAAACTGCTTTAAATATAGCAGTACGTTCTGCACAATTAGTTAAACCAAAAGATGCATTCTCAATGTTGCAACCTTTATACATCTGACCGTCGTTTGTCAGAAGAGCTGCACCTACGCGGAAATGTGAGTAAGGAACGTAGGCGTTGCCAGCAGCTTCCTCAATAATTTGTGATATCTCAGTATCCACCATCGACACTCTCACCTTCCATTATCGCAACACCCGCAGATGTTCCAATCCGATTAGCCCCTGCTTTAATAAAAGCTTGCGCATCTTTATAGGAACGTGTTCCTCCAGCTGCTTTAACCCTCATATTTGGTCCTACTACTTCTCGCATGAGTTCAACATCTTCTATAGTTGCCCCACCAGTTGAGAAACCAGTAGAGGTTTTTACGAAGTCTGCTCCTGCAAGTTTGGCAAGTTGACAGGCTTGAACTTTTTCATCGTAACTAAGCAGGCAAGTCTCAATAATGACTTTGACTAGCTTATCTCCACTAGCGTCCACTACTGCTTTAATATCCGGTTCAACAAGTTCATTCTGTCCAGATTTTAGAGCACCGATATTGATAACCATATCGACTTCATCTACACCATTGAAATTGCATCTCGTGTTTCAAACGCTTTAACAGACGATGTTGTTGCTCCTAGTGAGAATCCAATTACTGTACAAACCTTAACGGAACTATCTTTTAGCAAATCAGTAGCAGTCTTTACCCAAGTTGGATTAACACAAACACTTGCAAATTCATATTTTTTTGCTTCTGCAATCAACTTTTCAATCTGTTCAAGCGGTCGCATCTGGCTTTAGTAAAGTGTGGTCAATATATGTATTAACTGTCATAAATATACTCCTTAAACAAGCTCTCTCATTTATTAAGAAATAATTTTTAAAATTTCTTTTGGCTTCTTACATTCATTGCTGATTTGTAATATAAGCTTTAAATTCATCAATTAGCTCTTCGGTTAGGGCTTGGTCACTATAAATATTAGCAACAGTTTCACTTACTTTGACAAAATCGCTCACTTTTTTCTCAAAAACAATCCCTGTTTCATAATTAAGAGTGTCAGCTTTAGTAGTACGACCAGCCCCTAATTTCATAGCATATTTACCAAATGCTAAAGCTGGTAGTTCAGAAATATAACTCTCTTCATCAGCCAAAACTTCTGTGACATAAGCTGCTGCACTCTTACGATAAAGGTCATCCAAGTCTCCACCTTGAGCTTCAATAAGTTCTTCAAATTTAGATAGAGCTACACCCTCCACTAAATGTTGACGAATTTTATCTGAACTCGATTCAACTCCTGTCAAATTTAAAATAATCTCTGCTAATTCACAAATGAACTCTGTAATGTCTGCACGGCCCTTACCTTGCATAATTTCAATAGCTTCAAAAATTTCAAGACAGTTACCAATAGCTCTACCAAGTGGTTGACTCATATCTGTAATCACTGCAATTGTTTCTCGACCCACTTCACGGCCTAAGGAAACCATTGTTTCAGAAAGGTGCTCAGCCTCTTCCAAACTCTTCATAAAAGCACCTTGACCTACCGTAACGTCTAGAAGGATCTTATCTCCTGAAGCAATCTTCTTAGACATAACAGAACTTGCAATCAAAGGAATTGAATCTACTGTAGCAGTCACGTCTCTAAGTGCATAAAGAAGTTTGTCCACTTTAACAAGATGTTCTGACTGTTCAATAAGAGAAATTACCAATTTCTTTAACTTGTTGAATAAATTCTTCTTTGGTACGTTCGACTTGATATCCTTTTATAGATTCAAGTTTATCAATCGTACCTCCAGTATGACCTAATCCACGTCCGCTCATTTTAGCTACAGGCACACCAAAACTTACAACTAATGGCATTAAAATGATTGTTACTTTATCTTCAACACCACCAGTTGAATGTTTATCAACTTTAACGCCTTCAATACTAGATAAATCATATTAATCACCTGAAGAAACCATCTCTGTCGTTAAATCATGAATTTCACGAATACTCATCCCTTTGTAATAGATTGCCATCGCCAGAGCTGAAACCTGATAATCTGGAATGTCACCAGATACATACCCTCGAATGAGATAAGCTATTTCTTCAGTGGTCAATTACCACCATCACGTTTTTTCAATTAAATCAACTGTTCTCATAACTTTTCGCTTCTAAGTATGTAATATCCCTTATCTTTTCTTATAATTTCCGCATTTCCAAAGACATTTTCCATCTTCACTTTAGCAGAAGGTGCTCCTTGTTTCTTCTGGATAACAATTGTTAAACTTCCACCTTGATTAAGGTGATCAAATGCCCCTTCGATAATTTCATGAACTACCTTTTTCCCTGCACGTATTGGTGGATTGGATATTATATAATCAAACTTTTCTGAGACATTTTCATAGATGTTTGATTGGAAAATGTGAGCGACTACTCCGTTACGTTCAGCATTTTTTTAGCTAAATCTATAGCCCTACTATTTATATCAATCATCGTCGATTGGACGCCTTGAACCTTTGCTAGGCTAATTCCTAATGGACCATAGCCACAACCAACGTCAAGTAGGATTTTTTCCTCTTTCTAAATCTAAAGCATTGAGCAAGACCTGACTACCATAATCCACCATTTTTTTTTGCAAAAACACACCTGCATCAGTATTAAAAATGGAAACCTTGACCTAAGAGTGCTACCTTAAGATCGTGAATATCGTGAGCCGCATCTGGCATCTCTGCATAATACATTTTAGACATACTTTTTCCTTCTTTGTGTTCTTATCAAGTCATAGAAAATGATAAGGCTCATATCATATTAAGTATAACAGCAAAAAAAAGAGAATGCTATAGAGAATGCTATATAAATGAGAAGGAATTCATTAAGAAAACACCTTGATATTTCAAGTATCTCTCAAGTATCTTTTGAAATAAGAATGCTTACAAAATTAGTGTAGCATAACTAAAAAAAGTAATGTCAACAATTTTGTAAAGGTTTATGTTCCTTTGTTTAAATCCATCATTTATTATTTAGTGTTTTGATAAGGCTTACATGAATTAGTAAATTCTGCTATAATTAAGCCATGTTAAACGAATTTATCAATTTTGAAACTATATCTCGGAGCGATTGGCAAAGATTCTATCAAGAAGATCAAGTATCATTAACTCCAGAAGAACTAGAATCCATTAGGAGTTTAAATGACAAGATTGACGTTCAGGAAGTGAGGGACATCTATCTTCCTTTAATCAATTTGATTCGTATTTATCATCGAGCTGCAGAGGACCTCACCTTTTCAAAAGGGATTTTTTTGCAAAAAGCACAGGCTAACAGACCTTTTATTATTGGTATCTCAGGTTCTGTTGCAGTCGGAAAATCAACAACTAGTCGCCTTCTGCAACTACTTCTTCAAAGAACCTTCCCTAAGGCGAAGGTTGATATGGTGACAACAGATGGTTTTTTGATTCCCTAACCAGGTCCTCATAGATAAGGGAATACTTAATCGTAAAGGCTTCCCCGGAATCCTACGACATGCCACTACTTCTCAATTTTCTAGATACCGTAAAAAATTGGTGGGGATGTTAACATTCCTGTTTACTCACATGAGATTTATGATATTGTACCAGGACTTACTCAGAAAAGTTAGTCAACCAAATTTCCTAATTGTTGAAGGTATTAATGTTTTCAGAATCCCATTAACCAACGTCTCTATATGAGTGACTATTTTGATTTTTGCTATCTATATTGATGCTGACGTGAAAAA
>ENA-OQHD01000823-OQHD01000823.1-human-gut-metagenome-genome-assembly--contig:-NODE-823-length-10257-cov-5.840671_pt1 | contig 10257 bp, 15 predicted proteins | sample MGYA00242560_ERZ504711 | MGnify/ENA primary metagenome ERZ504711 (study PRJEB26092, sample SAMD00036198) | human gut metagenome | host: Homo sapiens | study: EMG produced TPA metagenomics assembly of... | reverse complement strand
TGGTGCTTTAGCCATTGCTGCAGAGACTTATGGTCTACAAGGAGCGGTTAGTCTTAGAGTGATTCAAAATTGTTTTTGGTGTTGTGTTTGCTTTAGCATTTTGTGTTATATTTTATTGGTTTATGTCTAAAAAAAGGGATAAGTGAGGTGACCGTACATGCAGAGTGAAGTGAATCAGGAAGAAAAATTTGAATAGAATTATTACGGTTCCTAATCTTCTTTCTTTTTTTCGGCTTTGTTTGATTCCGGTAATTATATGGAGTTATTGTGTAAAGGAAAAATCCTCTGTTAGCTGGTGAAATCTTATTGCTGTCTGGTCTTACGGATCTTGCTGATGGATATATCGCAAGAAGATTCCATAGGATTAGTAATTTAGGAAAAATACTTGATCCGGTGGCTGATAAGCTGACACAGGCAGCAATGTTGATTTGCTTGTTTACTCGCTTTCCACATATGCTCCCGTTGATCGTTATAATGGCAGTTAAGGAACTTTATATGGCGGTTAGTGGATGTCTTATGATACAAAAGACAGGAAAAGTACATGGTGCAGACTGGCATGGAAAGATAGTAACCTTTTTATTATATGGAACTGTGGCTGTACATATTATATGGTTCCACATTACACCAATGGTGTCAGATCTGTTAATTGATTTGTGTGCTATAATGATGGTTGTATCAGTTGATTTTGTACATTATCAAGAATACCAGGACTCTTAAGGGAGAGACTGTATAAGCAATTTTATATTGCAATGACTAGAAAAATATTTAGGAGAAGATAGATATAAACAGTAAGTCAAACACACAAACTATGGAGTCTTTAGTCGGTTTAATAAAATTTTAGATAGAAAATAAATCATTATAAAAAGATCCTGTTCATACTATGATATATAGAACAGGATCTTTATTTACTTTATTTCGCCAGGAAATTACTCTGTATCTCCATCGGCATATGGTAAGCCTGGCCTCGTTTTGTCAGGCTGTATAGTTTAAAGCTCATGAGTTCCGGAGTCGCATTCAAAGAGCTGCAGAGTCCGAAATAATCCAGGTCTTCGTTCTGAACCATATCTTCGATCTCCTCATCATTAATCAGAAGATCGGCAGCAAACAGATTGGCCTGGTATTCTGTATTATCCGTCATATTGTAGAGGGTATCATCTTGCATTGGAGCCATTTTCAGCTGGGAACGATGCAGGATGATATGCCCTAATTCATGGGCGGCAACGATCATCTTTTCTTCTTCTGAAAGGAAACTGCTGATCATGACATAGATTGTCTTACAGCTCATAAAACAGTATCCTTTCAGTGTCTTATATCTGGAAGTTTCCCCGACAACAATGTTCATCTGATCCATGATCTCAAATGGATCTCGGGTTCCATATTTCTTGATTAATTTCTTGGTTTACCGTATAATGTAAGTGTTTCTCAAATAAATCACCTCAAAAGTAAAAAATAAAAAGGGCAGAGAAAATATCCTTGTAACTATAAGGTAACAGATTAGGTGTACAATAATTCCGCCTTCTATTATTTTTCCCTCTTGGTTTTTCAGATATTTTTTTACGGTGTAAATTTTCTTTGCACGTCTTTTGGGAATCCAAGTATAAGGCTCTGGATCTCATCCATAAAAGCTATTTTATCTTCGTCTGTCAGTGATCCACCGGCAAACATAGCTGCAGCCTGTTCTAGAATCTGCTGAGCCTGTCTGGCACCACGGTTACCAAACTGTTCGGATGCTTCTGTGATAAAAGCTTCATTCTCACTCATGAGATAAGAAACGTCACACTGTAATGCATCTGCCAGTTTCTGATACAGAACATTTTGTTTTGGAAAACGTCCTTCTACTTCCCAGGATCGAATGGTCCTATATGAAACACCAACCATGCTGGCCAGTTCCTGCTGGCTCAATTTTTCTTTCCTTTTCTTAATGATCTTACTTTTCACCGAATGTCATAAACATACCTCTTTCTAAGCCTTGTCTTATAAGTTTCATTAGCCGCCTCAAGGCAAAACGGGAAATGTGTCTCCTGAAAATCAAAAATTAATCTTGACAAAGGGAAATATCTCTCCTATAATGTGAATCACAGATAAGGGAAACATCTTTCCTATAAGATACACAATATTTCCTCTTTTGTCAATGAATATGTGAAATGAATTTCCTGTATTTTAAAGAAAACAGGAAGGATGCACAGTCATTGACAGTCAAAATGGGATACATGTTACAAAAAGGAGGAAAGACGTTTGGGAGGTGACAATGTGAGTCAGGATCAGACTTCTATTATCTGTATTGATCTAAAGTCCTTTTATGCTTCTGTGGAATGCGTAGAACGTGGGCTGGATCCATTTAAAGCAAACCTGGTGGTTGCAGATCCGACCAGATCAAAGTCAACAATCTGTTTGGCAATCACTCCGGCTATGAAGTCTCTTGGCATCAAGAACCGGTGCCGGATCCATGAGATACCGGATTGTGTGAAGTACATTACAGCCATGCCGAGGATGCAGTTGTACATGGATTATTCCGCAAAGATCTATGGAATCTATCTGCGGTATGTCTCAAAATGAAGATATCCATGTGTACAGTGTTGATGAGTGTTTTATTGATGTGACAAACTATCTGCAGCTTTATCATCTCACTGCAAAAGAAATGGCGGTAAAGCTTATGCAGGCAGTCATGGAGGAAACTGGCATCACTGCAACTGCAGGTGTGGGAACCAATCTGTATCTTGCTAAGATCGCAATGGATATCGTAGCAAAGCATGTGGATGACCATATCGGAATCCTGGATGAATTCTCTTACAGAGAGCAGCTATGGGATTATAAACCATTAAGTGATTTCTGGAGGATTGGATCCCGGACAGAAAAGAAACTGGCTGGTTACGGGATTCATACAATGGGAGATATCGCAATGGTTTCTTTAAGATCCGAGGACTGGCTGTATAAGATGTTTGGGATTGATGCAGAGCTGTTGATCGATCATGCATGGGGTTATGAAACATGCCGGATGAGTGATATCAAGAACTATCATTCTGAGGAACACAGCCTATCGAATGGCCAGGTGCTGATGCGAAATTATTCTTTTGACGAAGCACTTGTGATCGTAAGGGAAATGACAGACAACCTGGTCCTGGATCTGTTTGAAAAGGGGCTGGTAACAAGCTCCCTCACCTTATGGATCGCCTATGACCACAGGTATGAGCATGAGGCATCCAAAGGAACCGTAAAACTCGAAAGAGGAAGTAATAGTTCCAAGAAGATTATAGATGCAGTTGAAGACTTATATTTCAGGATTGCAGACAGATATACTGGAATCCGAAGAATCGAGGTGTGTGCGAACAGGGTTGCTCCTGAAAGTTATGTGCAGTACAGCCTGTTTGATGATCCAAAACAGACCGATAAGGAACGGCATTTACAGGAAGCAGTATTGAATGTAAAGCAGCGTTATGGAAAGAATGCAATCATGCGGGGATCCAACCTGCTAGAGTGTTCTACTTATAGAGAACGCAACGAACAGATTGGCGGTCACCGTGCTTAGAGGAGGTGCAAAAAGTGCTGGCAAGTGCATATCAACCGTATTTATATTTACCAAGACCGGTTTCCAAGAGACATCCCATGGATGTAGGACGCAGGGCAAAACAGTTTGCTCCATTTGCGGCACTTCGTGGACTGGATGAAACGATCCGGCAACAGGAAATCATTTACGAACCGAAAAGAGATTTATCCGAGGAAAAGAAAAATGAGTTGGATATGAAATTAAGGATTCTGGCATATGGAATGAAGATACAGGCAACTTATTTTCAAAAGTCCTGGAAGGATCCATCAGTTGGCCAGTACCATACATTATCCGGAACCGTAGAACTTTTTTGATCCATCAGTTCACTTACGGATCGATGATACCGAGATTCAGATCCAGGATATCTGTGATCTGACTGGTGATGTATTTGAAACTATAGAAATATCGTGTTAATGAATCACAGCAGAACTTTTTTATACTGGAAAGAGTGAGTGGTAGCTGGTGGAAGGATTAAAAAAGGATGCACAGATCGACAAAGCAGATCTGATCAGAATAGAAATCGTGCTGTTCGTGCAGCTTTGGCACTTACGGAATGGATGGCATGATGCTCATAAGGCGGATTTGATTTCCCTTTGGTCCGTTGAGTAATAAATGGAGAAATATCTTATTGCTTAAAGGAGGAAGCCTATATGGGATGCCTAAGGCACAAAGCTCTGCATAATGATCCAGATCTGACTGACAGCTTTTCTTGTAAATATCCTGGATTTCTTTATCTGCTTTCATGATTCCATATGGAATAGCAAATGCAGCATGACCGGAATAATTGCTGTACTGCAGAGATGCACTCATGTACTTTACTTCGTTCTGATGTCTTGTGATCTGTGCCAGGAAGCGTCTGCTTGCACCAACAACAGCTACGGTAATGACCATGAATTTCTGCACTGTTGGATGGGGAAGTCCTGCAATGTTTTCTACGGTCTTCTGACTGTAGGATTGATGATAAAGATCCATCAGATCTGCCATGTTCTGGATCGTATGACCGTGTTGTGTGAGCCTGGCAGCAAAGACCATATTCTGTTCTGCTTCCCGGATCCCATAGCAGTTTAAGATAGCTGTTTCAATGTGATCCATAGGCCTGTTCCTCCTTTACCAGAGCTTTTAAAAGAATCAGATAGTTGATGCAGTCTGTAATCTTTTCATCCCACTGTTCCATGTCAAAATGTAACAGAGTGGAATAACACATATCGTAAAGGGATACGACATGTTTCGACATCATACCGGCCAGTGCTGCTTTTGAATCGCAGTTCTGTAATGCGGCAGCAATCTTGAATGCGCTGAGGCGGTCAATATTGTCACCGGTATATTCTTTCTTTTTATGTGCCAGAATATCGGCACACTTTCTCATCTGAAGTTCAAATACAACATTAAATTCTTCTTGTGTCATGTGATAGTTCCTCCTTTGTTTTGTAATAGTTATCGTTCGAGATCCTTGGTTTTTGATCTTACTGGTTCCGGAATCTGCATCTGAAGGATGGCATCAACATTCTGATCGGCAGTATCCAGATCTTTTAATTTTTCTTTCAAGCTGCTTATTGCTTCTTCTTCGGAAGCTATCTGCTGTTGCAGTTTTTCTTTTTGTAAAGTCAAGGTTTTTAGGCTTGTCATCTTTCCATCCTGATAAAAGGATCTCAGCCAATTTCGGGCTTCTTCATATTTCTGAATTTCCTTAGCATGTTCTTTTCGGTACTTTCCTTTGTACTTTGCATTTGAAAATTGGGAATAAATTTCCTTGTTTGCATAATACTGTCCGGTATAACGAATCTGATCATTGAGGATCCTTAGATCGGACCGATGCTGAGCAATCTGTGTCTGCATTTCTTTTAGTTCCTGCTTTGATGCAAGCAGTGTATTTTTCAAATCTGACTGCGTATCAAATCCATGCTCCTGCACATAGATAATGGTATTTGCCATTTGCTGCAGGTTAGAAAGTTTTACCCGATGAGCATAAGCCGGGCTCTGCATAGCTTTCACATTTGTCTGGAGATTTACAACCAGGCGCAGGTGAGATCTGACATAGAGGATGGCCAATGGATCCTTGCGTAAGAAGGTCTGTTCCAGGTGTGCTTTTCCATATCGTGTTCCAAGTGCACGTTCGGTGATCCGCTTCAGTCGGTCATTTTTTGCGGACAGTTCATACATGCTATCCTTTTCTGTTCTCTGCTCCTGCGTTTGCTCTCGTTTGATTTCTCCCTCCGTATCTTCTTGGCACAAGCAGGACAATACCTTGATGCACCAGAGCCCGGGACATATTCAACGCCGCACACCGTACAATTTTTTAGCGGGCATTGCTGCCCACCGTTTTGTAGGTATGATATGTAATTCATCGACAAAGCCGATGAATTTATAGTAAATCTTGATTTCCTGCTTCACTGTTCCGTCTGCCATCTTCTCACGCTCCGAAACAAGTATCTTGTCTATGAGTGCGTTTATAACTGTTGCATCCAGTTCTTTTAAGCCTTGATAATTTCGGATAAGGGCGAGGAAGTCACGGATTCTCCGTGATTTCTCGTAGCTTTCATTAAGAGTTTCCGTCACCTCTTTCAGCCTTGCTTCAATTTCAAGCTGCTCTTTCTGGTATTTCCCCGACATCATCTCAAAATTCCGCTCGGTAATACGCTCCATGACCTTATCCTCGTAGAGAGAGGAAAACAGCCTGTCCAGTTCCGCAAGGCGTTTGTTCAGCTTCTTACGTTCTTTCTCTAATGCTTTCGCCCTGCTCTGGTCTGTTTCCGTGAGCCGCTTTTCTATGGCCCTGACCGCCTTTTCATCATTCACTGCCATATCCGCAAAACAGTTGATGTCGGCAAGAACGGCATTGAATAAATCCCTTGCTTCTATATTGTGGGCACTACACTCGCTTCTTCCGTTTCTTGCATAATTATTACATGAATACTGTACACAGTCGATAATCTCTGGGCGTTTCCTCCTGTGTACGTTCATTGCCCGCAGAGCACATCCGCAGTCCACACACTTGATAACGCCTGCAAAAATATTTACAAATCCTCCCTTGTTCTGTGGAAGCCTACGACTTGTAATAAGCTGTTGGACAATATCAAATTCCTCCTGCGTGACTATTCCCTCATGGGTATTGGGTATCACTTCCCATTCTTCGGGCAGCTTAGAGGGGCGTTTCTTGCTTTTCATATTGGCGGCAATCCGTTTGTAGCCTACAAGATTTCCCGCATATATCGGGCTTCTTAAAATGCTCCTCACGCTGTTCCCACTCCAAATATAGCGTTTGTCCTCGTTCCCCTCAAAATGACGTTCAAAGCCTGTTTCGCCACGCTCCGCCGCATAAGCGGCAGGGCGTAGGATATGCTGTTTATTAAGATGTCTGCAAATTTTGGCAACTCCATTCCCTTTTAATGCAAGGTCGAATATCTCTTTTACAACATGTGCCACTTTATCATCTATCAGCAGATGGTTGTGGTCGGCAGGGTCTTTGATATAGCCATAAGGGGCGGTAGTTCCCATGAATTTCCCCTGTTGAAACCTCGCCCGATATGCCGATTTTATCTTAACAGATATGTCAGCGGCATACATTTCGTTTAAAATGTTGCGGAAAGGCGTGATGTCCATAGCAGATTTATTCAAGGTATCTACGCCGTCATTGACCGCTATATACCTCACGTTATGCTCTGGGAAGAAAACTTCCAGATATAACCCACAATCAAGATAGTTTCTCCCCAGACGGGATAAATCTTTCGTAATCACGCAGTTTATCAGACCGCTTTCAATGTCTTTTATCATATTCTGGAAACTTGGTCTTTGGAAATTTGTACCAGAATAACCATCGTCCACATACGTTTTTGCTATGTGCCATCCCTGCTTTTTCACATAATCCGTGAGGATGGATTTCTGTGTCGCAATGCTCGCACTCTCGTTATCCGTACCATCGTCTTTAGATAAGCGGCAATAAATGCCGACTAAATAGATTTTCTTTTCTTCTTTGATTCCTGCCATACTGTAAAACCTCCGTATCTGTCCTATCTGTTTTCATGTCCCATTGCGTACATTCTAAGCGGACAGCCCCTCATTGTCGAAGGTGTCGCCCTCGGCAATCTTCTTCCGAATATCCTCGGAGATAATCGGGACAAACGCTTCTGTAACGGTCTGTGTGCCGACATATTCACGGCTGATTATCATCTGCACTGGTGCTTTTGGCACGATACGCTTTCTCTTTTTATCTGCTTTCTTATCCTCGCCCATACTTAAATCTTCCTTTCCAGACAGGGCAGGGAAGAGTTTGGAAATGTCCCCGCCCTGCCAATCAGATACCATTAATCCTCGCTGTTTAATTCTTTCTGTAATGCTTTAAGGAGTGCCGCCGCTTCATCAGCGTTCAGCGTGATTCCCTTGCCGCACTTTTCACGGTTCGGGGAAAAGCTGCGGATGTCATACTTCGGCTCTTTCCCATTCCATGAAATGAGATTGATTTCCTTTGTGTAGCCACTGTCGCCCGTAGACAATACTGCGATTTCCTTTACGATTTCATACTGGATTTCTCTCATTCTCCATACCTCAACTCTCTGTATTTACTTCCCGAAAAAAGGAAGATTAGCGGCTGTCACGGTTGCGTTTCCTCTGCAACTCACGCTCCAAAAGTTTGATGATGGTTTCCTCCATCTGCTTCGGCGTTGTGTTCTTCGGAAAGTATTTTTTCAGCTTGCTTGTGTTGATTTTCAAGGTTTCTTTCTGGTTTCCCTTTTCCTCCGTCATAATCGCAAATATCATATCCATGTCAAGCCGCCCACTCTGGCTTAGGCTTTTCATCCGCTGTGCCTGTGAGAGTGAGGGCGTTGCTTCTTCGCTCTCCATCGTGGCAAAGAGGTTTTCCTGCTCGTCTTTCTTCAAGAAGGACAGTTCCACCGCAGGCGTGAGGGCGATTTTCCCCTCGTCCACCATCTGCAAAATCGGCGGTATCAGTTCCGTCAGGCGGATAAAACGCTGCACGGTCATCCTGCCCACGCCGAAGCCCTGTGCCACCTTGTCATCCGTCCGCAACTTCGTCACAACTTGTGACGAGGTTAAATCTGTGCGGAACCCCTGCCGCTTCATGGCTTCGGATTTCATCTTGTAGGCAAACGCCCGCTCGCTCGGCAGGATATTTTCACGCTGCAAATTGCTGTCTACAAGGGTAATGATGGCTCGGTCACGGTCTAGGGACAGGACAAAAGGCGGGGATTGTGTTTATCCCTGCAAGTTCAGACGCACGGACACGCCGCTGTCCTGCAATCACTTCATAACCGTCCCCGTCCTCTTTCGGGCGTGTGATTATCGGCGTGACAATGCCAAATTCCTTGATGCTTTCCGCTAACTCTGACAGCGTTTCATCCTCTGCCACATGAAACGGATTGTCGGGGAACGGGTACAAGTCTTTGGTCTTTAACACCTTAAAATCCTGTTTCTTCATTCACATATCTACCTTTCTTTCGCTCTGCTTCTATGATTTTTCTGCAATTCTTCCAACACTTCGGGCGGTATTTTTGACAGCAGCCGCCCCATCTGCTCGTTGGTTCTCTGCAATTCAAATATCTTCTGATTCGCTTTCTGCACCTTTAGTTCCTGCTCGTACTTTTCATCACGCATACGCCCCGCATAGTCTGATTCCTGCCCGATTTGCTCCTTTAGGCTATTGATATAGGCACTCTGCTTACTGATTTCCTTTGAGAATTTCTCCACGTCTGGGAGCCATGCCGCAATCAGTTCCAGAGCCTTGTCACGCTTCTTCCCTGCATTAAAGGCGTTGATGTCGGACAGTGCAGACACAATTTCCTCATACTGTTTATCAAGCCTGCCGCCCAACTTATAGAGCCATGTGGGGACATGTTTCCGCTTCGTTTCCATTGAGGACTGACCTCTTTCAAGCTGATTCCACCGTGAGGACATCCGCTCATGGTAGGCGGTCTGCCATTCGGACAGGCTCTTTTGATTGCCTAAAATTGTTTTGGCAGACAGCTTATTGTCTGGTGTAATCGGCACAAAACAGAGGTGCATATGCGGCGTTCTCTCGTCCATGTGGACGACTGCGGAGAGGATATTTTTTCCTCCCCGACACGCTCTGAAATTGAAATCCAGAGCCATCGTAAAATACGCTTTCTGTTCTTTGGGCGGCAGGCTGTTCATAAATTCTGGTGAAGCCGTGATGAGCGTTTCCACCATCATCACGCTGTCTTTCCTCGTCCTGCACCCTGCTTCGGCTACCATGCGGTTAATCTCTTTCTTGTAGGTGTACCTCGGCGGATTCACAAGATGGTAGTTATCTTTCGAGCGTTCCATATCTATATCTGGATTGCTTTTATAGGCTTCTTTTTTACGCTCGTTGTGGCGTTCGCAAGCCGCAACGCCGCCCGCTTTGCGTTTCTGGAAACGCAGGATTGCATAGGGCATAATCCATCATCTTCCTTTCTTCGGCGGGTAAACTGCCCTTTGGGTGACAGCGGTGACGGCGGTGACAGCAGTTTTGGGATACCCCTACCGACTGCCTCAACTGTCACCCTTATTCCCTGCATGACGGTCATGTCGATGATGACGGTGTTTTTGGAATACCCCTCGCAAGAGCGTCACCGTCATGCTGCCATTCTTTTATCCGAAGCGTGGAGCGTAGGATAAGCAGGGCGTAAGACCTGCCATAAGGGAGTCCAGAGGGAATCGTCTGGCACACGACTTTGCAGGGCAAAGTGTAGTGTGTT
>ENA-OQHD01000822-OQHD01000822.1-human-gut-metagenome-genome-assembly--contig:-NODE-822-length-10262-cov-3.251011_pt1 | contig 10262 bp, 10 predicted proteins | sample MGYA00242560_ERZ504711 | MGnify/ENA primary metagenome ERZ504711 (study PRJEB26092, sample SAMD00036198) | human gut metagenome | host: Homo sapiens | study: EMG produced TPA metagenomics assembly of... | reverse complement strand
TTTTAAAGGTTGACTTATAAGTAGAATTATACTATATTTTCGATTAGTTAATTAACTAACTAATGGAAGGAGAGTATTTATGTCGTGTAAAGGACAGGAGATGCCGACACTTGGGATTCTTGGGATGACAACCCATAAGATCGGAAAGCTGGCACAGACTATGTATGCTGAATATGATCTGAATAAAAGTCAGTCAATGATTTTATTTCAGCTTCACAGAGATGGAAGAATATCACAGAAAGAACTGGCACAGAAGCTGAATGTAAGTGCACCTTCGATCACATCGATGATCCAGAAGATGGAGAAGTCGGGATATATCGTGAGGAATGTTGATGAAAAAGATCAGAGAATGATGCGGCTGGATCTGACAGAGAAAGGGCAGGCATGTATTGAGCATGTAAAAGCGATTACAGAAAAGATGGATGAAATTGCTTTTACAGGGATCAGTCCAGAGGAAAAAATGCTTCTGAGAAGAATTTTATTTCAGATTTGTGAAAATGTAGAAAAGGAAAGGAACAGATAAAATGAAGAATTTATTCAAATACGCTGCATCGTACTGGAAAGCGATGATAGCAATCATATTAATTCTCTTCGTTCAGGCTTACTGTGATCTGTCTTTACCTGCATATACTTCCGACATTGTCAATGTTGGAATCCAGCAGGGTGGTATTGAAGATGAGATACCGGAGCAGATCGCCCGGGAAGAGATGGATAAATTATTACTTTTTGTATCAGAAGAAGACGGGCAGAAAGTAATGGATGCTTATGAGGAAGATACGGAATCTTATGAAAAAGATGCGTATGTCCTGAAAGAATCCGTATCCGGGGATGAGGAACAGATGAAGGAACTTCAGGATATTCTGAAGCTCCCGATGATGATGACGGCCGGTTTTGAGTCCGGCAGTGATATGACGAAAGAAGTTGAGTCTCAGTTAAAGTCAAGTCTTCCGGATGGGACGGTTTCAGAGGATACAACCATTTTTGATATTATGAAGATGCTTCCGGGAGAACAGAGAACTGTCATGGTGGAAAAGATGGGAGAACAGATGGATGATCTTCCGGATACGATTCTGGATCAGGCAGCGGTCAGCTATTGCAAATCGGTCTATCAGGATCTGGGCATGGACATGGAAAAGATTCAGACAGGATATCTTGTAAAGACCGGGGGAATGATGATTGCACTGGCATTCCTCGGAATGGCAGCAAGTGTACTGGTCGGATTCCTGGCTTCAAGAGTAGGTGCGTCAGCAGGACGTGACTTAAGAGGCAGAGTATTCCATAAGGTTGTGGGCTTTTTCCAATCATGAGTTCAACCAGTTTTCAACAGCCTCACTGATTACGAGGAGTACGAATGATATCCAGCAGATCCAGATGTTGATTGTTATGCTTTTGAGAATGGTACTTTATGCACCAATCCTGGCGATCGGAGGAGTATTCCAGGTAATGAAGACAAATGTGTCGATGTCCTGGATCATCGGACTTGCGGTGATCATCATTGCATGTATGGTATTATTACTCTTTGTTGTGGCAATGCCGAAATTTAAGATGCTTCAGAAGCTTGTGGATAAGCTGAACCTTGTGACCAGAGAAATTCTGACAGGACTGTCGGTTATCCGTGCATTTAGTACAGAAAAGCATGAAGAGAAACGATTTGATGACGCAAATGTAGAACTGACAAAGACGAATCTTTTTGTCAATCGTGCGATGACATTTATGATGCCGGTAATGATGCTGGTCATGAACGGAGTCTCTGTTCTGATTGTATGGACCGGAGCACATGGAATCAGCGATGGTCAGATGCAGGTGGGAGATATGATGGCGTTTATTCAGTATACCATGCAGATCATCATGGGATTCCTGATGCTTTGCATGATCTCGATCATGCTTCCGCGTGCGGCTGTAGCGGCTGACCGTGTGGAAGAAGTGCTGAAGAGTGAGACGATCATCTGTGATCCGGAACAGCCGGAAGTACTGCCGGAGCAGGGAGAAGGAGTTCTTTCCTTTGATCATGTATCATTTAAATATCCGGGAGCGGACGAAGATGTGCTGCAGGATATCACATTTACAGCTCGGCCGGGACAGACCACGGCGATTATTGGAAGTACAGGAAGTGGAAAATCAACACTGGTCAATTTGATCCCACGGTTTTATGATGTGACAGAAGGAAAGATCACGCTGGATGGAATTGATATCCGTGACATAAAGCAGCATGATCTCAGAGAAAAGCTGGGATATGTTCCGCAGAAAGGAGTCCTGTTCTCAGGAAATATTGCTTCTAATATCATGTTCGGAAATCAGGATGGAACAGAAGCGGAAATGAAAGAAGCGGCAGAGATCGCACAGGCTACAGAATTTATCGAGACTAAACCGGAAGGCTATGAAAGTCCGATCGCTCAGGGCGGTTCCAATGTATCCGGTGGTCAGAAGCAGAGACTTTCGATTGCAAGAGCGATTGCAAAGCATCCACAGGTATTTATTTTTCGATGACAGTTTTCGGCTCTTGACTATAAGACGGATGTGACATTGCGTCATGCCCTTGCAGAGAAGACGAGGGAAAGTACAGTTTTGATCGTAGCACAGAGAATCAGTACCATTCTGCATGCAGAGCAGATCCTTGTCCTGGATGATGGAAAGATTGTCGGAAAAGGTACACATGCAGAACTGCTGAAAAATTGTGAAGTATATCGGGAAATCGCAGAGTCCCAGCTTTCCAGGGCAGAACTGGAATCTGCCGTTCAGACAGATGGAAAGGAGGAGAAGATCCATGGCTAGAAGAGGTAGAATGGGGCGAGGTGTTGCACCGACCGAAAAGGCAAAAGATTTCAAAGGAACAATGAAAAAGCTGATCCGCTATATGGCTTCATTTAAAATACAGATTTTTTTCGTAGCAGTCTTTGCAATTTGCGGAACGATTTTTAATATTGCCGGACCAAAGATTCTCGGAAAGGCGACAACAGAAATCTTCAATGGTCTTGTCAGTAAGGTTTCAGGCGGATCAGGCATGGATTTTGGAAAAATCGGAACGATTCTGGCGACAGCATTGAGTCTGTATCTGATCAGTGCAGCGTGCAGCCTGATCCAGGGATTCCTGATGACAGGTGTATCGCAGAAGACAACTTATAAATTAAGAAAAGAAATCTCACAGAAGATCAACCGGATGCCGATGAATTATTTCGATACGAAACCGGTCGGAGAAGTTCTTTCAAGAGTGACAAATGATGTGGATACTCTCGGACAGAGTCTGAACCAGAGTGCAACTCAGTTGATCACATCGGTCACAACCATCATCGGTGTGCTGGTGATGATGCTTTCCATCAGTCCGCTGATGACACTGGTAGCACTGCTGATTCTTCCATTGTCCATGCTGCTGTTGTCATTTGTAATGAAACATTCACAGAAATATTTCGTAGGACAGCAGGAATATCTTGGAAATGTCAACGGACAGGTAGAGGAAATCTACAGCGGACATAATATCATCAAGGCATTTAATAAAGAAGAAGCGGTGATCAGAGAATTTAATGAGACCAACGGAAAGCTTTATGATTCTGCGTGGAAATCTCAGTTTTTCTCAGGAATGATGATGCCGGTCATGCAGTTTATCGGCAATCTTGGTTATGTAGGTGTGGCAGTCCTTGGAGGATTCCTGACGATCAAAAATGTGATCGAGGTCGGAGATATTCAGTCATTTATTCAGTATGTCCGTAATTTCACCCAGCCGATCCAGCAGATGGCACAGGTAGCAAATATGTTGCAGTCTACGGCAGCAGCATCCGAGAGGGTTTTTGAATTTCTTGAAGAAAAAGAAGAAGATCAGACAGTGGAACATCCTGTGTCCGTAGAAAATCTGAAAGGAAATGTAGAGTTTGACCATGTTCATTTCGGATATAACCCGGATAAGATCATCATCAATGAGTTTTTCTGCGAAAGTAAAAGAAGGACAGAAGATTGCGATCGTTGGTCCGACCGGAGCAGGAAAGACGACAATGATCAAGCTGCTAATGAGATTTTATGATGTAAATGATGGTTCGATAAAAATAGATGGACACGATATCCGGGATTTCAACCGCAGTGAATTAAGAGAAATGTTCGGAATGGTGCTTCAGGATACATGGCTGTTCCATGGCTCCATCCGTGAAAATATCCGTTATGGTAAACTGGATGCTACAGATGAAGAAGTGATCCAGGCTGCAAAGGCAGCACATGTGCATCGATTTGTAAAGACACTTCCAGGTGGATATGATATGGAACTGAACGAAGAAGCAAGCAACGTTTCCCAGGGACAGAAGCAGCTTCTGACGATTGCACGTGCAATCCTTGCAGATCCAAAGATCCTGATCCTGGATGAGGCGACAAGCTCTGTCGATACAAGAACAGAAGTACTGATTCAGAAAGCGATGGATAATCTGATGAAGGGAAGAACGAGCTTTGTGATCGCACACCGTCTGTCTACGATCCGTGATGCGGATCTGATTCTTGTTATGAAAGACGGAGATATCGTGGAGCAGGGTAAATCATGAAGAACTTCTTGCAAAGGGTGGATTTTATGCAGATCTTTATAATTCCCAGTTTGAAAATGCCGGAGAATGTGCATAAAGATCAGATCAGTCTTGAGATGTAATGAGGGATAGTGATAAAATCTATCAGTAATGCAAGAGATACATTGGTAACTATTGACAGAAAAATGATTAAGATTTAAACTTATAACAGTGTTACATGACACTGTTATAAGCTAGGAGGAGTCAGTGACTAAGCAGGTAGAAGGTATTTCAGAAAAAGGTAGAATTATGTGCAAAGAAAGAGTTCCTTGAAAAAGGCTATGTAGATGCATCACTGCGGACGATTGCTGCGGAGGCGGGAACGACGACCGGAACGATCTATTCCCGATATGGTGGAAAAGAAGGACTTTTTTCAGCAATCGTAGAACCGGTGGCAAAAGAGTTTACAGGGATATTTATCGGAGTTCAGGGAAAAATTTCATGCGATAGAATCGGATCGGCAGGCAGTGAGTCTGGATGATTATGCGGAAGACGGAATGAAGCAGCTTGTGAAGTATATGTACGCTCATCTGGAAGAATTTCAGATCCTGGTGAAAAGCTCTTATGGTACAAGATTTCAGGATTTTGTGGAACATCTTGTAGAACTTGAGACAGATTATACTTATAAGTTCATGGAGGCGATCGGTCTGAGATTTAAGGATGGAAAGCCACTGACAAAGAATTTCATGCACATAATGAATAAAGCACTTTTTGAGAGGTTTTTTGAAGTGATCCGGCATGATATGTCAGAAGAGGAAGCATGGGAATATATAGAAATGCTTGAAAAGTATCACAGTGCCGGATGGAATATTATCTACGGAGAATGCTGTTCAATCAATGACTGATAACGCGATGAATGAAAAGGAAAATTTCATCGCGTTTTCCCTTTTGATGCTGGTTAGTTGGAACTTATAAAAGTTCTAAAGGGCTAATTAATAATAAAAATGTCAAGGAGGGTTAGCAATGGCTAAACAAAAAGAAAAAAAGCAGACACCGGTCAGCCGGCTGATGGAGTATGCCGGAAGTTTTCAATACCTGGCAGTTGCGTCCTGGGTTCTTGCGGCTGTCAGTGCCTTTGTGGCACTTGTTCCGTTCTATTTTATCTGGCGGCTGATAAAAGAGGTGTTACGGGTTGCACCGGATTATGGTGCGGCACAGAATCTGTCTACCTATGGCTGGAGTGCAGTCGGTTTTGCAATCCTGTCTATGCTGATCTATATCGGGGCATTGATCTGTTCTCATTTGGCAGCATTCCGAGTGCAGGCAAATATGAGGTCAAGACTGATGCGACATATCTTATCTCTGCCGATTGGATTTATGGACGATGAGGGAAGTGGAAAGATCCGAAAGATTGTAAATGAGTCCAGTGCAGCGACAGAAACTTATCTTGCACATCAGTTGCCGGATAAATATGTAGCAACGGCAACCCCGGTCGGCCTGGCGGCACTTCTGCTGGTTTTTGACTGGAAACTGGGGCTTTTATGTCTTATCCCGGTTGTTGTAGCTTTCCTGGTCATGGGTGCCATGATGGGAGAGAACATGAAGGAAAAAAATGGAAGAATATCAGAATGCACTGGAAGAAATGTCCGGCGAGGCAGTGGAATATGTCAGAGGGATTCCGGTTGTAAAAACATTTGGACAGTCGGTCTTTTCTTTTAAAAGATTCAGGGATTCAATCAAAAATATGAAAAATGGACGATTTCCTATACAAAAGATTTAAGACTTCCAATGATGGGATATACGGTTGCAATTAATTCAGTTTTCGCAATTCTGATCGCAGCGGTTTATCTGCTGGGCGGAGTGAAAAGCGGAACTGCAGATCCTGAGTTTTTATTAAAACCTGTTATTCTATATTATTATCACCCCGATCATTACCGTTACATTGACAAAGATGATGTATGCAGGTGAGAATACAATGGTTGTGGAAGATGCACTTGCAAGAATTGACAATATTATAGAAAGAAAACCATTGCCGCAGGCAGCAGAGGAAAAGAGTCCCGAAGATGTTTCTATCGAGTTTGAACATGTATCTTTCCGGTATGACGGGGCAGAAAAAGATGCCCTGCACGATATCAGTCTTCAGATCCGTCCGGGAGAGCATATCGCTTTTGTCGGACCATCCGGTGGAGGAAAGACAACGCTGGCGAGACTGGTTGCAAGGTTTGCAGATGCGTCTCAGGGTGAGATCAGGATTGGCGGAGCAAATGTAAAGGAAATCCACCAGAAAGCTCTGATGGATATGGTATCATTTGTATTTCAGGACAGCCGGCTTCTGAAAATGTCTATTTACGAAAATGTACGCATGGGAAAGAAAAATGCCACCCGTGAAGAGGTGGTGAAGGCATTAAAGAATGCTCAATGTGAGGATATCATAGCGAAACTTCCGGACGGGATTGACACAGTGATCGGCTCAAAAGGTACGTATCTGTCAGGCGGAGAAGCTCAGCGGATTTCAATCGCAAGAGCGATGATCAAAAATTGCTCCGATTCTGATCCTGGATGAAGCAACAGCATTTGCAGATCCGGATAATGAGGCAAAGGTGCAGGCTGCATTCAGCAGACTTTCTCAGGGAAAAACTGTGATCATGATCGCCCACAGACTTTCATCGGTCATTGATGCAGACCGGATCTTTGTACTCAGAGACGGAGAAATCTGCCAGAGTGGTACGCATAAGGAACTTGAAAAAGCAGACGGACTCTATGCACATATGTGGAAAGAGTACAATCAATCGGTTTGTTGGAAGGTAGGTGCATAAGTATGAAAATAAAAGAAAAACTGATGCATAAATATGCTCTTTCTCCGCAAGGTGCATCGGATATGCTCAAAGCCTTTGTGTCAGTTACGGTATCAGATCTGGTTTTGATGATTCCGGTTTCGCTGCTGTATTTTATAGTGAAAGATTATATGGAAGGAACACTTCAGGGAAAAGGTGGATTTTATATTGCCGGCATTATCGTGACACTTGCCCTGATCGCAATTACAACTTATATACAATATAATGCAACATTTTTATCAACTTATGTAGAAAGTGGTGTGCGGAGAATCACGCTTGCAGAAAAGCTGAGAAAGATTCCGTTGTCGTTCTTTGGCAAAAAAAGGATCTGTCAGATTTGACGAGTACGATCATGGCGGATTGTGCACAGATGGAAACTGCGTCTTCTCATTTTATTCCGGAACTGGTGGGAGCATGCATTTCTACAGCAATCGTTGCAGTGGGAATGTTCTTTTTGCAACTGGAGAATGGCATTGGCAGCTCTTTGGGTGCTTCCGGTTTCATTTCTTATTGTAGGTTGTTCGGGAAAAGGTTCAGAAAATGTCTGAATCAGAAGCAGATGGAATTAAAAGTGCATGTGCGGACGGGATTCAGGAGTGCCTGGAAAGTGCAAGAGATCTTCATGCATATAATGCAGAGGATGATTATATGAGAGGTCTGGATGTGAAGATAAAAGCCGTAGAGAAGCATGCTGTTGTTACAGAACTTGGAACAGCAGTTTTTGTGGGAAGTGCTCAGATGATCTTAAAGCTCGGAATTGCCACGGTTGCACTGGTTGGGGGAACTCTGCTGGCAAAAGGGGAGATCAGTGTGCTTACATTCTTTATGTTTCTGCTGGTTGTATCCAGGATTTATGATCCAATGCAGGTATCTCTTCAAAATCTTGCGGCAATCATATCTTCTGAAGTACAGAGTGCAAGACTGGATGAAATCCTGTCGCATGAGGTGCAGGAAGGTTCAGAAAAAATGGATCGTAAAGGATATGATATTGAATTTTCCAACGTTGGTTTCTCTTATGATTCAGGAGAAACTGTATTGAAAGATGTTTCATTTGTGGCAAAGCAGGGGGAAGTAACTGCACTGATCGGACCGTCCGGTGGAGGAAAGACAACCGTCTCACGTCTGGCGTCAAGATTCTGGGACGTAGATCATGGAAAGATCACAGTAGGTGGAATGGATATTTCAAAAGTTGACCCGGAGACATTGATGTCACTTTATTCGATCGTATTTCAGGATGTTACATTATTCAATAATACAATTATGGAAAATATCAGAATCGGAAAGATGGATGCTACAGATGAAGAAGTGATTGCAGCAGCGAAACTTGCACATTGCGATGAATTTGCGGAAAAACTTTCTGACGGATGGAATACAATGATCGGAGAGAATGGTTCGGAACTTTCAGGCGGTGAGCGGCAGAGGATTTCTATTGCAAGAGCATTTCTGAAAAATGCACCGATCATATTGCTGGATGAAGCCACGGCATCATTGGATGCAGATAACGAAACGATGATCCAGGAATCGCTGTCACGTCTGATTAAAGATAAGACAGTTATGATTATTGCCCACAGGATGAGAACAGTAGCGGATGCAGATAAGATTGTTGTACTGAAAGATGGTGTTGTTGCAGAGAGTGGAAGTCCGGCCGAACTGGAAAAGCAAAAATGGAATTTACAGTAATATGGTAAAGACGCAGCTTCTTGCAACTGGCTGGAGTTTATAAATTCTATTAAAGAGTCAGAAAGCATAGAAGAAAATATCTGTTATTAATGAGATGTTTTTAATTAAAGAAGTACCCGTATATGATAAAGGCTGTTCTGAAAATGAGCAGCTTTTATTTATGCAGACCCAGAACAGTTAAATAAAAATAAAGTCAGATAAACAACCAAAATTTTCAGAATATTCTGAATTGCATGAAATATATAAAAAAGCATTGACAATTAGAAGCCGCTATGATAGGATAATCTTCGTCGCTGAGAACGGCACTGAAAATCATAGAACAACTTCTGATAAAGAGGAAGGCGTGGAAACGGACAGTCCCTGATCGAGAGGTAGTTCAATAGAATGATTCATAAGAGAAATTAATAACAACTTATAAGAATCATTAAAAAGTGGTTGACAGAGAAGTTCGGATGTGATAACATAAATGAGCTGTCGAGAGAAGCCATTGAGCAACTCACGAGCAGCAGAAAAGAAAAATAAAAAAGTTCTTGACAAAGAGAAAAGCTTTTGATAAAATATAAAAGCTGTCGCATTGAAAAGAACAGCAAAAGAACCTTGATAATTGAACAATAGACAACAATAACCCTTGAAAATTTCTTTAAGAGAAGATTTTCGAAAAGCGAAGACTGCACGAACAAAGCAGCAGTTTTGAAAGCTTGCTTTCAGAAAGTGATGCTTGTGAGTATTGGCGAAGCCACGAAAGCGAAAAACGAAGTTTTGAGCTTGAGGCAGTCGAGCGAACGGTTAAAAACCAAACAACAGTAAAAAGGGAAGAATTAGCTAGTATGTTGATTCTGAACTGGATACAAACACTTTTAACGAGAGTTTGATCCTGGCTCAGGATGAACGCTGGCGGCGTGCTTAACACATGCAAGTCGAGCGAAGCACTTAGGAAAGATTCTTCGGATGATTTCCTATTTGACTGAGCGGCGGACGGGTGAGTAACGCGTGGGTAACCTGCCTCATACAGGGGGATAACAGTTAGAAATGACTGCTAATACCGCATAAGACCACAGCACCGCATGGTGCAGGGGTAAAAACTCCGGTGGTATGAGATGGACCCGCGTCTGATTAGTTAGTTGGTGGGGTAACGGCCTACCAAGGCGACGATCAGTAGCCGACCTGAGAGGGTGACCGGCCACATTGGGACTGAGACACGGCCCAAACTCCTACGGGAGGCAGCAGTGGGGAATATTGCACAATGGGGGAAACCCTGATGCAGCGACGCCGC
>ENA-OQHD01000821-OQHD01000821.1-human-gut-metagenome-genome-assembly--contig:-NODE-821-length-10270-cov-2.806960_pt1 | contig 10270 bp, 18 predicted proteins | sample MGYA00242560_ERZ504711 | MGnify/ENA primary metagenome ERZ504711 (study PRJEB26092, sample SAMD00036198) | human gut metagenome | host: Homo sapiens | study: EMG produced TPA metagenomics assembly of... | reverse complement strand
GTGGTTCAAACAAAGAAAAACCTCTCACAAAGTGAGAGGCGTTCTTCTAAGGGAGGACTTTATAAAGCTTTTGCCAGCTCTTGAGCAGTGCGGCAGTTTCGGGAGTTTTTTAAGCAGTTCCAGTATCTTCGCTGCATCACTTTCATCACTTTCAGTGACGGCAGTATCCGCAGTTTTAGGCTCTGTATCTTCAACAGGATCAGGAGTCTTGGATGAGTAAAATGCTTCCTCCAATCGCTGAGCGTTTATGCAGCGATCCTCGTCGATGATGTGAGAATAGACATCTGCAACCATTTTTACCTGAGCATGACCAGAGTCGCCCTGGACGGATTTCATATCGCCGCCATTGAGTTTCAGCTTGTAGGTGATGCTGGAGTGGCGGAGAGAATGGAATACAACATGAGGCAGTCCGTTTTCTTTGATAAGTTTATTGAAAGCACGGTTAATCACCTGGCTTTCCATCGGACGGCCATTGCTGGAGCAAAAGACCAGGTTATTGTCGATGTATTCGTCTCCAAACAGCTCCATCAGCTCGTCGATTTCATTTTTTTCTCTCTACCAGCATATAGGCAACTGTTTTCGGCAGGTACACGCGGCGAATACTGGTTTTGGTTTTAGGCTCTTTCAGGACCAGAGCAGTATGGGTACTGGCTATGCAAGGTGGAAACTTCTTAATAACACCTTTGTCGCTCAAATCGTCCAATGCACCTCGTGTAACCCGTTGCAGCTCTTTGTTGACGAATATATAAGCTGAACCATTTTCTATGCTCTGTGGTGCAATATCAATACAGTCCCAGGTAAGGCCCAGCATTTCGCCAATGCGTAAAGAGCAGGAGAACGCCAGATTTAAGGCAAGGGAGAGGATAGGATCATCACAGACTTCCATAGCCTTGCTCAGAGTTTCGGCAGTCCATATATCCCGTTCTTTATGTTCTTCTTTGGGAAGTGTCGCATTCAGGACAGGGTTACGGCTGATTAGTTCCCAACGCACCGCCTGATTAAAGGCACTGCGAAGTAGCTTGTGAATTTCTCTTACTGTATGCGGGGTCAGATATTCGCTTGTGGGTTTGCGGTTGTTGACGCTTACCGTTTTCACAGAGAGCAGATCGCGGTAATACTTATCCATCATCCTTGGAGTGATGTCGGATAGTAACATATCTCCGATAATAGGAGTTATGTAGTTTCTCGCCAGACCACGGCGGCTTTCATATGTTGACATTGCCCAGGTATTTACACCATAGATGGACATATATTCATCGAGCAGATCGTTCAGGGTCTTTGCCGTAGGGATAAAGAAGGTTCCAGAGTCCTGCTCATACTCAATTTGCTTTTTACGTTTTTTGCTCTGCATTTGTGCTGAAGGTTTGCCCAACGCTGTCTGCGTTTCCGTTTCATCTATGTAATCATCACCACAGAATATTTGCTTTTACGCTTCACGATAGATGCCATTTTCATTGCTCCTTTCCGAGATTTTCACATAATGAGTTTGCTTTTGATACCAGGCTTCAAAACTGCTGGTAATGATACGAATTCTTCGATCAATCAAGGTCGTCTCAAAAATAGCCCTTTTAACAAGGTCATAAGCTGTGCCAGATTTCAGCCCCAAAAGATCCGCCATTTCCGGAACTGACATCGTAGTATGCCTCCATTTCTCTCCGGGCGGTGTACCATCCACCTTTTTTATAGTGGAACTGGCCTGGCATACCAATCTTCAAAGCTATCCAGCATAACTCTCATTCGTCCGGCCACTTGAATTGTTTTGAAATAGTTCTTTTTAACCAACCAGTAGGATTCTACTTTACCAAGCCCAAGCATTTTGCCCATCTCTGGTACAGACATACTGGTCTTTACTCTTTGTTTTTGCATGGCTTTTGCCTCCTCTATAAAGTTTTTCTTGCTATGGCCTCATTGTAAGAGAAAGCAGAAAAAAAGGTTAAGGATGTCGATTTGGAGATCGGCATCCTTGACAAATCATTCATCTGCGTGATCCAGCCAGTCATCAAAGCTCTTTTTGGAAATGCGGATATGACCTCCGACTCTGACGCTGTGGAATACACCTTGTTTTACCAGATTATATGCTGTGGGACGACTGATACCCAGAATGTCCTGAATCTCATCGACCGTATAGGTTCTTTTGTCATAGCTGACAGGATTTTGTTCATTAAAGCGGTTCAATTCCGCAATTCTTGCTTCAAACATAAAAACGCCTCCTTTATCCGGTAAGTGGCCTTACGGAGCCTCCATTTCCTCCGGAATATGAATATCTAAACTAACTTGCAGAGCATCATCAATCGCTCTCATTTCTTCGCGAGATACGCGCCCAATGTACGATAAAACACGCCTTTTATCAATCGTTTTAATTTGCTCCAGCAGAACAACAGATTTCAGTCCAAGCTCTGGAACGCTCTCCAGTGCATAGTGTGTGGGCAGCTCCTTTTTCTTAATCCATTTACTGGTGAGCGGAGCTACGATCAAAGTGGGGCAGAAAAAAGTTCCCCACATTGTTTTGAAGAACCAGGACAGGACGGGTGCCGCCTTGCTCTGATCCAAAATAAGGGTTCAAATTGGCATAATATAAATCCCCACGCTTATAAATCCAATCTTCTTTCATGTTCATCCTCCTATGTTTTGAGATTTCGATTATGTAAGAAGGAGGCTCTGCAAATTACAGAGTCTCCTTCAATTTGAGCGCCTGTTTTATCCCTTACTTGTCCACGACACCCCAGGGACTTGGGTAATCATTAAGCCGCAGATGGCTGGCCTGCTTCTCAGGAATTTGCACCTCCACTTCGTTTGGTCTTACCCATGGCCTGCGACGGTTGTTATCACGCTCGGACTATGGCTGTAAGAGAGCTTTCCTCCTTGTTATGCCATGACCGGATGCCATCCGATGTATTCCAGCCTGATATATTTCTGATAAACCGAAAACTCATCTATACAGCAAAAATGGGTTGGCCTGTTATGTGAGTGGCAGCTCTCAGAAAATATACCGCTGATGTAGCGGCTATTACGCCCAAAGAGGATCAAACTTAATGATTCGTATATGAGGTTGTCAAGGTGCAAGTGAAAGGATTTCCCTCTCACTTGCTACTGCCACTTTTTTAGAAAATCGCAACCAACTTTTTTATTTTTTCTTCAATTTTTTTCAGACGCTTATGAGCTGCGGGCTGACTAATGCCATATCTTTTGGCTAATTGCAGTGTACTTGGCTTTTCCATGCCGTAATAATCCAAGATAAAAGAGCGTTCTTTCTGACTCAGCTGCTGCAAAGCACGGTGCAGATCGGCCATAAGAAGATTACAAATTGCTTGTTCCGCAGTATCAACAGATTCATCCACAAACAAATCTGTATCCTGATAACCTTCCTCTGTGCCGTCACGATCTCCCACATGAGAAGCCGGGAATATAGAGCGACTTTTCTCATGTTCCTGGAGATAGCGGCTGTGGCGGTCCTCCTGTTGGTATTTTTCAAAATCTTTGCGAGAACATTCCATGATAATGCGGTCATCTTCATCACGGAACATTTTGACTGTTTCAACAAAAAAGCGCCCAGTAAAGCAACCATTGCGGCGTGCCTTACTGAACGCTGAAAAACTGATTTCCTCCCATTCCTGTGGGCTGTTATTTTTCCAAATGAATACTCTCGTCATATCCTTTCCTCCGTTCAAATTCTTGGTAGTCAGCGAATTTGAACGGTGTCATGGATATTTTGCTATGTACGCCTCCCAGCGCATACCGGCCTCCTAATACCGGGCAAAGAAAAAGGCCGGAAGTGTTTTCACCTCCAGCCATGTTCCTGCCGCCATATTGCAGCAGGAATGAAAAAAGCCCGGTTAATGCCGGGCCTTATGTAGAAAAGTATTCAATTTAGCGCATTCCTGCCACTATAACAAGTATAGCAGGTCGGAAGTCGGAAGGGAGTAGGGATTAGGTCGGGGATTTGTCGGGATTTAGTCGGGATTTAGTCGGGGCAGCTCCTCCAGGACTTCTGGAATAGAATATCCAAACAAGCAAACAGAAAATAAATAGATGGCTTCTCGTTTTCGGTCATAAAAGACACTGCGCTCTATATTTAGTTCTTCCAGCAATTCTTTCTCTGTACTGTTGAACCGATAGATGAATTGCTTAGTCAAAATTTCATAGTAAAGTTCTCCTCGATCCGGATACCGTTTCAGACGAAGGAGTGCACGGTCAATAATATTGACCAGCATTTGATTTTGAACAAGGCAGCAAACTTTTTCTTCAAAGGCTTGCAGTTCAATATCTGGTGCAAAATTTTCAAGATAGCAGAGGCCAGACTCTATATCTTGTTCTCCCATAATCCAAGCAGTTTCTTGTAATTCTTCTGCCCGTTCACTCAGAACCCAGACTACATCACGGTAAATCTTTAGAATCAGCTTACTTCTATGAAACGCAGCGTCGCTGTTAAGCCCCAAAGCTGTTAGCCTGCTGTTACATTTTTGGATTGTTGTGCTTTCTTTTCTCATAGAACATCCCTCCTTGTTCGCAATATTGCGAACATATTAGGTACAAAATAGCATAGCAGAGGAGAGTGAGAGAGGGCAGTGCCTCTCTCTATTCTCCCATTTGGTTATATCAGGTTTCTGGATTTTAGACGAATCTGCATTGCTTGCTTGGAAACCTCAAAAATATTTGCCATTTCAGCAATGAGCTGTTCATCTGTCCGGCCTATTCTAAGCTGGTCAAAAACACTTTTTTGATCTGCGGTAAAGGCATCAGCAGAGCAGAGGCCAGGGTATCCGCCTGACGCTCAATTATGCCATGACTTTCGTCGGAAGAAACATTTCCGTTATAAGCAGCAACATCTCCAGTACCGGAGTATAACTTCTTATGTAGTACCCAATGAGCCAGCTCATGGGCACAGGTAAAACGGAGCCGCCCTAATTTTGACGGATCACAAAGCCGTTCATCAATTAAGATTGTACCGGCTCTTACTGCAATCATTCGATACTGTCTCTGTATCTGGTCATATAAGACAACAGCACCGTCATCGAAAATTGTTTCCCCTAATATCTTGGGGTTTTTTCTTAGTGTATGAAACTCCAGGATTAGATCAAACTTTGTCTCGATAATGGTTTCGATTGGCACAGGACATGGTTGCCCGGATAGCAGAGAGGGATCATATTCCATCAGGAATTTTTTCGCCCTACCGCTTCGATTGCTTCTGTACGGATTTGTGGAATTGACAAAGCTCTACCCCCCTATCGTTTACGCTCCTTTAGCATTTTCATAAATGTCTGCCATTCTTCATCGGTAGCGTCTACTTCTTTTGCCACACGCAAGGCTGCCCGAACAATATCTTTTTCCATGATATAGTCTGGCAAATCAGCAGATACTGTATTGCGTGATTTTGCAGCCAGATCCAAAAGCAACTCATGTTCTGATTTATCCAAATTCAGAAAGGCGGAGATGCGTTCCACAAAATCTCCATTGGGTGCAGGACGGCGGCTTTGTTCAATATCACACAGATAGCCGTAAGCAATATTCAAATGCTTGGCTGTATCGCGTAAATTGAATTTGTGCGCCTTGCGTTTCTCGGCTATAAATGATCCAAAAGTTATATTGCCCACAGCATTCACCTCTCATTTGTTCGACGAACTGCGAACATCTTGCTTATATTGTATATCGAACATCTGTTCACTTCAAGGATAAAAATTTCATTTGAAAAGAGGTGTTAAAATCAATAACACCTCTTTTGCGCTATATAAATTCCTGAGCGATTTGCTGCATTTCCGTAATGCACTCTTTGGGAGAGAGAATTTTTATTTTCCCTTTGAATTTGAATATCCAGCCATAAAAAGTTCCACTGGGGTTCACTTCAATTTTGGCTGTGAAGTGTGTATCATCATACCTATCAACAGCAGCATCTTCTCCATAATGATCTATGATTACTCTCATCAATTCGTTTTCACATAGAAGGGTTACTTCCTTCGATGACTCCGATGTAAACATATCAACCATTTTATTTGTATAGGAGGCTACATCAAATCCCTCTATCGGCATAAAGTAAGTTTCCAGATTTTCTACACTTGTTAGCCGATCTACACGGAAGTGAGCAATTTTCTGATGCTTCAGAGAAAATCCAATCAAATAGTAATGGTCATTTTTCCATTCAAGCGCATAAGGATTTACGACATAATAATATCCATCATGCTTTAAGATTTTCTTTTTTCTTGAGTATATTCATAGTATTGGAACCGAATTTGCTGATGGTTTCCAATCGCTGTTTGGATATTGTCAATGATGTAGTAAACCTTTTCATTATGCGGTTTGACACGGCTGGATAAAGCAGCAAATTTTTGAAGCTGCTTTGCCTGATGTAGACTGGTCAGACGGCATAATTTCTGCACCAGCTCCTCAGACTTCTTGGCAGAAATGATCTTCGAGGATGCTACTGCGTCTGTCAGCATTTTCAGTTCTGGATACTCAAACAGGCGGTTTCCCCATAAAATATTGGTTTTGGGTACTCTTACCACCACAATATCAATCCCCGCATCGATCAGCGCATTGGTATCTGCGTAAACAGTCTGCCGCACTGCCTGAATTCCTTTTCCATTCAGATGGGCAATGATGTCAGATACTGTGGCGGGATGGTTTTCATCGGTCCGCTCATAGAGAAACCGGAGTAATTCCAGTATCCGCATATTTGTTGAATTCTGCATACTTCACCTCCTCGATTCTTAAAATGGCCTATTTTGTATGGTGTCCAGCCCCAAAGACCAGAAGCAGGGCGACAGCACAGAGAAGCAGGCCGATCCAATTTCGATCTATAATCAGCTTGATCACCGCCACAAGCAGAAGTCCGCCTACCAGGAGCACAACGCCATTCATTCAGCGTCCTCCCGAAGCATAGTTTCCCATGTTGATGTCCAGCACCCCTCTGGGCGGCTGGATCAAGGCATCTTCATATTGGCACTTCCACTGGATCTCCCGGCACATCTGGCCATCCGCCACGCCGTCTATGGTTTCCCCATCCTCAATGGGGTTATCATGCTCCAGAATATAGGACGCTGCATTATAGGCGTGGTTTACCACCCAGTTGGGGTCCATGCCGTGGAAGTGGTACTGGAGATCCGGCAAAAACAGGGTGCTCATGCCCACCGTGTCGATGAGCATATCCTCCGTGCCCTCGATGTTGAAGAAACGGACATTGACGCCAAAGCGGATGAACCGATCCGGCCCCTCAATCTGATGGGAGCGCACATCCTCTGCCAGAAACAGCTTGCCGCAGTTCTGGAAATAGAACGCCTCACAGGTGGGGTACAGCTCTGCCAGAGCCTCCAGAAAGTCGGCATCCAGGTTGGCACGCTCCAGCGCTGGAAGCGCCGCAGTCAGCATATCGGTGGCCACCACCTGATATTTGCACTCCCGGAAGATCCGGTCACGGTCCTCCTGGCAGTCCCACATCTGGCTCATCAGAAAGGCATCAAAGCCTTTGCCCTTGAACTTGTCGCATTTCATCACCATCAGCTGTACCGGGCACTTGCCGTCCTGAAATTCCGCGACATGATCCAGGGCGGCAAAGCCGGCCATTTTCTTATCATAACAGAAGCACTCTGTTGATCCGATGTGCTTCTCCATTATGGCAGTCATTTTTTCTTTATCCGGCATTTCTACCGGCTCTTTTGAACAGCATCTGAATGAGATAGGGACCTCCGGGCTGGGGGCCTTTTTTGTCGTCCAGATTTTGCTGGAAAGCTTTATTGCTCATTTGGGTTCCTCCTTCTTTTCTGGGAACAGTTTCCACCGAAACTCCAGCTCTTTCTGGACAAACTCTTTCGGCAGGCCGCGGGGGTTTGGCGATGAGATACCATACCCGAAAGGTGCGCTTCTTCGGATCTGTTTCCTGCCGGTAGAGCTGATAGCCCGCCTCATCCTCCTGTGTCCACTGTCCTGTCTGCCGCTTGGCCTGCACAAAGGGTTCCACCACCTGGTCCAGTTCCTCTCTGGTGCGGCTTGAGGCCCAGGCTTGATCCACATCATTGGCGTGGGAGAGGTGGAACAACATCGAACCCATCCAGTTCTTTGCCTTGTGTCCAGGCGTTCCGCGCAATTCCGCCTGACGGCGGTACTCCTCCATCTGCTCCGCCGTTCCGTACCGTTCCACCATCTGCTCCCGCACATAGATGAACCAGCTGTAGTCCTCCGCCTCGGTGAAGGGGGCGCAGACCGGCTGTAATGCCTCCACGGGGTCTGCCTCGAAGCGGTCGATGAAGTCGAGGTAGTTGGCTTTGACCAGGGGCAGAAAGGTGTCCAGCAGCCCGGTGTTCAGCCGCAGGTCCTCTGTCAGCATCCGAAAGAATGAACCGCCTGTTGTGGGTTCAATTCTGAAAGAGTAGAGGTAGTCATCTCCCTGCTTTATGATACAGCTGAAGCCCACCTCCACATTCCCATGGCCGATTTCGTAGTCTATGTAGTTGTAGCGGCTCCGGTCAAACCAGATCTGATAGGTCAGCCCGTTTTTCATTTTCTTTTGAAGTCGCCCTTTTTCAGACGCTTCCAGCCCTTTTCCTCCAGGCCCAGGCCGTTCCACAGGTAGTCCAGAAGTTCCTGAATTATATCTGCCGGCCGTTTTTGTTCCACGGTCTCCACCCCCTGACGAATTCTCTTTAATAGTCAAGCAGGATAGGCACCTGCTGTTCCTCGGCAAACCGCATGGCCCGCCAGAACACGGAGAAGGCAAACTTGGCCAAGGATTGGGTGTCATATTGGGTGTGTTCTGGGATGTCTGCCTTGCTGTACTGTCCATCTGAGTCTATGGTTCCGTCTACCGGGTATCCTTCAGTGTCGGCCCAGCCAAGGATGGTGTCCTCATCGGCCTGCCATGCCAGCTGGTTCAGCTTCTCCAGTTCCTTTCGCAGACCGCCCAAGGTGGCGATCATCGTCTGATCATCGGTGGGCAGAGGGCCTTGGAATAGAAAGCTGTCGGTGAGGGGAAGCCACCAAGTCGCGCCCCGAAGCAGGGACCACACCCGCTCCTCGTCCGATGCAAGGCGGGCAATCAGGGGATGCTCCCCGAAGTCCCAGTCCTTCTCCACGGTGAGAGGCACCGGTTCCTCGTATGTATGACAGGCGGCCACCAGCAGCATAGCGCCAAAGGCATCCCAATCCGGCTTATCGGTGTAATAGGGCTGCTCGTTGTCCTCCGGCCATGGAGTGTAGGGCGGTTGGTTCGGCTGGGAAATGGCGGCTAAGATCTGATCCCGCCAGTCCTCCACTGCCGCCTGGATCTCAGCCGGGGACAGCTCCTCCTCGTTGTCGGCGGGTTCTCTATCCGGGGTGATCCGGTTAAAGGTGTATCCGTTTTCCTCCGCCCACTGCTGAACAACAGTTTTCCAGTTGTGAGAATAGTACCGGGTCAGCGTCCCGGCGTAAATGTCAAGTCCCATAAGTTTCACTCCTTTTTTGGTCTATATCATTTCATACAGCAGGGCAGCGTCGTCCTGCACCAGTTCCAGATGGGAGCGCAGCGTTTCCAGTCCGCTTTGCACCGCCTCGGTGGGCAGATCCCAGTCCGGGGCAATTTCAGCAGCCAGTTCCGGGAGGTCCCGCTCCCGCAGAGCTGCCAGCAGTTTAGACGCCAGCTCTCCCTCCAGCAGAGCGCAGTCCAGGGTGTCCTCGGTCTGGGGAGCAGGAAAACGGACATCCATATCCAGCACGCTCTCACACCAGTCCCAGATGGCCATATAGACCGCACCGGAGCAGTCGCCGTTTGGACAGTTCCTGCCGCCGGTTAGTTTTTTATCAGATAAAAGGACGCAATCTGTGACATGGCAGTTCCTCCCGAATATATTTTCAGTGTTCATTGAGATACCTCGCCAATTTCTTCTCCAGCAGTTCTGTCATATCGTTGCAGAGTCGCTTGACCTTGTCCTGCTCATGGGCGTAGTACCAGATGGTTTCCTCTCCGGGGCGGAGCAGGAGCTGGTCGCCGTCCGCTTCTTTCCAGAACTCGCCCAGCACACAATACCGCTCTCCGTGGATGGTCAAATTAAATGTTCCAGAGAGTTCAACGATTACGCCTGTGAATACATTGATGCCTGCGGTCAGCAGGAAAAAGCTCCCGCACCTGGGCCGGGAGCGTGAAGTCCATCACGCTTTCTTGTATAATAGGAAATTCCGATTTTTGGTTGGAACAATGAATGAAAATTAGCCCGCACAAAGTCGGGCATGAGAACAAGATGACGCTCGTTAGAAGATATAAAAAGCCTTCTACACCAGCCTCATCGGCAAATAAATCATCTTCGTT
>ENA-OQHD01000820-OQHD01000820.1-human-gut-metagenome-genome-assembly--contig:-NODE-820-length-10281-cov-2.828737_pt1 | contig 10281 bp, 15 predicted proteins | sample MGYA00242560_ERZ504711 | MGnify/ENA primary metagenome ERZ504711 (study PRJEB26092, sample SAMD00036198) | human gut metagenome | host: Homo sapiens | study: EMG produced TPA metagenomics assembly of... | reverse complement strand
GTTCACAAAGCCGTTGACGGACTCGCTGTGGGCCTCTGCGTGGGCTTTGATGATCTCTTTCTGTCCTTTCGGGACGGTTAGGTTTATGCGGTCATAATTCTCACTCATATACTTATTGACGGCTTTTTGCTGTGCCTTTGATACTGGCATGCTCTCACCTCCAGGGGGTGTCTTGAAATAGGGACACCCTTTCCATTATGCCAGATAATCTAAAAGGACACTGATCTCATACGTTTCAAAATACCCCTCTCTGCTCACTGAATATGCCGGGATTCCTTCTTCTGCCAGCACTGCTGAAAAAATTTCTGCCCATCCCTGGATACTCCGCGTTAAGATTACAATATCCTTATACTGTATCTTTCGAAAGGAATCACTGTCTTTATCGTAAATATATCCCGATCCCATCATTTCCCTGATCCTTCGTGCGATCATTCTTGCCTCAGCCTCTTTGGCATCTCTTGTCTTCATGTCCTGCTGATTAAAGATCAGAACTTCTGTCTTATCCGTAAAGACGGCATCTTCCGGTATCGGTGGAAACTCTGCTCCCGCATACAGAGCCGCATTTTCATCATATTCGATCCCTCCAAATTCCCGGAACATCAGCTTTTCAAAAAGATAGTTTGTACTGTCCAGTACTTCCTTCCTGCTTCGGAAATTTTTTCATGAAGATCAATTCTCTGACAGGGACTGCTTTCCACACTGTAAGTATCATACTTCTCCATAAAAATGTTCCGGTCTTGAGAGACGAAATCTGTATATGCTCTGCTTTACATCCCCTACCATGAACATATTATTTCTGCCTTTACTCATCCCTGACACACTCGTCAGGATCGTTTCCTGCACCAGATTACTGTCCTGATACTCATCCACCATCACTTCGGCAAACCGCTCCTGATATTCTTCAGCAACCGCAGATGGCACGATTTTCCCCTCTGTATTTCTCGTCAGGATTGCCAGTGCAAACTGCTCCATATCACTGAAATCAATCATATTTCTCCGCCGCTTTTTTTACATCAAACCGGTCAGCAAACTCCTGTACCAGTCCGGTCAGCGTCCTCATTGCCTGAGCGGAATCCTGCATATCTGCAATCCATTCATCTGCCGTTGCATAGAAATAAGATTTCTGAATCCCATCAATCAGAGCTTTCAACTGCTTCCGGACAGCCTGGACGGATTTCCGCAGCTCCGAATCGACAGTCTCATCTTTTTTACCCGAAAGCTTTTTCCAGTTGAAATCCATCAGAACCTCACTCATTTTCTCATAAGAGTCTGCCCTTTCCAGCTTTTTCAGTTCTTTTTCATCTGATTCCAATGCCTCTGCATACATATACGGACCTGCCGGGAGCTGACAGATTTCCATCGCCTGTCTGACCAGTCCATACAGATCGCCCAGTTGCTGTCTGACACGTTCTTCCACTGTATGCACCATTCTTGAATCTTCCAAATGCTCTCTGTCTATTTCATAATCTTCTGCACAGGAGATCAGCCACTGACGTGGATCAGGATAACTTCTTGAGTATTCATACAACTGAAGAATCAGTTCCTCAATCTTTTTATCCGTTCTGCCTGTTCCATAATTTTTCCACAAATTCCCGGAACTCTTCCTCATCTTTTGCATAATGTTCTTCCAGCATTTCATCCAGTACATCCTGTTTAAGCAGACGTAGCTCCCCTTCTTCTCCCACACGGAATGACGGATCGATTCCGATCACATGGAAATGATCCCGGATTACCGACAGACAGAATTTATGCACCGTAGTGATCATCGCACTATGTATTAACGATGCCTGCTGTTCCAGATTCAGATTTCCCGGAGATTCTTCCAGCTTTTTTTTCAATCGCTGCCGCGATCCTTTCTTTCATTTCGGCTGCCGCTGCCTCTGTATATGTGACAACAAGCAGCTTATCCACATCCACAGGATTCTTTTCATCCGTGATCATTGAGATGATCCTCTCAACGAGTACTGCTGTCTTTCCTGAACCGGCAGCAGCCGAAACCAGAATATTTCTGTCACGCAGATCAATGACCTGCCGCTGTTCTTTTGTCCATTTCACTGCCATACTGCCTATGTCTCCTTCTCTATTTCCGGCTTTTTTACTCCCGACTTTTCTTTATCCCTGGCTTTTCTTTATTTCTGACTTTTCTTTATTCCCAGCTTTTCCTTCATACATTCGACTGCTTCTTCCAGTGAATATTTCTGCAACTGACGGTATTCACACCCTTCAATCCGCTGGTCAAATCCGCAGATATCTTTGCAGGCACAGAAATCACATCCTGTATCCTCACCAAGCAGATACGGCAATGCACTTACCTCTCCCTCATACATCTCCGCTTTCAGTTCCCTTTTGCTTCGCCCTGGTATAAGCAAGTACCGTCTCAAACTTCTCCTGTGGAAGAGCTTTTGATGTACTCCCAAGTAATCCATTCTGATTCCTGCGGAGCGGATAATATAACGAACTTCCTGTCAGATTCGCCTCCAGATGTTCAATTACTTCCTCTTCACCATTCACAAGCCCATCCAGTTTCAGTTCTTTTAAAATACTTTCTTCCGTCTTCTCGTCTGTCTTTTCTCTTGCCACGATCGGATCCTGTATCCTGTAATAAAAAAATTCCTGCAGGAACTATCTCCTTTCCCGGATATCTCTTTCCCTCTGTTTCCAGTGCTGCATTCAGATACACCGGCAACTGAAGCTGAAGACCATGATAGAAAGAAGTAATATCAAATACCTTTCTTCCCGTCTTATAATCTGTCACCTTGACATAAACCCGGTTCTCATCTTCGCACGTATCAATCCTGTCGATCTTACCACTTCCGAATTTAAATTCGTATCCTGCCGGTTTAAAATCTCCCTGCTCCATCTGTCGGGTCAATGCCCATACAGACCGGCGGATCAGACGCTTGATCCGATAGATCATATATTCATTTCTTGCACTTGAAAACAGGACTGTATTTCCATAATCCAGAACGCTGCTTTCCACACTTTCATCTATCAGCTCTGTCCTGCGTTCCTCCGGCATTGTTACCCAGTCCAGTTTCTCTTCCTCTGCTTTTCTTGCAAAACGTTCTAATGCCTGATGTGCAATATTTCCCAGATCCATCGCCTCAAATCCGTAGGTTTCCCGGTCAGAAAGCCGTAAACCATAACTCAGGAAATGTGCATAGGCACAGGAAGCAAACTTTTCCAGCCTCGTCACACTCACGCGTTCAGGATCAAGATACAGCATTTTTCAGCCATCTGACTTCCCAGCATACCGGCTTCTTTTTTATAAAATCCTGCTCTCAGCAGCTTTTCAACCACTGATCTGCTTTTTTCATCGCCTGCAAACCATGTATAAAGTTCTTTCCATTGTGCATCCAGTCCCTGTTCTTTTTCTCTCAGTCCTTCCGCCAGTCTGAGAATCCCGGTCCTTCTTGTCATCTCACACTGCTGCCATGACTTTTCTTCCTCATCCACCGGTTTTAAATCCGGGAACAACCGCATCAACTCCTGGATCAGATACGACGGCCGGAGAGATTTTCCCTCTCCTGACACTTTTGCCCAGGATAAAAAGAGAAATTTTGTCGGCTTGGTAAGATTTAAATACAAATAAAATTTCTGAATATAAATCTTTTCTTTTGCCCCCGGAGAAAGTGAGATTTCTTTCTTCTGAAACTGCTCCCGGGTCACATTCAGACAACAATCCGCCCACTCCTGTATTTCCCAGGTAAAAGTGTATCATTTGCCCCTACAAAGAATAAAGCTTTGATATTCTTGATCCTTGTACGTTCTACATCTCCGATCATAACCTGATCAAGACTTGGCGGAATGACTCCTACCTTCGCCTCTTCCAGTCCTGCATCCAGTAATTCACAGTAATCTTTCAGAGCGATTTCTTCTTCACCCAGCAGACTTACAAATTTATCAAATAATTCCATAACGATCCTGTATACCTGTGCATACTCTTTCGCCAGTGCCAGTTCTCCCCGGTCCTGAAATTTTTTCTCCAACTGTGCAATTTTCTGTTGCAGCTTTTCCTGAACAAGATATTCATATACTGCCTGCGTTACATCTCTGACAGTCTTTTTCTTCTGCTTCAGAACCTGTATCAGTCCCATCGTCTTTTCTACAAAGATCACTCTCAGATGATTCAGTTCTTCCAGTTCCTTTTTCTCCGGTTGACGGAGTTCTTTGACCCACGCCTGCTGCCACTTTTTTATACCCCTTTAATATCCAGTGCCAGACAATAATTTTCCAATCGGTCAATCTCTTCATCCGTAAAACCGCACAATCCGGTCCTCAAATGCCTGAATACACTTTCGTAGGTCAAAATTCTGTTCTGCCATCGCCAGCAGGCTCCGCAGATATTCTACAAATGAATTGAGCAAATACATTTTTTATGATCCATAAAAACCGGAATTTCAAATAATTCACACGCTTTCTCCAATGCATCCGCATACAGGTTCAGATCCGCAGCTATAACCGCAATATCCCGATATCTGTAGTCATTTTTCACGCACCAGCTTTCGGATTGATTCTGCCACATACCTGGCTTCTTCTCTCGGAATTTTTCGTCTCATGAAGCGAAATTGCTCCGCTGCAGGTTTCCGATTCTTCTTTTTTCTTTTTATACTGTCTCCTTGAATAACGGAAAAGTTCCGATTCTAAAAATGCCATCTCAGGATTTTCTCTGAACCGGTATGGCACTTTTTCATACAGGCAGACCGATTCTTCAACCTCTGCCCCTGCATCCTGTGCAGTCTTTACAAGAGATGTAACCATCTGCTTGCTCAACGCAAAAGCTGGTAAGGATGCCGATAAATAAAAGGATCTTCCCTGCGGTCAATTTCAACCGTAACTATCACCTTTTCACTGACTTTTAAAAGTTCTGAGATCAGCCGGATCTGAACCGGAGTAAATCCCGTAAATCCATCCAGTGCGATCACGCTCCCCTTAAGAAGTTCTGAGTCACATACCGCTCTCGCCAGTACATCCAACATCTCTTCTTTGGTAATATAACGATCCCGCAGATACTCTTCAAATCCTTCATATACTTTACGGATATCCTGCAATTTATAATAAAGATAACTTTCCTGACTGAGTCCCTCCATAAAGTCATCCAGCTTGTCAAAATCAACACCATACTGTACAAATTCTGAGATAACAGACTTTACTTCACTAATATATCCCTGCTTTTTCAGATTTCCTTTCAATACTTTCAGGTCATCCTCGAGCTTCCCCGCAATCCTCCGGATCACAAGATTCTTCCCCTCATCATCAAGAACCGGCTGTTCTTCCCTGCCGACTTCTTCAAATACGCGATATGCCAGTCTCATAAAGCTTAATGCATCAATATTCATGATGCCGCCTCTCGGATGTGCCGCACATAAATCTCTCTGCGTCTGCATGGTAAACTGCTCCGGTACAAGAACCAGATAATTCTTTTCCGGGTGTTCCATTGATTCATTCACGATCTGCTGATAAAGATAATGAGATTTTCCACTTCCTGAATTTCCCAAAATAAACTGTAGTGACATTCATTTCCTCCAAATGCTATGGTATACAGAGCATCTGCCACCGGCAGTTTCTTCTGCATACTTTGGTATAAAAAGCAGATACAGACCGGTCACTCTTCCCACACCGTTCCTGCATCTGCCCGTTGTCCGCAATCACTTTGTATCGTTCCTGTATCGATGAACTGCTTTACTTTATAAGACTTAACAACTCACCTTTTGATACTGCACCGATCTGTCGGCCTGCTTCCTCACCGTTCTTAAACGCAATAAAGGTCGGGATACTCATTACTCGGTATTTCTGTGCAATCTCCATCGCCTGATCAATATTGATATTGCACACTTTGATTTCCGATTCCTCCTCAGCAATCTCATCCACGATCGGACTCATCATCTTACAAGGTCCACACCAGTCTGCATAAAAATCTACCAGTACCAGCTTTTCCGCCTGAAGAACTTCCTGCTCAAAATTTTCTACCGTTAACTTAACAACTGACATCTTTCTTTCCTCCTATAAACGAATCACTAAGTTACTTTCCTGCATTTTTCTGCATTTTAACTTTTCATTTTTTATTAATCTCCAGTTTCACTGAAATAAGCACTTTTTCTAAAAATCAAATACCATCGGATCATAACTTGTTCTTTTATTTTGATTCATTGCATTCATCCTTTTCATATCTTCTTCCGTAATCTCAAAAATCGGATATCGAAAATATTCTGCAATAACCGTTCTTTATTTTCGACTTTGGAATTGGGATAATCCCCTGCTGGACATTCCAACGCAACAATAACTGAGCAGACGTCTTATTATATCCCGCAGCCATCCTGCCAATCTCATCCTCGTCCAGATTTCCCCGCAATAAAGGTCCCCATGCCATGACCTGAATCTCATTTTCTCTGCAAAATCCGAGTAATTTCTCATCATGCATAAACGGCGTATGCTCAATCTGATCGATCATCGGTCTGACTTTACAATTTGCCAGCAGATACTCCAACTGGCAGACTTCAAAATTGCATACACCTATGCTCCTGACCTTTCCATCAGTATACAGCTTTTCCATTGCTTTCCATGTATCAAGCATTCTTTCCCGGTTCTGTCCCGGCCAGTGTACAAGAAACGAATCCAGATAATCCGTCTTCAGGCGTTCTAAAGACTCTCCAAAGCTTTCAATCGTCCGCCCATACCCCTGGTTACAATTATCTACCTTGCTGATCAGGAAAATATCCTGCCTGGGAATCCGGTTCTTCTCTAACGCTTCACCCAGTCCGCTTTCATTTTTGATACATCTGAGCCGTATCAAATAAGCGATAACCCTGTTCATATGCATATCTTACTGCATCGTCCATTTCTTTTCCCGCATTCATCTTATAGACACCAAGACCCATCTCTGGAATTTCAACACCTTATTTAATCGAAACATAATAAGCCTCCCTTTCATTTTGCGATACGACTACAGTATAACATACTTTTTTCTTGCGGTAAATCTTTTCTGTATCTTACCATATCCGCATTGCGTTATCAATACAGATATTATTTTATGATGCCAGGGTCAAAAGGTCTAAGCCCACATGAGCTTGCTCATAGGTGGGTGAAAGACCTTAGGACCCGCCCCGATATGAGCATAAAATGTGGGATGATAATCCCACGATATGCGAATATTGGGTAGGATTGTGGGAGTGCGTAGCACGGAGCAATCCGTAGGCATCAAAGTCGGGGGCTTTTGACCCCGACATCAACTAATTTATTATATACAAATTTTCTCTTTGTGTCTACCTTCTGAATCTCGCTTTTACACATGTATCTATTTTTCATACTTTTCAATAAATGTAAACTGCATCACCCGATTCCGCCCAGTGCGATTCCCAGAATCAGCACTAAAAAGCAGACTGGAATATACAGGTATTTGCAAACCGGTACAAACCATTTCGTAAATGGCTTTTCCCTTCCTTTATTGATCTGCTCTTCCACATAATCTTTTCCGCATAACCAAAAGAACATAATCCCGGCAAGCCCTGCTCCAAGCGGACAAATATAAATCGACAGCACATCCATCCAGTCGGATACAATTCCCTGGATCACAACCGAAATCACCGCTCCGATGACCGCGATCACTGCACACGCCTGGACTCTTCCAAGATGCAGCTTCTCCTGTACAGTTGCAATCGGTGCTTCATATAAATTGATCAGCGAAGTCAGACCCGCCAGCAGGACTGCCACGAAAAAGATCATTGCGATCACCGGCCCTCCCGGCATCGACTGAATCAGATGCGGAAGGAAAATAAATAAAAGTCCCGGTCCTCCCTGATCTAACTTTGCCCCTGTGGTTGCCATTGCCGGAATGATAACCAGTGCTGCAAGTATAGCAGCAAGTGTATCGAAGAAAGCGACTCTTGCTGCTGCCGCAGGAATATTTTCCTCATCCGACAAATAAGATCCATAAATCAGTGTTCCATTTCCCGCAACGGACAGTGAAAAGAAGGCCTGTCCTAACGCAAAGATCCATGTTACCGGATCTGCCAGCGCCTTTGGATCGATTCTGAAAATATATTTATATCCTTCTGCTGCCCCCGGCTGGAATGCTACATAAACTGCAAGGATCACGAACAGCCCGAAAAATAACGGCATCATAAACTTATTTGCTTTCTCGATTCCACTGACAACTCCCAGCATCAGAATCCCCATACATAAGATCAGTGCGGCAATCTGCCAGCCATTATTTCCAAATGCGGATGCCATACTTCCAAATGCTCCGCTAAATTCCTCCACACCCTTCGGTGCAAGTGTCTTTCCTGTAAACGTTCCCACTGCATACTTCAGGATCCATCCCATCACAACCGTATAACCGATTGCCATCGCCATTGCCCCAAGTACCGGGATCATCCCCAACGCTTCCCCGTACTTTCTTTTTCCTTTCCCGCTCACATGCGATTCCAAACGCATCTACCGGGCCGGATCTTGTTGCACGCCCGAAACTCATCTCTCCGATCACCCCGGTAAATCCGACCAGTGCCACAAAGATAAAATAAGGGATCAAAAATGATCCTCCTCCATAGGATGAAACTCTTGTCGAGAACATCCAGATATTCCCCATACCGACAGATGAACCAATGCACGCTAAAATAAAGCCCCACTGGCTCTTGAACGACTCTCTTTGCTTTTTCATAAATTTTCTCCTCTATCTCTCCGCTCATTAGTATAATGGTGCCAGGGTCAAAAGGTCTGAAACCACGTGGGTTTGCTCATAAGTGAGTGAAAGACCTTCCCCCAACATCATAATAATAACAGAGATCTGAACATGTTAAAAGGGGAAGTTCCCCTCGTCACATAGAAACGCCACATAGGAAGTGTCACATAAGAAACATCACCCAGAAAGGAAAGATGAAATGAAACCAGGAGAAGCACTTGACATTGAATCACAGATATTTTCCGACTGGATCATAGGACACTATCAGGAAAAGAATGTCAGATATGTTATCACCTACGGAAATGACTATATTATTTTTTCCTGGCAGGATTCTGATCTCTCTAATCCAGATCTTTCTAACACTGCCCCTATTTCCTCACCAATAAGCTGCAAAACATCAATAACTACTGAATTGCCAAACTGCTTATATGCTTGACTTTTACTGTCAGAAATCTTATACGTGTCGGGATATCCCATAATTCTGGCACATTCACGGGGATGAAGTTTTGCTCGTCTTTCCATTGATCAAATATCCGCCCGTCTTGGCAAAAACACCGCCACCGGATGCAGAGAGCGTGATCGCGATTCCCTTTGTGCTGTAAATTCTTTCTCCCTGTCCACCTTTATTAACAATGCCCAGTCGGATCGACTTATTACTGTATTGATCGTCCTCAATCCCATTGAAATAAGTATCAGGTCTTTCCACATACAGATCTTTGACCATTTCTTCATCATCAAGAAGAAAATTTTCCACATGCCGGGTCAGTTTAAACGGTTTTGGATAGCTGAATCCCGTAATCCCCAGATCATTCCTGAAACAAACCATATAAATTCTTTCTCTCTTTTGAGGTATGCCATAGTCAACAGCATTCAGCACTTTCTGATAAAATGTATATCCGAGCGTTTCCATCGTTCTTTTGACAACCTCTAAGGTCTTTCCCATGATCATGAGTAGCAAAATTTTTTTAACATCTCCATAAATGACGACTTTCGGTTTCTTTGCTTTTACAATTCTCGCAACATCAAAAAAGTAACGTACCCCTGCTGTCCTCAAAACCCCCCAGCTGCTTCCCGCTGATCGAAAACGCCTGGCATGGGAATCCGGCACAGAGGATATCATGATCCGGTATTGTATTCTCATCTACCTGCGTAATATCGCCTTCCGGAATATCGCCAAAATTATCTGCATAAACTTTTTTGCACCGGAACATTCCATTCATTTGAATACACACACTTCGCCCCCAAGCGACTCCAGTGCAATTCTGAATCCGCCCAGTCCTGCAAATAAATCAATGAACGAATACCCTGCCAATGACTTTTTTTCCTATCGTGATCATTTAAATAACTCCCCATCTACTTTCTCTCGATTATAACGCACAGCACTATAACTTTCAATATTCCAAAATGTTTCCGGTTCCGTTTATTCTTATGATGCCAAGGTCAAAATGGTCTAAGCCCACATGAGCTTGCTCATAGGTGGGTGAAAGACTTTTGACCCCGACATCATTCTTATTCTTCTCATTTATATCCTCACTTTTCTTCGTAAATTGCAGAATCACACTCTGCCAACTTTCTCTCGATAGTCTCCTGTATGAATGGGCGGG
>ENA-OQHD01000819-OQHD01000819.1-human-gut-metagenome-genome-assembly--contig:-NODE-819-length-10306-cov-4.520876_pt1 | contig 10306 bp, 14 predicted proteins | sample MGYA00242560_ERZ504711 | MGnify/ENA primary metagenome ERZ504711 (study PRJEB26092, sample SAMD00036198) | human gut metagenome | host: Homo sapiens | study: EMG produced TPA metagenomics assembly of... | reverse complement strand
TGGTATAAAGTGGGATTGCCATCGCTCAACGGATAAAAGCTACCCTGGGGATAACAGGCTTATCACTCCCAAGAGTTCACATCGACGGAGTGGTTTGGCACCTCGATGTCGGCTCATCGCATCCTGGGGCTGAAGTAGGTCCCAAGGGTTGGGCTGTTCGCCCATTAAAGCGGTACGCGAGCTGGGTTCAGAACGTCGTGAGACAGTTCGGTCCCTATCCGGCGTGGGCGTAGGATATTTGAGAGGAGCTGTCCTTAGTACGAGAGGACCGGGATGGACTGGCCGCTGGTGTATCTGTTGCATACCAAGTGCATGGCAGAGTAGCCAAGCCGGGACGGGATAAACGCTGAAGGCATCTAAGCGTGAAGCCCCCCTCAAGATGAGATATCCCTACGTAAGTAGTAAGACCCCTTGAAGACGACGAGGTAGATAGGTCAGAGGTGGAAGTACAGTAATGTATGGAGCTGACTGATACTAATCGGTCGAGGGCATGACCAAGCAAGGTGATAGGTAGGATGAAAGAAAATATTTCTTGTATGCAGTTTTGAAGGTATATATAAAAGGTAAAAAGGCAATCAACATATGTTGGTTGCTTTTTTCGATATTCGGCATAAAGAATAAAAAACTATATAAAATCTCAAATATCTTTTGACCATATATGCTATAGATGATACAATTGAAACATTGTTGGAATAGAAAAGGAGTTTATTAATTATGGAACAGAAAGTAATTGCCACAGTTGGCGGACATCAGATTACAGAAGCAGAAGTAGAGGCATTCATTCGCAGCCTTCCGAGAGAACAGCAGGCATATGCTTCACATCCGGATTTTCGTAAACAGTGTGAAGAACAGCTGATCGCAGTTTATGCATTTGCAAAATACGGAGAAGAAGAGAAGATCGATGAGACAGAAGAGTTCAAGAATGTGATGGAAAATGCGAGAAAAGACATTCTTGCGCAGATGGCTATGAGAAAGCTTTTTGCAACAGTAAACGTAACAGACGATGAGATCAAAGAATATTACGAAGCAAATAAAGGGAAATATTCTAAAGGTGCATCTGTACATGCGAAACACATCCTTGTAGATAATGAAGAGAAATGTACAGAGCTTTTGAACGCAATTACAAGCGGGGAGAAGGTATTTGAGGATGTTGCAAAAGAATCTTCTTCATGTCCTTCAGGAGCAAACGGAGGAGATCTTGGAGAGTTCGGAAGAGGACAGATGGTGAAAGAATTCGAGGATGCTGCATTTGCTGCTGAGATCGGACATATTGTAGGACCGGTAAAGACACAGTTTGGATATCATCTGATTAAAGTAGAAGATAAGAAAGAAGCCGGTGAATCAAATCTGGAAGAAGTAAAAGACCAGATTCGTGCAGAATTGTCTCAGAAGAAACAGGAAGAAACTTACAGAGCTAAAGTAGATGAACTGAAGAAAAAATTATATGGATTAATCTGTTAATCCGACTAAAGAGATAATATATAAAACGCAGGGCATGATCATTGAAGATCATGCCCCTGCTGCGTCTTAGATGGCGATTTGCGCCTGTTTTATTTGGTTTGCAGTAATTTATCAATACTTACAAGTTTTACGCTTAAAACAAAGATTTTGGCAGCTAATTTCAGTTCCTTAACAGTTGGATAAGAAGGTGCAATACGAATATTGCTGTCTTTTGGATCTTTTCCATAAGGGAAAGTAGCACCGGCACCGGTCATTACAAGACCGGCATCTTTTGCTTTGGCAACGATTGCTTTTGCACAGCCATCCATGGAATCAAAAGAGATAAAGTATCCACCACGTGGTGCAAGCCATGAGCCGATTCCAAGTCCGCCAAGTTCTTTGTCCAGTGTATTTAACACAATATCAAACTTAGGACGGAGAATATCTGCATGTTTCTTCATGTGCTGAACCATTCCGTGAATATTTCCAAAATATCTTGCATGTCTTAACTGGTTCAGTTTGTCGTGTCCGATTGTCTGAATGCGCATCTGTTTTCTGATATCAGCCAGATTGGCATCAGATGCTGCAATTGCTGCGATACCGGAACCAGGGAAACTGATCTTGGAAGTAGAAGAGAACTTGTAAACCATATCCGGATGTCCTTCTTTCTTACATTCCATTAAAATCTCAATCAGATAATCCTGTTTATCTTCATATAAATGGTGAATACCATATGCATTATCCCAAAAGATACGGAAGTCTTCTGCAGCAGGATTCAGTTTTGCAAAACGATGAACTGTTTCATCAGAGTAAGTGATTCCCTGTGGGTTGGAATATTTTGGAACACACCAGATACCTTTAATCGCCGGATCAGTGCTGACCAGTTCTTCTACCATGTCCATGTCCGGACCGGTTGGTGTCATCGGAACGTTGATCATCTCAATTCCGAAATATTCTGTAATTGCAAAATGTCTGTCATATCCAGGAACCGGACATAAGAATTTTACTTTATCAAGTTTTGCCCACGGAGTACTTCCCATAACACCATGAGTCATACTGCGTGCAATTGTATCATACATTATATTCAAGCTGGAGTTTCCAAAGATAACGATATTATCCTTTTGGTACTTCCATCATATCTGCAAGCAACTGTTTCGCTTCTGCGATACCATCCAGAACACCGTAGTTACGGCAGTCAACACCTTCTTCACATACAAGGTCTGAGTCACTTCTTAATACATCCATCATATCCATGGACAGATTCAGCTGTTCTGTGGACGGCTTACCTCTGGACATATCCAAGTGTAGATTCTGTGCCTTTACATCTTCAAACTGGGCTTCCAGATCACTTTTCAGCTGCAATAATTCTTCTTTGGATAATTCTTCATATGCTACCACTATACCATCCTCCATATCATATATACCATTCAACATTATAATATTTTAACAGAATTTGACGTTTCGTCAATGGTTTCTTGCAAAATTATGAGAAATTATAGAAAAATATGCAATTCAAGACTTGTAAAATGAAATTTTTGTAAAAAAAGTTATGCAAAAAATATGATGTGATAAAGCATGCAAGTGAAAAATACAGTACCTATCCGAAGGAACAATCAGGAAATTACGGTAAAAATAAAAGGTGAATTATACAGGGAAGAAGTTCACGGTGGCAGATTCCGGAGATTAGACATTCACAAAAAACGGACAGCCTGTGTTATGATATGCTCAGATGATAACAAGGAGGAATTAATATGAGAGACATTAACTGGGCAGTACTTGGCACAGGCGTTATTGCAAATGAGATGGCCGTTGCATTAAAAAATGAATGGAAAGAATATCTATGCTGTTGGTAACAGAACCTATGAAAAAAGCCGTCGCATTTGGTGAAAAGTATGGCATAGGGAAAGTTTATACGGATTATAATGAGATGTTTACTGATCGGGATGTTGATGTAATTTATATCACAACACCTCACAATACACATAAAAAAATTTATGAAACAGGCAATTGAGAATGGAAAACATATTCTGGTAGAAAAGTCGATTACACTTAACAGTGATGAACTGAATGAGATGGCAGAACTGGCAGATAAGAATCATGTCATCATCGGAGAGGCAATGACAATCTATCATATGCCAATCTATAAAAAGTTAAAAGAAATTCTGGAAACCGGCGTATTAGGAAAAGTAAATCTTATTACAATGAATTTTGGAAGTTTCAAAGAATACGATATGAATAACCGCTTTTTTAACCCTGATCTTGCCGGTGGAGCAATGTTGGATATTGGAGTATATGCGCTTTCATTCATCCGCTGGTTCATGGATTCAAAACCAGATCAGTTGCTGTCACAGGTGAAATCCGCACCCACAGGGGTAGATGAGCAGGCCGGACTGCTGTTGATGAACAAAGAAGGGCAGATGGCAACCGTTATGTTATCACTTCATTCAAAACAGCCAAAGCGGGGCATGATCTCCTGCGAAAAGGGATACATTGAGATTATGGAATATCCAAGAGCATGGGAGGCAAGAATTACCTATGTGGAAACCGGAGATGTAGATGTCATAAGAGCGGGAGAAAATGCAGATGCACTTGCTTATGAACTTGAAGATATGGAAAAACGCGATTGCAGGAGATTCGGAATGTATGCATTTTGACTATACAAAAGATGTTATGGATATGATGACGGAATTCAGAAAAGCATGGAAGTTCACTTATCCGGAAGAGGAATAGTTTGCAGAGATAAAAAATCAGTACATAGATATCAGTTGATAATATCTGATATCTATGTACTTCTTTTTGTTTCTTAGACATATAAAAAGCGATATAAAAGAAATTATAAAGTTTCTAACTCAAATACAAGAACTTCACAACTGTTAAGTGTAATTATATCATTGGCAGGAAGAGAATGCTCAGCACTGGCCATATTAGAAAGAAGAATCTGTTTTACGGGATATTCCAGCGTAAGAGAAACTGCTTCTTTCCCGAAGTTGGCAGTGATAAGGATTCGTTGATTTTCAGTCTTTCGATAATAAGCCATGACCGAGCTGGTATTCTGATAAACAGGCAGGAATTCGCCATAAGCAAATACTTCTTTGTAAGCAGAAGATTTGCGCAGTGCGATCAGCTTCCGGTAATAATTTAATACAGAATCAGGATCTGTGTCCTGCGTTTCCATGTTGATTTCAGTATAATTATCATTTACTTTCAGCCATGGAGTTCCCGTGGTAAATCCGGCATTTTCCTGAGTATTCCATTGCATCGGAGTTCTGGCGTTATCACGGCTCAGTCTGCTGCATGCTTCAAGGGCTTCTTTATCGGTGAGCCCGGCATCTCTGGCAGTATGATACTGATCTATGGTACTGATGTCATTATATTCGTCAACAGTGTTCCAGACTGCATTTTGCATACCGATTTCCTGCCCCTGATAGATAAAAGGAATTCCACGGAGAAGAACACTGATTGTTCCGAGCATCTTAGTACCTGCGGGATTCTGGGCATAGTCAGGAAGAAAACGAGACACACCTCTTGGTTCATCATGATTTTCGATGATATTTGCTTCCAGACCACAGTTTTGAACTCTAAGCTGGGAGTCGGTGATCGCTTTACGCCATTCTTTGAAGTCTACAGGTGGTGCATCATACCATCCATGTTCTCCGTCACTGAGTATATGTGCACTAAAGTCAAAAATTGTGGAAAAATGACCATTTTCACCGATAAATGCATCAAGTTCGCCCTCTTTCATATTAAATACTTCGCCTACAGTAAATGCTTCGTATTTCTGAAATGTATGTTTTTTCAGATCTTCAAGAAGTTCTCCGACACCATCTACTTCGTCTACCATTTTCCAACAGCCGGCAAGTCCATCCGGACCATCCGGTTTGAAATCCGGAAAGTCCAGATCCTTCTTGATGTTAATGATTGCATCAATACGGAATCCGGCAAGTCCTTTTTCAAGCCACCAGTTGATCATTTCATAAAGTTTTTCTCTCAGAAGCGGGTTTTCCCAGTTAAGATCGGGCTGTTCTTTGGCAAACATGTGCAGGTAGTATTTATCAGTACCCGGTACCGGTTCCCAGCAGCTTCCGCCAAAGTAAGAACGCAAGTTACTTGGGGGATTACCGTTTCTGCCCTTGCGGAAATAGAAATAATCAGCATATTCTCCGTCGGGATCGGCCAGGGCTTTCTGGAACCATTCGTGCTGGTCAGAACAGTGATTGATGACCAGATCCATAATAATATACATATCCCTTTTCTTCGCTTCGGCAAGCAGTTCGTCAAACTCTTCCATCGTTCCGAATTCTTCCGCAATTGCGTAGTAATCAGAAATATCATAGCCCTGATCTACAAAAGGTGATTTGTAGATTGGAGAGAGCCAGATGATATCAATCCCCAATTTTTTTGAAATAATCTAATTTAGAAATGATTCCACGAAGATCTCCGATTCCGTCTCCGTTTGTGTCCAAAAAGCTTTTTGGATAGATCTGGTATGCGACTTTATCATGCCACCATTTTTTTTCATCATAATTTTTTGCCCTTTATATACGAAATTAATTTCGTAAATTCCTTTCTGTTATTGTAGTCTTCTGTATGCTGCTTTGCTAAAATCACATTGAGGCATAACAGAAAATGTATTATACTGCTATTATATGGGAAAAAAAGCCTGATATCTTGCAGTATAGTGTTGTTGTATAACATAATACTGCCTTGTAAAAGCAGAGAAAGGGAAAAAGAAAATGAAGAAACAGTATTTCCATGCACCGGAGCAAAAAGAAGAGACAAAGCACGGAGAGCCGTACTTTCCGGTTCAAAAGTATATTACCAGACTGTCTGAAGAATATCCGGCGGTAACAACACACTGGCATGAAGAGGCAGAACTTACATTGATCGTAAAAGGAAAATGCCATTATCAGGTAGACCTGGTTGATTATGAAGTGAAAGAAGGAGATCTGTTATTTGTTCCGCCGCTATTTTTTGCATGCGATTTCAAAAAGGAAGATGTGAAGAATTTATTTCGGAGACCTATGTATTTCATTTGAATTTTCTCGGAGGTAATTCAACAGATATATGTTCGACGCGCTATCTGGTTCCAATTATGAACCAGGAATTCGCAATGCCTTGTCTGATTACAGGGAAACATTCGGTCTATGCTTCACTTAGAAAAGTCTTTGATCAGATTACTTCGCTTTATGATGAAAATGTAGATGGATATGAACTGGCATTGAAAGCGTTACTTTTGTCAAGCAATTTTTTTAATTGCTGCAATATGTAAAAAAATTACAAAGAAGAAAAAGAGACAACATTCTGAGAAATTAAAAAGTGTACTGGATTATATTGGAGAACATTATGCAGAACCAATTTCAATAGCGGAACTGGCAGAATTGTGCTATTTCAGCGAATATCATTTTATGCGTTTTTTGCAAAAATGCATATGAATATGACTTGTGTGGAATACATGAATAATTTTCAGATTGGAGAAAGCTGTGGAATTATTTGAACAGGGGCATTTATCGATTATTGAAGTCTCAATGTCAGTCGGATTCCGGAATCTTTCTTATTTTCATCGTGCATTTAAGAAAAAAGTATGGTATGACACCACTTACTTTTATAAATAAACTGAAAAACACTGTCCGATAACATATTAAGATCATTGGACAGTGTTATGTAATATCTATGTGTTTTGAAAACTGTCAGAGACAGATTCCGGATCGTCAACTGATAAAATTTTATAAACTTGCTTCAACCAGTACAGCTACAGCCAGTGTGTCGTCTTCAGTAAATCCCTGTGCACAGGTAAGGATTGTCTGTACATAGTCTTTTGAAAGATCGAGTTTGTGAGAGATGACATCCATATCATAACCCTCCTGATTCAATTCGGTTACATTCTTTACATCCTTGCGGATCTGTTCCATTGATAAATTTGCGTCCATTTTCATATATCCTCCTGTAAATTTCCGGATTTCCTTTTTATACTGTATTTACATTTTGTTCTTAAGCTCTAATACTTTTATCAAGCAGATGGAAGGCAACTTCTTCTTTGCTCATCAGTTCAAGTTCAAATATCTGATCTGGTGTGATCATGGTAACGATGTTTGTATCCGTTTCAAATCCGGCACCTTGTTCTTTCAGATTATTGGCAACGATCATATCCAGATTCTTCTTTTCCAGTTTTTTCTTGGAGTTCGTAAGCATATTCTGCGTCTCCATAGAAAAGCCGCATAAGAACTGACCGGCCTTTTTTGTGTTCGCCGAGATATTTCAGGATATCATCTGTGCGCTCCAGTGGAATCGACATGGTATCATCGTCTTTCTTTTTGATCTTTTCATCAGAGACATTGCATGGTCTGTAATCGGCAACGGCAGCAGCCTTGATGATAATGTCCATATCCTGGCTTCTGGAAATGACTTCCCTGTACATATCTTTGGCAGACACAATTGGAATGGTATTGACAAAAAGGCGGTGCATCAAGAGAGGTACGTCCTGTTACAAGGGTAACATCTGCGCCGCGGAGCATGCAGGCTTTTGCAATGCTGTATCCCATCTTTCCGGAAGAATGGTTCGTAATATAACGGACCGGGTCAATGGCTTCCTGTGTCGGTCCTGCAGTTACAAGTACTTTCATACCGGTCATGTCTTTTTTGTATCCAACAGATTTGCAGATATATTGGAATAAAGTTTCCGGTTCCGGCATCTTTCCGGTACCATTATCGCCACAGGCCAGATGACCGGTGGAAGGTGTGATGACTTCCATGCCATAATGCTTCAGTAATTCTATATTATCCTGTGTGACAGGATTCTCATACATTGCTGTATTCATAGCAGGAGCAATGATCTTTGGCGCACGGCTGGCAAGTACGGTTGTTGTCAGCATATCGTCGGCAAGACCATGAGCAAGCTTGGCCATCACATTTGCAGTTGCGGGAGCAACCATAACGACATCAGCAAGCTGGGCAAGTGCAATATGTTCCACTTTGAATTCAAAGTTCCGGTCGAATGTATCAGTGATACATTTATGTCCGGTGAGAGTCTCAAACGTAATCGGATTAATGAAATTGACAGCGTTTTCTGTCATGATGACATGAACATCAGCCTGGGCTTTTACCAGAAGACTTGCAAGAGTTGCAATCTTATAAGAAGCAATTCCCCCGGTCACGCCAAGGAGAACGTGTTTTCCTTTTAACATAAATATTCATCCTCATTTCTAAAATAATACAATCACTATAGCTCTTTTTATTCATTCTTGCAAGTAATAGATAACGATGTTATAATCGGATTCGTAATTGTATTGTATCCCGGATACCGGGAATGATAACAAGGAGGAAGATTAAACATGAAGACTAAAAAACATAACACCAGCTGGATGGTCAGTGTTGCACTTATGGCAGCAATCGTAATCGTTCTGGCGAACACACCGCTTGGAATGATACAGCTTCCGATCATTAAGGCGACAACGGTACACATTCCGGTAATTATTGGAGCAATTTTGTTAGGACCTGCAGCAGGTGCAATCCTGGGCGGTGTATTCGGTATTTGTTCATTGATCAGTAATACGATGGCACCGACGCTTTTATCATTCGCATTCTCTCCGTTTATGAGCACTACAGGAATACCCGGAGCGGTTAAGGCAGTCTGGATTTCAGTAGGATGCAGAATTTTGATCGGTGTGGCAGCAGGATGGCTTTGGATTCTCTTATCAAAACTGAAAGTAAACAATATCATTGCACTTCCTGTCGTAGGATTCGCCGGAGCAATGGTGAACACGATCACGGTAATGGGAAGTATCTACATTCTTTTTGCAAAACAGTATGCAGAAGCAAAAGATGTGGCAGTCAGTGCCGTATGGGGACTGGTAATGGGAACTGTTACGGCATCGGGAATACCTGAGGCAATTGCAGCGGCAATTCTGGTTCTTGCAATCGGTAAAGTTCTGATCGGTGTATTTAGAAAAAGTGAATATCGGAAATGTATAGATGAAAGATGGAATCTCCGGCTCGGATAAAGAAAGCCGGAGGTTTTTTCAGAATACGGATTATATAGAAAAAAGCGAAATTTTGCAAAAAATTAAAAAAAGTGAAAATTCTGTTGACTATATGGAACTAATATGGTATAAATAATAAGCACTCAGCAATGAGTTACAATATAGGGGATTGGTCAAGTGGTATGATAGGGGTCTCCAAAACCTTTGGTGGGAGTTCGATTCTCTCATCCCCTGTTGACTAAAGGGTCAGAAACCTTGAGAATTCAAGGATTCTGGCTTTTTTCATTTTCTGGATAATTCCAATGTAGTCAAGTATGTAGTCAAACAAGAATCATTCCTAAAATGAGATAGCATTTTCAATCTGTTTTTCTTTATTTTCGTTGTTTTATTGCTGAAATAATATAATTTTTTGGTTGTACTGATATCACTGTGTCCCATTTGTTCTGTAATAAATCCCTCATCTACATCACTGTCTATTAAGGTTGTTCCATAAGTCTTTCGTATCTTGTGCATGGTACGATGTGGGATATGTAATTCATTACATATTCTGGACAGTCTTTTATTAAAAGTATTTCCTCTGATACGTTTTCCGTTATGCTCAAATAAATATGTTCCCGATGTATTCAGTTCCAATATTTGATTCAACGTATCCAGTGCGGTAGATGATATGATTAAATCCCGATTACCAGCGTCTGTTTTAGCGTGTTCTTTTACAGCTACAATCCATTTATTGTTTTCGTCTCGGTATTTATCTTCAGTACGTCTGATTTTAATAATACGTCCGTGTAAGTCTTCTTTCTTTAGAGTGCTTAGTTCACGACACGTAAACCTGTCTGAAATGTAAGCAGAATACCAAGATTATAAATATCCGGCTTTGCTTTCAGACGTTG
>ENA-OQHD01000816-OQHD01000816.1-human-gut-metagenome-genome-assembly--contig:-NODE-816-length-10351-cov-1.910211_pt1 | contig 10351 bp, 13 predicted proteins | sample MGYA00242560_ERZ504711 | MGnify/ENA primary metagenome ERZ504711 (study PRJEB26092, sample SAMD00036198) | human gut metagenome | host: Homo sapiens | study: EMG produced TPA metagenomics assembly of... | reverse complement strand
ATGATCCGCGGTCGAACGAGGCAGAATGATACCGATGACAAGCAGGATGACGCCCAATATGAGATCGGTCTGGAAAGCGGACTCGGATTCTTTGCGGTGAAGGTAGGAAAAAAGCCGTAACCCCTCCGTACAGGAGCGCCGCAATGCCGACAAAGACGCAGAAAAGCCGTGTCAGTTCCGATGGTTTCACTAAAAGGACAATGCCAAGCACGATGTAAAGAAATGCCAGTACATTGTGGCTGAAATGTAATGTATGCGTATTGCCTGAGTGTTCATATTTCATGGAAATTACTCCTTTCGATTCCTTCCAGGTCAAAGGGCGGCGTGTATTCCTCCCTGGCACTGGATTTTTCCTGCATGTAGCCATCGGTCAGACCGAGCCGTATGGCTTCATCCAGAACTTTTTCATATTCATAAGTTGTAATACGCCGGTTGATTTCCGGGTAATTTGAGGCATGTAAAAAGGGGTGTACTGACTTAACAGGCTTAGAAGAAAACTGCCTTTTTGCCAAGTGAGTCTTCATCCAGTGCAGAAGCCGGATCGAGTCGTCCTTCTGGCCGGGAAGCACCATGTGCCGCAGGATGACGCCTTTCCGCAGAATGCCATCCTCATCAAAACGTATAGATCCGGTCTGACGGATCATTTCTGTGACGGACTGGGAGGCGTAGACAAAATAGTCTTCTGCCCGGGAGTATTTTCGGGAAATGCCGATATCATAGTATTTCAGATCCGGAAGATAAATATCCACGTAGCCTTCAAGCAGTCTGAGGATCTCCGGCCGTTCGTATCCACTGCAGTTATAGACAACTGGGATCGTCAGCTTATGTTTCACCAGATCCAGCGCCTCGAGGACAGAGGGCAGATAATGATCTGCGGTTACCAGACTGATATTGTGAGCACCCTGACTTTGGAGATCAAGAAAAATGTGGGCAAGATCCTTTATGGAGATGACTTTTCCAACACCTTCCTGGCTGATCGGATAGTTCTGGCAGAAGCAGCATTTGAGGGTGCAGCCGGAAAAGAACACCGTGCCGCTGCCCTTTGTGCCGCTGATGCATGGCTCCTCCCAGTAGTGCAGGGCAGCGCGGGCTGCTTTTAAGGTGCCGCCCGCGCCGCAGAAACCGGTGCGTCCGGCAGCACGGTCGGCCCCGCACCGGCGCGGGCAGAGGGTGCAGGAAGAGGGAACGGAGACGAAATCGCTTTTCGGCATAATATCCAAAGTCCTTTGCTGAAAGTTTGTCAGCCCCAGTATACCACTTTTCGCCCCGGACGTGCTATACTATAAGATAAGGAAAAAATAATACATATGGAAAGCAACATCTTTGCAAGGTCCTTGTGGCGGACTGCGGCAGAGAGAACGTTGTGATGGAGGAGACCATGCGCACCGAAACCGATGAGATCCGCGATAATCTCAAGTACCTGACCCTGCTCTCGCGGGATTATCCTTCGCAGGCGGCGGCAGCCAGCGAGATCATCAGCACGCAGGCACTGCTCAAGCTGCCCAAGGGTACCGAGCACTTCATGAGCGACCTGCACGGCGAGAATGAAGCTTTTGTGCATATTCTGAATTCCGCTTCCGGTGTCATTCGCGAAAAAGTGGATCAGGTGCTGGGCGATACTGTGCCGAAGAATACCCGCGCCGAGCTTGCAACGCTGATCTATTACCCAAACGAAAAGCTGCCCCCAGCTCAAGGCACGCTGTACCAGCGAGGAAGCGCTGGATCAGTGGTACACCGAAACGCTGCTGAGGCTCATTGATATCTGCCGTCTGGTGTCCTCCAAGCATACCCGCGACCATGTGCGCAGATGCCTGCCTGCCAGCTGCGGCTACATTCTGGACGAGCTGCTCCACGCCCATTTTGAGGATCACGACAAGGATCTGTACTACGGCCAGATCGTGGGCAGCATCATTGAAAATGGCCGCGCCGACCGCTTTATCGTGCGGCTGTGCGAGCTGATCAAGCATCTGGCAGTGGACAAGCTGCACATCGTGGGCGACCTGTTCGACCGCGGCCCACGCCCGGATATCATCCTCGATCTGCTCATGCGCCACCACAATGTGGATATCCAGTGGGGCAACCACGATGTAGTATGGATGGGTGCCGCTGCGGGCAGCCCCATCTGCATCTGCACGGTGCTCAAGACCACGCTGGCTTATCATAACCACGGAATGCTGGAGGACTGCTACGGCATCAACCTGCGCCATCTGCAGCGCATGGCCGAGCAGTTCTACGGCAATGATGATCTTTCCATCTGGATGCCTCATACCGATGCGGCCCGCGGCCCCTACACCAGGGGAATGCTGCACCGCTGTGCCGTGATGCACAAGGCCATCAGCATTCTGATGTTCAAGCTGGAGTGCCATGTCATCGACCGCAACCCGGACTTCCAGATGCAGGAGCGAGATTATCTGCGCCGCATCGACTGGGAAAAAGCACACGGTAAAGATCGGCGAAAAGGAGTATCCGCTGCGGGATACCTCGTTCCCCCACGGTGGACCCCGCCGACCCGGCCGCACTGCACCCGGATGAACAGCTGGTGCTGCGCAAGCTGGTGCAGTCCTTCCGCCAGAGCGAAAAACTGCAGCAGCATGTGGAATTTTCTCTATGCAAAGGGCAGCGTGTACCACATTGAGAACGGCAACCTGCTCTACCATGGCGCTGTGCCCATGACCAGCCGCGGCACCTTTGCCATGGAGCGCTTTGAGGGCCGCTACTACTCCGGCCGCGCACTGATGGACTACTGCGATGCCCGCGCCCGCCGGGGCTACTATGCACCGGAAGGCAGCGCTGCCCGCCAGAGCGGACAGGACTTTTTTTGTGGTATCTGTGGTGCGGCAAGCTTTCGCCGCTGTTTGGCCGCAGTGCCATGACCACCTTCGAGCGGCTCTATGTAGAGGACGCTTCCACCCACACCGAGGTGAAGGACCCTTATTATACATGGTATAACGATGAGGCCGTCTGCCGCCGCATTCTGGCCGAGTTTGGCCTGCCCGGTGCCAGCCACATCGTCAACGGCCACGTGCCGGTGCGGGAAAAGAACGGCGAAAGCCCCATCAAAGGCGGCGGACGGCTGGTGGTGATCGACGGCGGTTTCTGCCGTGCCTACCACGAAAAGACCGGCATTGCGGGCTACACGCTGGTGTATTCCAGCCGCACCATGTCCCTGCGCACCCATCAGCCCTTTGAAAGTGCCGAGAAAGCGGTGAAGGATAATCTGGATATCATTTCCCAGAAAAACATTCTGGAAACCGAAAATCATCGCATTCTCGTGGAGGACACCGACGAGGGCGAGGTGCTGCGGGAGCGTGTGCACGACCTCAAGCAGCTGGTGGCTGCCTACCAGCTGGGCTGGATCACTGAGACTCGGTGCGAAGACCACATCTGGTAAAGAAAGCGCAACAGCAATGTATCTGGTTTTTGTAAAATACCTGAAAAAGAAATCAAAATTTTGGAATATCCTGCGCGAAAATGGGCAAAAACAGAAAAATAAATAAAACAACACCAAGTGGGGCTTTGCTTTTTTGTGAAAGTTGTGTATAATAAGATAGCTGTACGTGTACGGCCTTATGGCCCATGCACATCAGGCAGCTTTTATGGAAAATGCTTTCAGGAACCTTAACAGGCCTGCGGCTGCGGGCCTCCGACAAGGAGATCATAAAATTGGAGAAATTTGTTATTACGGGCGGCAAGCCCCTGCACGGCGAAGTTACCATTTCGGGTGCCCAAAAATGCGGCGGTGGGCGTCCTGCCTGCAACCATTCTGGCAGCGGATGTCTGTGTGATCGAGAATCTGCCGGATATCAGTGATGTGGCGGTGAGCCTGAAGATCCTCAGCGTTCTGGGCGCACAGATCAAAATGATCAACCGCAACACCTACGAGATCGACACCACCCATCTGACCGGCACCAACGTCCCGGACGACCTGTCCCGCCAGATGCGCGCCAGCTACTACTTTCTGGGCGCACTGCTGTCCCGTTTTGGCAAGGCTCAGGTGGCCATGCCCGGCGGCTGCAACCTCGGCCCCCGCCCCATTGACCAGCACCTGAAGGTGTTCAGTGCTCTGGGCGCAGAGGACAGCGTGGACTACGGCATGATCAGCGTGCGCGCCAAGGAGATGAACGGTGCACACATCTTCTTTTGATAAGGTCAGCGTGGGCGCTACCATGAACGGTATGCTCTCCGCTGTAATGGCCAAGGGCCAGACCATTCTGGAAAACTGTGCCAAGGAACCCCATGTGGTGGATCTGGCAAACTTCCTGAATATGTGCGGTGCGAACATCCGCGGCGCAGGCACCGATGTGATCAAGGTGCGCGGCGTGGAAAAGATGCACGGCTGCACCTACAGCATCATCCCGGATCAGATCGAGGCTGGCAGCTACATGGTGGCTGCTGCTGCCACCGGCGGCGATGTTCTGGTGAAGAACGTCACCCCCAAGCATCTGGAACCCATTACCGAAAAGCTGCGCCGTGCAGGCGTGGAGGTGGAAGAATTTGACGATGCTGTGCGTGTGCGCCGCACCGGTGATATTCTGCCGCTGAAGATCAACACGATGCCGCATCCCGGCTTTCCCACCGACATGCAGCCCTTGATGGGCGTGCTGCTGAGCGTGGCCAAGGGCACCAGCACCGTGACCGAGAGCGTGTGGGACAACCGCTTCCGCTATGTGGACGAGCTGCGCAAGATGGGTGCCAACGTGCAGGTGGACGGTCAGGTGGCTGTGTTTGAGGGCGTGGATAAGCTCACCCCTGCACCGCTGCGCGCACTGGATCTGCGTGCAGGCGCTGCCATGGTGGTGGCTGCGCTGATGGCAGACGGCACCAGTGAGATCGAGGAGATCGGCCACATCGAGCGCGGCTACGAGAATATCGTGGAAAAGCTGCGCGGTCTGGGTGCAGACATCAGCAAGGTGGAGCGTATGCCCGCTGCACTGGATCAGGCACTGTAACTTATGAAAAAGCAAACAGCCTGCTGCATATGCGGCGGGCTGCTTTTTTGAGTGTATCAGAGGGTTTTTCATGGCAGAATTCATCTCGTTATATTCGGGTTCCTCCGGCAACAGCAGTGTGGTGCGCTGCGGGCAGCGGTATCTCATTGTGGATATGGGCAAGGGCGTGCGCACTACCTCGGCGGCGCTCAAGGCGCTGGGCCTTGCCGTCAGTGACTGCGACGGCATCCTTGTCACCCACGAGCACAGCGACCATGTGAAGGGGCTTTCCACCTTCCTCAAAAAGAACACGCTGCCGGTGTACGGTGCAGCGGCAACGCTGGATTTTCTGGACAGCAACGGCATTGTACCGGCCAGCTGTGAGCTGCACGAGCTGGAAGGCAGGGAAGAGGACGTGGGCGCGTTTGGCGTGCAGAGCTTTCCCACCAGCCACGATGTGCCCTGTGTGGGCTACCGCATCCACACCCCGGACGGCAAGACCATGACCATTGCAACCGACCTTGGCGTGCTCACGCCGCCGGTGCACGAGGCGCTTTCCGGCTGCGACCTTGTGGCACTGGAGAGCAACTACGACCTGCACATGCTGCGCAGCGGGCCATACCCTTATTACTTACGGGCACGCATTGAAAGCACCCGGGGGCCACCTTTCCAACGACGAGTGCTCGGCAAAGCTGCTGGAACTCGTTCAGGAAGGGTGCAAAAATGTTTGCGCTGTGCCATCTTTCGCAGGAGAACAACACGCCTGCGCTTGCCCTGCAGACCGTGTTCAACACGCTGGGCGCGGCGGGCGTTGTGCCGGAGAAGGACTGCATCGTGCAGGCACAGCGCCGCAACGAAATGAGTCCTGTATTAGAGTTTTAAATAAAACAAATGGCAATGCATTTGCATTGCCATTTGTTTTATTCAGCTGCTTCTGTGTGCGGATGTCATCGCCTGCAAAAATGGCAGGGGACAAAGGCAGAAAGGCGGCTGGAAATTTTTTGCGGTATACAGCTTTTACCAGCAGAGCACCGTCAGTGATGTTGGTGGTGACGATGGTGGGCAGCTTTGCACCCAGCCGGTTGTTGAGCAGACTGTACAGACTGCTGATGAGGAAGGCAGAGTTGAATTCCGAGCCAAGATCATCCAGAATGAGCAAATCGGCCCCGGCAGCGGTCTGCATCAGCGTTTCCTCCTCGCCTGCTGGGTCTGCACCAAAGTGCAGCCCCTCCAGCTTGGAGAAAAAGTCCGGGCTGGAAACATAGATCACATCGTAGCCCTTTTCCAGCACGATACCCGCAATGGCAAGGGCCGCATGGGTCTTGCCAAGGCCCGCATTGCCAAACAGCATCAGGCTCTCGCTGTGGTGGTCAAACTCTTCCGCGTAGCTGCGCAGGTCTGCCAGCATATCGGCCATGTAAGGGCGGATGGCACCGCCCACCTTTTCATCGGAACGGTTCGGGTAATAGCGCAGCTCCATGGTGTCAAAGCTTGCAATGGACAGGCTGGACAGCGCCTCGATCTCCTTGCGGCGCAGCTGCTGCATCACCTTGTGCACGCACTCACAGGTGCGGCCATTCACGCTGCCGGTGTCCTGACATTTGGGGCAGACAAAGCGCGGCTCCAGTGCATCAGCGGGCCGTCCGCTTTGTGCCAGCAGGGCGGTCAGCTTCTGCTTTGCATCGGCAAGGGCGGCGGCAGCTTCGGTGCGGTCCTTGCCCGCAGCACCGGCCAGTGCGCAGCGGATGCCCCGCACCCGCACCTCTTCTTCTGCATGGCGCAGGGCGGGAATGGCGGCTTCGGCTTCGGCGCGGGCATCCTCGGCTCTGGCTCTGGCCATCTGCCGCCGGGCGGCCACGGTGCGCATGGCTTCCTGATACAGTTCATTTTTGGTACGCATGGTTCCTCCTTATTCCGGCTTCTTTTTCAACGGACGGCGGCGGGCAGCGTTCTTGAGGAAATCGTTGCCGCTGGGGGCCTTCGCGGTCTACCCGGAGGTTCCGGCTTGCGCCTGCAGCAGCCACCGGGCTGCGCACATCGTGCACGGTGCGCAGGCCCTTGGCGTTCCATGTTTTGAGGATACTGTTCCAGTACCACAGGTCGCGCTTGGCCCCGGCCTGCACGGCAGCTTCCTGCACCATGGCATCGTCGTAGCCGTAAACCTCGTACCAGCGTGCGATGGCCTTGCGCCCGCCAAGGGTCAGCTCGCTTTCCGGGATGTTCAGAAGGCCGCTGACATACTGCTCGCGGCTCTGGCGCAGTGCCAGCAGTTTGAGGTGGGCATCGGCCTGCTCACCGGTCTCCACGCCCTCGGTGCGCACACCTTCAGCTCATGCACTACGGCGGCCATGGTGCTGCGGCCGGTGCTGGCAACGTAGGCGGTGCACAGCATCACGGTCTCCGGCGCAAAGCCCTCCTGCATATAAAGGTTGACCAGCTTTTCCATCTCCCTGTGGGTCAGCGGACGGGCAAAGCCGGTCTGTGCGCAGTCGATCAGGCTGGAGATCATGGGGTCGGTGCGGCTGGCCGCAGCGATCTCGGCCCAGGTCATGGGTGCGGGGGTCGCTGGGTTCCTCGCCCGGTGCAGCGTTCTCTTCGTACCGCTCCAGCAGGCCAGCGCCTGCCCAGAAGGAGAGGGCGCTCTCGGCGCTGATGCGGCTGCGCAGCTTGAGGTCGGCACAGATCTTGTCCGGGTCGGTGATGCCGGTCGCCAGCACATACAGAGCCACGCGCACATTGTATTCTTCGGCGATGCCCAGCTTGGAAAACACCAGCTGCGGCACTGCAATGGTATCGCCCTTAAGTTCTTTTAAACGATAGATCATGTTTTATTCCTTCGGCTTGTCCGGCTCGGCTTCGGCAGCAGGCGGCTCCCACGGGTCGCTGTCCATCATGCTGGGGCAGTTTTTCCAGCGGTCAGGATCGGCATTGAACGCGTCCTGCAAAAAAGGCGGCTGTGGCCTCCCGGCCCTCGTCGGTGAGCGGAAACACCTTCTGCACCCGCAGGGCAGGGTCGGTCTTTTCAATGGTCCAGGGGTCCGGCCAGTAGTCCACGGTGAGGATGCTTTCCTCCTTTGCGGCACCCTCGCCGCCGTCCGGGTCCGGCACGGTGCGCTTGCCGGGGATCATCCGGTATCGCAGACCGTATTCGTTGCCGCTGTAGGAATTTTTGCATTTGAAGTAATGCAACAGGGGAACAAAGATCATGGCAGAGTCCTTTCGTATTTTGCAGGGAGCGGCTGTAAGCAAAAATCGGCAAACCGATATTCCACGGTTTGCCGTTTGTTTTTGGAGCAGGTACGGGACCCGAACCCGCCGCCTGCTGCTTGGGAAGCAGCCGCTCTACCGGATGAGCTAACCCTGCAAGTTGCTCATTTATTGTAGCAAAGAGGGACGGGATTGTCAAGGGCCGGAGAATGTCAGTTTTTCTGGGCATCGGTCAGGTCCAGCACCGGCGTGAAGGGGTCGAACACAAGGCCGGTGATGCCGTCCGCCACCAGCAGACGCCTGTTCTGGCCCAGCAGCGGCACCACGGCGCAGCCTTCCAGCAGCTGGCGCTCACAATCGGCCAGCAAGGCACAGCGGGCGCTGCCGGTCTGCTGGGCACTCTCAGCCAGACGCTGAGAGTAGATGGGGTCGGACCAGCCGGTCAGGCCGCCGCCCTCGGCCGTGAACTGCTGCAGCATCTGGTATACGCTGCCGCCTTCGGCGCGGATGGGAGCCAGCGCAATGGTGTAGCTGCCCGCTGCAAGGCGTTTGTCGAACTCCTCCTGCGGAACCTCTTCCACCGAGAAGAAAATGGGAGCAGTCCTTCTGCCATGCGCCGTTGATCTGCTCGGCCAGTTCGGTCAGGCCGGCTTCCTTCGGCAGCAGGATGGTCACGCCGGAAAAAGTCCGAGCTGGCCATGCCCTGCCGTGCATTCAGGTACAATGTACGGGGGCTCGGTGATGGTGGGCCAGCGGTTCCTGGCAGACTTGCGGTAATCGATGCCGTCCACGGAAAGGCCGGTGGGCACAAGACCCTCGGCAGCGGTGTACAGACCGGAAGAGGGCACATCCACATTCTTCCGGGCGATGCCGGCAAGCGCCTGCCGCAGTTCCTGATTGGCAAACATAGAATCTTCGGCGCTGTTGAACAGCAGTGCCCAGGTGGTGTCGGAGTAATCCACCGACTGCAGCGAGGTATCCTCGCCGGTGTCGTCCAGCGCGGCGGAGCATTTTTCGTCTGCAATGAGCTGGGCGGCGCTCTTTCCGGTGCTGCCGGTGTTCTGCACCAGACGCAGGCTGCCGATCATGGGGGAGGAGACATCCCGGTGCAGGAACAGGCCGCTGGCCGTCCAGTTGTAAAGATAGAAGCTGCCGCTGGAAAGGGTGGTCTTGGCGGTCAGGCCGTAGGTGCCGCGGGTGCTCTCAAAAAAATTGCTTCATCGCAGGGCATGGCACCGGGCAGGGTGAGCTTGGCAAGGAAGTTGTCGTCCTTTTCACTCAGGCGGAACACCAGCGTCAGCGGGCCGGCGGCCGAAACGCCCAGCGTGCTGGCATCGGCTGTGCCAGCCAGCACGGCAGCACTGTTCTCAAGGGCGGCAAACTCCACGGCATAAGGGGAATTTGTCTGCGGCTGGAATATGCGCCGGAATGCAAACACAAAGTCCTCGGCAGTGATGGTGTGATCCGTGGAAGCGCCCTTAACGGCCTTGTAGGTCAGGCCGTCCTTGATCTGGAAGGTGTAGGTCTTGCCATCGGAGGAGACCGTCCAGCTCTCGGACAGATCGGGCACGATCTCGCCATCCGCATTTTTTGCGGACAAGCCCGCTGTAAAGGTTCTCGCAGGCGATCACGTCCGGGGCAGCAGAAGCTACCTGCGGGTCAAGGTTTGCGGGAATGGTATCCACGAACCATGTAAAGCTTGGCGCACTGGAACTGCTGCCGCAGCCGGTGAGCGCAAGCAGGAACGCAGCAGCAAGCACTGCTGCGGTAATACGGAAGAACTGTTTCAAGGGGATGACCTCATTCTATGGTATTTGCGAAAAAGGCTTTTTGTATACAAAAAGCACTCTGCTTCGACAAGTGTAGCAGAAACAGCGGCAAAATACAATTGCAGAATTGTGAATTTACCTTGCTTTTTTTAGGGGGCAAAAAATGGGGCGTTTTTTCCCGTTGCCAATTGCGGCTAAATGGACTATAATGGTACAGTGAAACATCTCTGCACCCATTTTGAGGTGCGTTCTGAATACGATATTATGGAGGAGGAACTGTTTTTATGCAGAAGGATCAGCAGAAACTGATTGAACTCATCAAAGGCAAAAAAGTGGCCTTCATTGGTGCCGGTGTCAGCCACAAGACCCTGATCAAGGAGTTTGTGGAGCTGGGTGCCCATGTGACCCTGTGCGACCAGAAAAAGAGCGTGGAGGACTTTGGCGATT
>ENA-OQHD01000815-OQHD01000815.1-human-gut-metagenome-genome-assembly--contig:-NODE-815-length-10353-cov-2.837278_pt1 | contig 10353 bp, 11 predicted proteins | sample MGYA00242560_ERZ504711 | MGnify/ENA primary metagenome ERZ504711 (study PRJEB26092, sample SAMD00036198) | human gut metagenome | host: Homo sapiens | study: EMG produced TPA metagenomics assembly of... | reverse complement strand
ATTCTCGTACCTGCGCATCATGCCGTTGCAGTACAAGTTGATAGTATTGGCGTGTGTATTGCTTCACCATCCTGATGCCTACACTGACTATCTTCATCTTCCGCGAAAATCAACGGTTTCAGTCCGGAAGAACTGGTGGAACGAAAAAGGAGATACATTCCCTTTATTCTGACCATCACTTCCTATGTATTCTGCCTGCTCATGATGCACCGGCTCAATATCCCGTGGTATATGACCGGTATCATACTCTCCGCCCTGGTAGTGATGATAATCTGCGTCATTGTCAACTTAAAATGGAAACTGAGCGAACACATGGCAGGCGCCGGAGCCGTAATTGGTGGACTGGTAGCTTTCAGCGCCTTGTTCAGCTACAATCCCGTATGGTGGCTATGCCTCTTTATACTGGTGGCTGGCGTGCTGGGCACCGCCCGCATCATCCTGCGACACCACACACTGGGCGAAGTTATGGGAGGCTTTGCCGTAGGGCTTATCTGCTCGTTGCTGGTACTCCACCCGCTGAGCAACATACTGTTCCGAATCTTCCTCTTTTAAGAGCCTTGTTTAATTTTTCAATTTTCAACTTTTAATTTACATAGTATCAACCCTTAAAACTAATGATCATGAATTTCCCGACTAATGTAAAGTACACCAAAGAATCACGAATGGATTCGCCTGGAAGGTGATGTAGCCTATGTAGGTATTACCGATTATGCACAAGAGCAACTGGGTGACATTGTGTTTGTCGACATCCCGACCGAAGGTGAAACATTGGCTGCCGACGAAGTGTTCGGTACCATCGAAGTAGTAAAAAGCCATATCAGACCTCTTCCTGCCCGTAACCGGTGAGATTCTGGAGCAAAATCGAAGCCCTTGCCGACCAGCCGGAACTGGTAAACCAGGACCCATACGGCGAAGGCTGGCTCATCAAAATTCAAACCCGCCGCTGATGCCGACTTCGACAGCCTGCTGGATGCCGAAGCCTACAAAGCGCTGATAAACGAATGAAATGAAAGGATTAGGGGTTAGCGATTAGCACCGGACGGAATGATAGCGCAGTCCCTAACCCCTAATCGTTAATCCCTAACCCTTATAAAATTAACCCTTTAATAATTTAAAGATTCATGTCTCCAATCGTTAGCATCATCATGGGCAGCACTTCCGACCTCCCCGTTATGGAGAAGGCCGCACAATTGCTCAATGACCTGCATGTACCGTTCGAAATGAACGCTCTCTCTGCTCACCGCACACCGGAAGCAGTGGAGGAATTTGCCAAGAATGCCCGCCAACGCGGCATTAAAGTGATTATTGCCGCTGCCGGTATGGCTGCCGCCCTGCCCGGCGTCATTGCTGCCAATACCACACTGCCGGTAATCGGGGTTCCCGTAAAAGGGTCCGTACTCGATGGCGTAGATGCCCTCTACTCCATCATCCAGATGCCTCCGGGCATACCGGTAGCCACCGTTGCCATTAATGGTGCCATGAACGCTGCCATCCTTGCCGTACAAATGCTGGCATTGGGCGATTCCTCATTGGCCGAAACATTTGCCACCTACAAAGAAGGGCTGAAAAAGAAAATAGTCAAGGCAAATGAGGACTTGAAGGATGTGAAGTACGAATACAAAACCAATTGATTTACGATTGGATGATTTACGATGTACGATTGAAATTACTTCTTGGTATCTTCAATCGTACATCGTAAATCATCCAATCGTAAATCTTTTAATCCTTTAACTGTAAATATCATCGTGGATTTATTCAACTATTCCCGACGGGAAACATCAGAAGTAAACATCGGAGCCACCCCTATGGGCGGCTCCAATCCTATCCGCATACAAAGTATGACGAACACCGCTACGCAGGACACAGAAGCCAGTGTGGCGCAAACCAAACGTATTGTCGACGCCGGAGGAGAGTATGTACGCCTCACGGCCCAAGGTATCAAAGAGGCTGAAAACCTGATGAATATCAACATAGGCCTACGCCAGGACGGATATATGGTGCCGCTTGTCGCCGACATTCACTTCAATCCGAAGGTAGCGGACGTAGCAGCACAGTATGTAGAAAAAGTCCGCATCAATCCGGGAAACTATGTGGATGCAGCACGTACTTTCAAACATTTGGAGTATACCGATGAAGAGTATGCCCAGGAGTTGCAGAAGATACACGACCGCTTTGTACCCTTCCTTAATATCTGCAAGGAGAACCATACTGCCATCCGCATCGGCGTAAACCACGGTTCATTATCCGACCGCATCATGTCGCGCTATGGCGATACACCGGAAGGCATGGTGGAATCTTGTATGGAGTTTCTGCGCATCTGCGTACAAGAGAATTTCACGGATGTGGTCATTTCCATCAAGGCATCCAATACAGTGGTCATGGTAAAGACAGTACGCTTGCTGGCAGCCGTCATGGAGCAGGAAGGTATGCGATTCCCGCTGCATCTCGGTGTAACGGAAGCCGGAGACGGAGAAGACGGACGCATCAAATCGGCCTTGGGCATCGGCGCCCTGCTGGCAGACGGCTTGGGTGACACCATCCGGGTTTCCCTGAGCGAAGCTCCGGAGGCGGAAATCCCCGTAGCCCGCAAATTGGTGGACTATATCGTGCAGCGCCACGACCATCCTTATATCCCCGGAGCAGATGTGCCGGAATTCAATTATCTCTCTCCCACCCGCCGCGAGACTGCCGCCGTACACAATATCGGCGGAGACAATCTGCCCGTGGTCATTGCCGCACGCCTGGACGAGGACATGGACTTCAATCCGCAATTCGTGCCGGACTATATCTATACGGGACGTTCCATCCCCGAACAACTTCCGGAAGGCATGCAATGTATCATCGATGCCGATGTCTGGATGGAGCACAGTAACGGCGGAACGGAACCGGACAATACCTGGCCTGCCTTTAAAGGAGACCAGCTTCCTTTCCTAAGCAGCTGCGGCGCTTCTTTTGAAATTCCTCTTCATCACGTATATGGGGCTGAATGACGAAGCCATCGCCTGCCTGAAGTATCATCCGGAAGTCGTATTGATTTCGCAAAGCAATCATCCCAACCGGTTGGGAGAGCAACGCGCCCTGGCACACCAGATGATGAAGGAAGGCCTGAAGAACCCGGTAGTCTTCTTTGAACACTACGCAGAGAGCGAATTGGAAAATCTGCAAATCAAAGCGGCGGCAGACATGGGAGCACTCATCTTCGACGGTCTGTGTGACGGTATCCTTCTCTTCAACCAAGGAGAAACCATAAGCGGCAAAGTAGTGGATGCCACTGCTTTCGGTATCCTGCAAGCCGGACGTGTACGTACCAGCAAGACCGAATACATCTCTTGTCCCGGCTGCGGAGCGCACCCTCTACGACCTGGAAAGTACCATTGCCCGTATCAAGGCAGCCACCGGCCATCTGAAAGGACTCAAGATAGGAATCATGGGATGCATTGTCAACGGCCCCGGAGAAATGGCAGACGCCGACTACGGCTATGTGGGCGCCGGACGAGGCAAAATCAGCCTCTACAAGAAGAAGGAGTGTATCGAAAAGAACATTCCCGAAGAAGAGGCGGTAGAAAAGCTGATAGAACTGATAAAAAAGTAACGGAGATTACGCTGAAAGGACTTAAGTCTCAGCGCAGATATTCGTCAAAGTCCACCTCTCTGAACTTAAAGTTATGATGTTCGGAGGGGTGGTAGGCTTTATTCCAAGTCGAATAGGTCTTCACATCTATCTCCCTTGTCTTCCGGTTAAAAGTTACAATGCGTAAGTAGCCCTCACCTCCCAATCTACTGCCTTCCACACCACGCTGATAGTTTGCCAGCATCTGATACACTTTATTTCCCTCTTTCCCTATAGAGACCAGCGTGCCGACTCCGCTTTTCAAGACATGCCCACAAAAGACAGCTATCACATTGCGATGTTTGAGAAGCAATTTCTCCCAGATTCCAGCACCATCGTTCACTGTGCGCCCAGACTCTTTGCCGATGCCATATCCTTGAGGGCGCCACCAGTCTTTCCCGTCATGCAACGTACTGTCACAATACAAATAGGCGTGTGTATTCAATATGACAAGCTTATCCGGATGAATACCCACTATGGAATCGGCCCATTGCAGAGCCTCATCAGAAGGCCCGAATTCCAGATTCAAGACCAGCCAATCGGTATCGCCCGACCTAAGGTTTATGTAATAGTTATCCAATGTCTTTCCATCCGCACTGCCTCCCCAATAGTTCTTCTGCTTATAGTCAGAAAGAGGGAAATACTTGTTGGCCATTGCAGTGTTATGCACGTCCGAAAACTTACCGGGCTTACTGCCAATATCGTGATTTCCCCATACGACAGAATAAGGTATTCCTGCTTGGCTAATACGATGAAAGGCTTTCTGCATATACGCCCATTCCACCGGAGAATTATCTTGTGTCAAATCTCCCACTTGGAACACGGCATCTATTTTCTTACGATTGGCAACCAACCAGTCCACTTGCGAATCAAAGACCTCCGGACATTGTTCCAGATAAGTCTGCGTATCCGGCAATACCACAAAAGTACTTACCCGACCAGAAGTGATGCAAGAAGTAAAAAAATGCGCCCCCTAAAAAGAGAATTCCGATAACAGACAATACTCTCATCATTTTTCTTCTGATTAAACAGCCAACCCATAAACTCAGAATCATTGAACGCCGGTGTCCAACTGCCATGATTGACTCCAGGGAATTCGATATACTCAACATCGGCACCGGCAGCCTTCAAGGCCTTGTAAGCCTGACGCGAACCTTCTACCGGAACAATGTTATCGGCATCTCCGTGATAAATACGGAACTTCACGTCTTTGGCGGCAGAAAGCCTTGCCGGATTCACAATACCACAGATGGGAACGGCTGCGGCAAAAACTTCGGGATAACGTATCGCCAAATCAAACGTCCCCATACCGCCCATGGAAAGTCCCATCACATAAATCCGGTCTTTATCCACCTGGGGCATAGCCAAATAGGTATCCAGCAACTCCTTCAATGTGCGGAATATACGCGTAGGCTCCTGTACCTCGGGCATTTCTCCAGGTACAAACGACTTGGGACGACCCACATAAGCCCAATAATCTTCCTTAGGACACTGGGGAGCCAATACAAAAGCCGGATATTCTTCTCTGTTCACCGGATTGAGCCACATCTGCCCACCATGCACCAATTGCTTTTGATTATCATCTCCTCGTTCGCCCGCACCATGCAGAAAAAGCACCAACGGATATTTCTTCCCTGCCTTTTCTGCTTCGGGACGCAGCAAACGGTACTTCAACGAATCTCCCTGCGAAGAGACATACACTTTCTTTTCATACTCTCCATACAACTCCTGCGCATACATACACACAGACATCAACAGCATCAAGGCTGTACAAACTATATTCTTCATATTTTATAAAATTAATGTTCAATCAAGAAGTTTACTATCTCACTTTTCTTATATCCTACCCGGAAAGCCTGCACTGCCACCCGGTCTCCTTTACGGACAGCAAACGGCTCAACATATAGACTCCAATGTTTCTCTCCATTCCGTCCCCGACCATTCAACTGATAGGCATAAGAGACTCCAGGAGTGGAACACTCCAGCTTGACCTGCCCCCCCATCTGTACAATCTGCGGAGCTGACACGAGCGGCTGTACACCGTCCGGCCACATAGTTTATACTATTTCCGGTTCTGTCAGCGGACGACATTGCCAATATTTCCTTTCCCACTGCCGATACACCTTCCGCAAACGGTCAATGTCTTTCCGGTAAGCCGAATCATTAATCAGATTGCACATCTCATGAGGGTCTTTCTCCAAATCATAGAACTCTTCACGCTGACGGGGCCAGACAAACCAGCTTTCTTGATTCTCATCGAGTGCGCCTTCTTCATGGAGTTGAAGCATACGGCGCATCATCGGCATGTTCAGACGAAATCCTACCGGCTGATAGCCGGGCTGATTGGGAGTATAATTACAGATATAACGATAACGGCAATCGCGCACGCCCCCATGCTGGTCATAGCACTTATCCATACGGTCACGTGCGGCAAAAACATAGCGCCGCGATGGCGAAGCATATTTCCCAGCAAATGCCTTGCCATCCATATAGGCAGGAGGCTTGATACCCGCCAATGAAAGAATCGTGGGTGGAATGTCAATGATACTGCGAAGTCCATCATCAATACTGCCGGCCAACCGTCCGTCCGGATAACGGATAATGAGAGGAATATGGGTACCAACCTCTGTTATTTCACGTTTCTGCCGAGGAAGCGGTCCACCATTATCCGAATAAAAGATAAGAATGGTATTATCCCACTCGCCTGCCGCTTTCAATTCATCAATCATCTGGCGGACAAAACAATCCACGCGGTAAATATTGCTGTACATGACAGCAATATCGCGGCGCACAATGCTGTCCTCAGGATAATAGGGTGGCAACACCACATCGTCGGGAGAGACGTAAAGCGTATCTTTCGCACTTTCCCACACCTTTTGCTCATGCGAGGCAAGGGTATTGAATATAGCGAAAAAAGGCATCCCTTTAGGACGGTTGCGCCAATGCGCCTGCCTGCCACATTCGTCCCAAGCGGTCAAAGGCGGAAGAAACTGATAGTCGGTTTTCGGGTTGTTCGTACAATAATAGCCAGCGGCACGTAACAGCTCGGTATAGCACTTTATTCCCTCGGGTAACACAATATCGTAACCGGTTACCGCCGGTGGACGTGCAATCTGCCCCCCTTGCGTATGCATATAGTTGGCATTGATATGCGTGGGATACATTCCCGTAATAAGTGCCGCACGCGAAGGAGCACTAACACCCACTGTCCCATAAATGCTGGTATAGCGTATACCCTCTGCCGCAAGGGCGTCAATAGTCGGAGTCACTGCCACACTGTCACCGAAACAGTGCAGCCAAGGACCGATGTCTTCACATACCACACAAACAATGTTTGGGCTAACAGCATCTCCATCCTCTGTGGTAGAGACAGGAATCCCACCGGCCTTGACCTCCTGCGATACAGTACAAGCAGCCCAAACGGCACTACCATATAAAAAAGAGTGTATTATCTGTTTCATTACTGTTCATTTTATACAATCAGTGCGCCTCTCGAAGAAAGACACGTTGCGAAATACCATTTTCATTGAATGCCTCGATGGCAAAATAATATTTTTGTCCCACCGTGAGGGCACGTAAGTCTAATGAATTATCGCCATATACCATCCACGAACTATACAATTTATCAAGAGCAACACCCCACAATACATTATAGCCTTGCGCACCCTTCACCGCTTTCCAAGAAATGCGGGCATTACGTTCGTCCGCTTCACGCACTACCGTAAAACCTTTTACCGTAGCCGGCTTTTTTTCCCACGTCCCAAACCGAACACGCGAATATCCCCCATTGCCAGATTCTTGCCCGGCACGTAATGGTGGCGATAACGAATATAGCGTGCTTCTATCGGTTGATCCAGTTCTATGTAATTATGAGGGGCATCACGGAAACTGTTGCGATAGTCCACCAATACCCGCCAACGGGCACCATCCACCGAAGCTTCTACAAGATAGCGTTGCCGGAGGTTTGGCATACGTCCCCAAAATCCAGTTTCCTCATAGTCAAAGAAATTCAGTTGCAAGGCATACACGTCACTCACTTCTTCAAGGTCTATCTCCACCCATTGCTTATCGTCATTTTTTTCCGGCCACCCAGAAGGTTTTCAAGTTCTCGTCCGTCACATTTTTCCCACCGGATAACTTTCTAATTGCGAAGAAGCCTTCACGGGTTTGCCATAAGAAAGCAACATCCAGCCCCGGAAACCACCGCTTGTCGTCTGTCGCGAAACCTGGTCGGGAGAATAATGAGGATAATCGCCAAAGTAAGTGTCGGAGTACATCGCACCGTCTTCGTCTAAAAAATGTAGGAAACATACAAAGCCTACGCTCAAACTTATAATTAATGGACAGATGAATCGTACCGAAATGCCAGTAAATTCCTCCGGGACCACAAACCGTACTTCCATGCCCGGCACCGGTAGCAAATCCTCCCGGCTTGTAACAAAACGGATTATGAGCCGCATACTCGAAAGGCCCCAAAGGAGATTTTCCTACATAAACACCGTCACCATACACATTGAACTGAGTGCCCGGAGCGGCATATTGCAAATAATATTTCCCATTGTGTTTCGTCATCCACGCACCCTCGATGAATGGTTTGATGTCACTGGTATGATTTTCGCCAAAACGTTCCCACCCATGAATGTCAGGACGGAGAAAGAGCAGTGAATCCGGCTTTTCGCTATCGGCAGGAATTTATTCTTCATATCAAGTTCCTTACCACGGATAGGCCAACGGTTGGAAGACCCCCAATACATATAAGCACGTTCATCATCATCAATGAAAAGGGCAGGATCCTGAAGGTCGTGGAGCACCGATGGCACTGCCTTCCAGTCCCCCCGTTTGGGATTATCGGTATACAGTATGCTCATGGCTCCGGATGGATTCCCACAAACATAGAGTACGGAATCTTTATAATTATGGGCAGCAGGAGCATTGCAACCTTCGAAATACCATTTTTCGGGAGTAATAAAGTCCCAATTCAGCAAGTCCTTGGAATGCCAATAACCCCAGGAACGGGTAACGAACATATAATACTCCCCCCAGAAACTCCACTACGGCAGGGTCGGCACCCGAACGATAGGACTTGCCCAAATGGGAATTGTGAAAAGGATAAGTATAGTCCAGATTAAGAGGGTTACAGTAGGTAGTAGTACGATATTGTGCATGTAATGAACCGACGAACAACAACATCAACCAAGCGATGCAATACGACTTTTTATCCATAGCTGACAATAAACAAAATACACATAAAACGACAAATAAGGGTGTGTCAAAACGGTTGATGGCACACCCTCATTTTACAACACATTATTTCACTTCTTTAACGACAGAAATTTGAGATACACCGTTTTCATTGAAAGCTTCGATAGCAAAAGTAATATTTCTGGTCGGTAGAAAGACATTTCATCAGATGCCTACACTCGTCACCATACACCATCCAAGAACTGTAAAGCTTGTCCGGCGCAATACCCCCAAAGGATGTTGTATCCTTGTGCACCTTTCACCGGTTTCCAAGTCAGCGTGATGTCACGGCGATCTTCGTGACGGCGAGGGTCAAATGTCTTCACTTGAGCAGGCGCCTTACCTTCGCCCAGACCGAAAATACGGATGGCAGAAATGGAAAGGTGCGGTGTGGGAACATGGATGCTTTTTGTAACGTACATAACGTACCCGGGCAGGGAGTTTCCAGTTCCACATAATCGTGCGGAGTGTCTTTGAAACTGTTGCTACGGTTGACAAGACGTATCCAGTTGACGCCATCTACGGAACCTTCGATGGTATAACGGTGGCGTAGGCCGGGATAACGGCCATACATGTCACTCTTATAATCGTTGTAATTCACCTGAATAGCGTTTACAGTGGCAGGTGCCTGAAGGTCTATCTCCACCCACTGTGTTTCATCGTTGGAAGAAGCCAGCCAATAAGTCTTGCAATTCTCGTCCGTCAATCCGGCAGCAGTATGACCTTCTACAGCCGAAGAACATCTGGCAGGCTTGTTGTAAGAAAGAAGCATCCAGCCGCGGAACTCACCCTTCTTTCCAGGCACAGTAGGCGCATAACGGGGATAATCACCAAAACGGGTGTCGCAATACATGATGCCGTCTTCGTCAAAATAAGTAGGGAACATGCAGAGACGGCGTTCCCAGTGCATATTAATGGGCAGAGCCATGGAACCGAAATGCCAGTATTGCCCACCCGGTCCGAGCACCGTACTTCCATGACCGGCACCGTTGATATAACCGCCAGGCTTATAGGAAATGGGGTTATGTTTCTGATAGGTATAAGGTCCCATCGGATGGTCGGCCACATATACACCATCGGCATATACATTGAACTGAGTGCCCGGAGCGGCATATTGCATGTAATACCTCCCGTTGTGCTTTGTCAACCACGGTCCTTCGATATAGCCGCCCAGCACGGTATCGGCATGATTTTCTCCAAAACGTTCCCAACCATGTTTCTCTGGGTCGAGATTGAAAAGTTCCAGCTTCTCGCCTTCTTGTATGAAACGATGGTTCTTGTTGAGCTTCATGCCGCGAATGGGCCACTTGTTGGAAGAGCCCCAAGAACATGTAAGCACTGCCGTCATCATCAAGAAAAAGGTCAGGGTCTTGCAAGTTGGTGATGATGGCAGGAGTGGCTTTCCAGTTACCCGACTTGGGGTTGTCGGTATAAAGCACACTCATCACACCCCGAAGGATCGCCACAGACATAAAGTACTGAATTCTTGTAGTTATGTGCCG
>ENA-OQHD01000814-OQHD01000814.1-human-gut-metagenome-genome-assembly--contig:-NODE-814-length-10377-cov-1.610537_pt1 | contig 10377 bp, 18 predicted proteins | sample MGYA00242560_ERZ504711 | MGnify/ENA primary metagenome ERZ504711 (study PRJEB26092, sample SAMD00036198) | human gut metagenome | host: Homo sapiens | study: EMG produced TPA metagenomics assembly of... | reverse complement strand
ATTTATTCTTATGTAAGTTGTACATTCGTTAAATATCAGTTGACAAGGTTTTTCAAAGCCCTATATAATTAAACTAGTGTGCATGTATTACGGCACAACGTTTTTAGTAATTTTAGGAGGACATTGGGTTAGCATGGCCATTGAAGTAGGTAGTGTTCTTGAAGGCACTGTTACGGGGATCACGAAATTTGGTGCGTTTGTGGACTTAGGTAACAAACAAACGGGTTTGGTGCACATTTCAGAAGTTGCGAATGAATATGTGGAAAATATTTCGGATTTTATTAAAGAAGCAGACACAGTTAAGGTTAAAGTTTTGAGTGTGGATGAAAAAGGTAAGATTAGCTTATCGATTAAGCAAACATTACCTAAACCGGGAAGCTGCGCCAAGAGCGCCAAAGACTGAGAATCGTGAACCTAGAGAACGCGAGTTCCGCCCACGCCAGCATGACGGGCATGCTCGCAGTGCTCACGATGGTAATCGCCGTAATTCTTTTGAACGCAAAAGCGGCGGTATGTCCTTTGAAGATAAAATGAGTCGTTTCTTAAAAGACAGCGAAGAACGATTGACGGATTTAAAAATCGAAATACCGAATCCAAACGTGGCGGTCGTGGAGGTCGCAGAGATTAAACAGTGAGATGATGCGAAGCTTCGCATCATCTTTTTATTTATAGCCGGTTGGCATTATATTTTAATTGTGATTGTGATTTTAATTGTGATTGTGATTGTGATTGTGATTGATGATTGATGATTGATGATTAACTTATAGTTCCGGTATATTTTGGAGGAAAACTATGGCAGATACAACAGTAAAAGCGGCAATCGTTGATTTAGGCTCCAATTCGTTACGTTTGTTGCTCGGCACCTATGACGGTAAAGAGTGGCACAATGAGCCGAAACGCCTTTGGACTACGCGCCTCGGTAAAAGAGCGGCAGATGGTCAATTGACCGAAGAGGCTATGACGCGTAGTTTGGATGCGCTAAAAGAAATCCAAGGGCTAATCGGAAGTTATGGCGCTACTCGTGTAGTAGGGGTGGCCACCAGTGCCGTGCGTGAAGCTTCTAACGGTGAGGCATTCATGGCAGAGGCGGTTAAAGTTTGTCCGATGGAGCCGAATGTGATTACCGGTGAAGAAGAGGCGGCTCTCGGATTTGCCGGCGCTATAAGCTCATTCCCCGGTGATGAACGCCATTTCGGTTTAATCGATATCGGCGGGGGCAGTACGGAAATCGCGCTCGGTACAGCCGAAGGGGCCTACTGGAATCGTTCTTACCCGATTGGAGCGGTACGTCTCAAAGAACGTTCCGATGAAGGTCCTCAGGAAGTGTGGCAGGAGACGCGGCCTTGGTTTGATCCGTTGCCAATCGAAGGACCTTTTGGCGAGTTCATTGCTGTAGGCGGCACGGCTACGACCTTGGCGGCTATGCATCTTAAAATGACGGAATATAATCCGGGCCTCATTCAGGGGCATCAGTTGACGCGTGCCGTTATTGAAGGCATGATTTTGGAACTTCGTTATATGACGCCGGAAGAGCGGTTTACAGGTACCGGGCTTACCGGCTACCAGAGCGGATATTATTGTGGCCGGCGCCGAAATTTTAACATCCTTCATGGATTGGCACGAAATTCCTCATGTTATCGTGAGTGAACGAGACGGCATGGAAGGAATGCAACAACATTTGGTGAAATAAATATATAGTGCTGAAAAGATAGTGAGAAGGGAGGTGGACACATGGTTAACATTGAAAAGAAGGAGCTTATTATTGCATCCTTTGAAAATAAAGTAGCAGCCTTTGCCCAAAAATGCATGGTACGGTGCCACCAGACAGTAAAGTACTGGTAGCTTGTTCCGGCGGGCCCGATTCGATGGCGCTTTTGCATTGGCTTATGGCTACTAAAGGTGAGGGCACTGAGGCGGCTCTCGCAATCGGTGTGGCCTGTGTAGACCATTCCTTGCGAGTTGAAAGTAAAGCCGAGCTGGCTATGGTAGCGCATTATGCGAAGGCCCATGACTTACCGTTCTATCCCCTCACTATTGATGCAGTCGCGGCGGCCGAGCAATCCGGTGAATCTGTCGAAACGACCGGTCGCCGTTTGCGCTATGAGCTTTTTTCAGAAGCATTTGCCAAGCTGAAGGTTACGATTATATTGCCACGGCTCATCATGAAAACGACCAGGCGGAAACTATTTTGGCTCATCTCATTCGCGGCAGCGGTACGGCCGGGCTCACCGGCATGCAAGTAATCGCGGACGATCTTTGGCGCCCCTTCTTAGGCGTTACGAAAGAAGAGATTTTAGCGTATGTGAAGGCATTGGTGTTGCCCTTTGCTCACGACAAGACAAATGACGAGCCTATTTATATGCGCAACCGTTTGAGACTGGAAGTGCTGCCTTTATTAAAAGAGTTTAATCCTAATATTGTGGCAACATTGGCTCGGTTAGGTGAGCATATGGGGCAGGATGAGGCTTTTTTCGACCGCTGAAGCAAAGCGAAAATTTAACGAATTGTGCATTGTGTGTACCAAAAAAGGAATCGGGCACGCCGTATATAGAGTTAAAGCGAAATGAAGTGGCCGCTTTGCCGGATGCTTTATTTTATCGTTTGTGGCGATATGTGTTTGGTCTTTTTGACATAAAAAACTACTTTCTCCGGTGCTCATGTAGCCGAACTCAGACAAGTGGTAAAGGGCCAAAAAAAAGGCAAAATCAATTTATGTGTTCACAGGTGAAGGTTGCGGCGCAATATGATATAATACAAATTGGACGTTTAGTAGCATTTGATTTGAAAATGACTCAATATCGCATAAGGGAATTACGAGCACTTACATGGGCAGGGCCGGCGGTGGAGCCGATGCCTTTCAAAAAACGGAGAGAATCTGTTAATTCCGCGCCGATTGGCAGCTAAGGGGCCCCTGAAATTCGACAGCGTAAGGCCGGTGACCGTATAGTGTTGACGCGTCGCGACGGTCGTATATGGGGCCATAAAAAGCTGAAAGACTGGCTCATAGATCGTAAAGTGCCGACTGAGGAGCGGGATGCTTTATGGTTTGTATGCGGTGATAAGGTAGGTTTTTTCAAAAGTGCAGCCGAAGACGACCACAATTGTGTGGGATGAGCAAACGAGTGAATATTGGGCTTGTTCTATCGAGGAGGAAAAGTAAATGTTAGATTCCATTAAGGAAGTATTAATCACTGAAGAAGCCTTGCGGGAACGGGTTGCCGAACTGGGCAAACAGATTTCTGCTGATTATAAAGGCGAGGACGTAGTTCTCGTGTGCGTATTAAAAGGGGCCGTAGTATTCTTTGCCGATTTGGCACGTGCCATTGAAGGCAATGTAGCATTAGATTTTATCTCTTGCTCCAGCTATGGCAACAGCACCGTAAGCAGCGGTGTAGTGCGCATTATGAAAGACTTGGACAAACCGGTAGAAGGCAAGCATGTCATTGTTGTTGAAGATATTGTAGATACAGGCAATACACTTCACTATTTATTGGAAAACTTAAAATCCCGTAACGCTAAAAGCGTTCGTTTGGTAGCGTTACTGAACAAACCGGATCGCCGCACGGTAGACGTGCACGTAGATTATCAGGGCTTTGTGATTCCTGATTATTTCGTAGTCGGTTACGGCTTGGATTACGCTGAAAGATTCCGTAATTTGCCATATATCGGCGTACTTAAAGAAGAAGTATACACATCAAAATAAATATAGACAATAATCAATATAAATTACAAATGCATTGTATGTTAACCTAAAATATGGTAATATGTTTGTCAGAATATATTTTTTTACGATATAGTGATGATAAATAAATCATATTGAGACATTTTGAAAGGGGTAATAGATTGGGTCGTTTTATGAAAAATGCACTGTTGTACATTTTGGATTATTGTGGCAGCGGCTACAGTTATCAATTCGTTTTCCAGTACAAATACGGCAAAGTCAGAGATTAGTTACACCAGCGTTTTTACAGTATGTAACGCAGAAGAAAGTAGACAGTATTACCATTACGGATAACCATGCCATTGTTGGTAAGCTTAAGAACGGTACGGAGTTCAGTACCTATGCTCCGATTGATCCTACTTTAATGAATCAGCTGACTACAAATGAAGTACAAATCACTGCAAAACCACCGGAACAACCTTCCTGGTGGATGGGCTTATTGAGCTCTGTATTGCCAATCTTCTTGTTGATTGGTGTTTGGTTCTTTATCATGCAGCAGACGCAGGGCAGTGGCGGTCGCGTTATGAACTTTGGCAAAATGTCGTGCTAAAACTGCAGGGCGAAGGCAAGGTTAACGTAACCTTCAAAGATGTAGCCGGTGCGGATGAAGCTAAACAGGAATTGGAAGAAGTTGTAGAATTCTTGCGCAATCCGGGCAAATTTAATGCTATCGGCGCGAAAATCCCTAAAGGTGTTCTTTTATTCGGACCTCCGGGCACAGGTAAACTTTATTGGCTCGTGCCGTAGCCGGGGAAGCGGGCGTACCGTTCTTCAGCATCAGTGGTTCCGACTTCGTAGAAATGTTCGTTGGTGTCGGTGCCTCTCGTGTACGTGACCTTTTCGGACAAGCTAAGAAGAATGCGCCTTGTATCATTTTCATCGACGAAATTGATGCGGTAGGTCGTCAACGTGGTGCCGGTCTCGGCGGCGGTCATGATGAACGTGAACAGACGTTGAACCAGTTACTCGTTGAAATGGACGGTTTCGGTGCTAACGAAGGTATTATTACCATTGCCGCTACCAACCGACCTGATATCTTGGATCCGGCTTTACTTCGTCCGGGTCGTTTCGACCGTCAGGTAACCGTAGATAAACCTGATTTACGCGGTCGTGAAGCTATCTTAAAAGTACATGCTCGCAACAAACCGTTGGCAGAGGATGTGGATTTACGCACAATTGCCAAAAAGACTCCGGGCTTTACCGGTGCCGATTTGAGCAACTTGTTGAATGAAGCTGCTTTGTTGGCTGCTCGTCAGAATCGTAAACAAGTTACTATGGCCGATTTGGAAGAAGCCAGTGAAAAAGTAAGTTACGGTCCGGAACGTCGCAGTCATGTAGTAAGCGACAAAGAACGTCGTTTGACGGCATATCATGAATCCGGTCATGCCATCGTGGCTCATTTGTTGCCTGATGCCGATCCGGTTCACAAAGTAACAATTATTCCGCGCGGTCGTGCCGGCGGTTACACCATGATGTTACCTGTGGAAGAACAGAATTATATGACAAAATTCCCAGATGCTCGCACGTATCCGTGTAGCCTTGGGCGGTCGTTGTGCGGAAGCACTCGTATTGAAAGAAATCAGTAGCGGTGCGTCCGGCGATTTACAGCAAGTTACCAACATCGTTCGTCATATGATTACGCGCCTCGGTATGAGTGATGAATTGGGACCACTCGTATTCGGCGAACATCAGGAACAGGTGTTCTTAGGCCGCAGCCTTGGCCATGAACGCAACTATGGTGAAGCGGTAGCCGAAAAAAGTTGATGACGGAAATGCATAAAATTGTTTCGGAAGCCTATAATGACGTAATGCAGTTGTTATCCGATAATATCGAGTTCTTGCACAATATGGCGAATGTGCTCTTGGAAGAAGAAACAATTGACCATACTCAAATCGAGAACTTGTATAAATACGGAACTATTACGGACCCAAATACAGTGGAAGTAAATGGCGCTAAGAGTGCCTTGGAAGCAGCGGGAATTATCGTTCCTGATGCTATTGCCACCGAATCTGAAGGGGCAAATTCCGGTACAACTAACGGCGACACATCTGACACAAACAAATAATAATCGGTATACACCGATTGGCATAGGGCCGCCGGTAAGGCGGCCCTTTTTCATAAAGGAGGCATCAATTAGGATGAGAGATGCAATATTAGAGCTGCTTCGTGAGAATAAAGGTGAATTTGTATCAGGCCAACGCATGTCGGAACGGTGCAAAGTTTCGCGTACGGCTATTTGGAAACATATTGAAGCTTTGCGTAAAAAATGGGTATACTATTGAATCATTCACTAAAAAAATGGTTATCGCTTGGTGGATGAGCCCGATTTAATGAGTCCCCTTGAAATGGAATCGGTTTTGACGACAAAAACATTCGGACGCAATTATCACTATGTACCAAGTCTTGAATCCAGTAACGCAGCAGCCCGTCAATTGGCCACGGAAGGTGCGCCGGAGGGCACTGTAGTAGTAGCGGAAGAACAGGTAGCCGGTCGCGGTCGTCTAAATCGCGGATGGTTTTCACCATATGGCAAAGGCCTTTGGTTCAGTATCGTATTGCGCCCTTCTTTCTTGCCGATTGAAGCTCCAAAATGTACGCTCATGGCGGCGGTGGCGCTCATTAAAGCATTCCGCCGTTTAGGCCTCAATACAGCAGGGATTAAATGGCCGAATGATTTTTGGTAAACGGCCGTAATTAGTGGTATTTAACTGAAATGAACGGTACCATGGAAGCCATCTCGTATATTGTCATGGGTATCGGCATTAATACGGGCAGTACACAGGATGAATTGCCTGAATTTATTAAAGATGTAGCGACATCGTTTGCCATGGAAGGCGTTGAAGTTGATCGCCGACAGGCATTAAATATTATTTTACAAGAGATGGAAATGCAGTATAATAAAGTGTTGGCTGAAGGGTTTGACAGCACTTTGGCAGAATGGAAGGAATTCAGTATTACTTTTGGGGCAGGACGTAGAAGTACGTGCTCCGGGCAATACGTATGAAGGTAAAGCCATCGACCTTGATCGCGATGGCAATCTTATGATAGAACGTGCTGATGGCTCCGTAGAACGAGTGGTGGCCGGTGACGTGTCCATACGACCAGCACATAAAGTAGGAGGCTGACATAAACATGTTATTAGTGGTTGATGTAGGTAACACCAATATTGTACTCGGCGTATATAAAAAGAAAGAATTGGTCGGTCATTGGCGAATTTCCACGGACCGCGTCCGTACGACCGACGAATATGGCGTATTGTTGATGAACTTGTTTTTTCACGATCGCCAAGTCAATATCAACGACATTGAGGCAATTATTATTTCATCGGTAGTTCCACCGTTGATGCCTACATTGGAGCGCGTTTGCCTGCGCTATTTTAATGTTAAACCGATTATTGTAGGGCCCGGCACCAAAACCGGCATGGCCATTAAATACGATAATCCCCGCGAAGTGGGGGCAGACCGCATTGTTAATGCTGTGTCGGCTTATGAAAAGTACGGCGGTCCGTTAATCGTTATCGATTTTGGTACGGCCACAACTTATTGCGCCATTTTGGCAAACGGCGATTATATCGGCGGTGCTATCTCACCGGGCGTGCAGATTTCGGCGGAAGCCCTCTTCCAGCGTGCCGCTAAATTGCCTCGTATTGAAGTGAAAAATCCGGGTCAGGTTATTTGTAAAAGCACGGTAACCTCCATGCAATCCGGTGTTCTCTTCGGTTATGTGGGTCAGGTGGAAGGCATCGTGGCGCGCATGAAAAAAGAAATGCCGGAAGGTGTAAAGGTCATTGCCACCGGCGGTTTGGCTCATTTAATCGATGCGGAAACGGACGTTATCGATTATATCGAGCCTATGTTGACCCTAGAAGGATTACGATTGTTGTATGAACGAAATAAATAATTCGACCTGGTATATCGGCAATGTGCCGATTACCGGTCGGGCTGTGCTGGCTCCCATGGCGGGGGTCAGCGATATTGCGTATCGGCTCCTTGCAAAAGAGCACGGCGCCGCTTTGGTGTGCACCGAAATGGTGAGCGCCATGGGCATTAAATACGAAAATGAGCATACGAAAGATTTACTCTTTATGGAGGATGTGGAACATCCCGTATCGATGCAAATTTTCGGCTCGACCCGGAAGCGATTGCTTTGGCGTCGCAAGTGGTGGAGCGCGCTGGTGCCGATATTGTGGATATCAATATGGGCTGTCCGGTTGAAAAAAGTAGTATCATCCGGCGACGGTTCAGCTCTTATGAAAACACCGGACTTTGGCAGCCCGTGTGGCGGAAGCCGCCGTTAAGGCTGTTTCGGTGCCTGTGACTGTTAAGATGCGTCTCGGTTGGGATGATACATCCAAGAATGTACTCGATTTTGCAAAGCGTATTGAATCGGTGGCGTTGCCGCCGTAGCTGTTCACGGCCGTACGCGGGAGCAGATGTACATGGGGCATGCCGATTGGTCCTATATTAAAGAAGTAAAAGAGGCGTTGCAGATTCCCGTAATGGGGAACGGTGACGTGGTGGATGCTTTATCCGCTAAAGCGCTACTTGATGAAACAGGTTGCGACGCGGTACTCATCGGTCGCGGTGCCCAGGGGAACCCGTGGACTTTTTAACGAAGTGAATCAGTATTTGGCTAACGGTACTTTGTTGCCGAAACCAACAGCTCATGAACGTTTGAACATGTTATTGCGTCATTTTGAACTCTTGTGTAAATACAAGGGCACGGCTCTTGGTGTCCGTGAAATTCGTACCCATGCAGGCTGGTATATTAAAGGCCTGCCGGAGTCGGCTAAATGGCGTAATCGAATCAATACATTATATACGGAAGCAGCCTTTAAAGAGGCCATTGCCACGTATGCTGCCGAATTGACAAGGCAGTAAAATTGCACTGTAGTAAAATTGACAATGCAGTAAAATTATTGTTATAATATTACGTAAATTACGTAAAAAATGCGTAAAAAACGCGTAAAAAATTATGTGATGTAAAGCAAAGGGTGTCAGTGTATGACACTTTTTCTTTATAGCTAAACAACTATTGGAAGAGGAGTCCTATTATGGCAGAAGTTAAAGAAACACTGTTAACCGCAGAAGGTCTTAAGAAACTTGAAGAAGAATTAGCTCATTACAAATCTGTTCGTCGTATTGAAGTAGCACAGCGTATTAAAACAGCTATCGAATATGGCGACATCAGTGAAAACTCTGAATATGATGATGCAAAAAATGAACAGGCTTTTATCGAAGGTCATATCATTGAATTAGAAAATAAAATCAACACGGCTAAAATTATTGACGGAAAAAACTCGCAAAACGTAGTATCCGTGGCAGTAAAGTTAAATTATTAGACGAAGAATTTAACGAAGAATTGGATTATGTAATTGTAGGTTCCTCCGAAGCGGATCCTTTCAACAATCGTATTTCCAATGAATCGCCGGTAGGCAGCGCTATTCTCGGTAAGTAAAAAAGGTGCTACCGTTGAAGTAAATACACCGGATGGTGTAGCGACTTTCAAAATTTTAGCAATCAGCTAATACGGCAGTAGCCAGCTAATAAGGTGGCAGCCAATAAAATATACCAAAAATGGGCTCAAAACTGTTATACTATAAGTAATACCGTATTTGAGCAGATGAAGTTAGGAGGCCATGTAAGTGAGCGAAGAAAAAGCGACTACAGTACAAGAACAACAGCAGGAATTAAATGATCAAATGTTAATTCGTCGCGATAAGCTTGCGCAATACGAGGCAGACGGAGTGTATCCTTTTGGCCAGCGTTTTGTAGTACAGCAGCATGCGGCAACAATAAAAGACAACTTCCGTGATTTTGAAGATCAGCCGGTAACCGTAGCCGGTCGTCTTATGACGATTCGATCCCACGGTAAAACGGCGTTTGCCAATATTCGTGATTTAACCGGTGATATTCAGATCTACTTGCGTAAAGATATTTTAGGTGAAGATGTTTATAAACATGTGAAAATGCTCGACATGGGCGATATCGTAGGTATCGAAGGCCATGTATTCCGCACACACATGGGCGAAATCACCATTAAAGTTAACAAACTTACATTGCTTTCCAAATCTTTGCGTCCGTTACCTGTAAAAATGGCATGGCTTAAAAGATACGGAACTTCGCTATCGTCAACGCTATGTGGATTTGATTGTAAATCCGGAAGTGCGCGATACTTTTATTAAACGCACCCAAATCGTGGCTAAAATGCGCCAGTACATGAACGCTCATCAGTTCATGGAAGTGGAAACACCAATGCTCCACGCTATTCCGGGTGGTGCGGCGGCGCGTCCGTTCATTACCCATCACAATGCGCTTGATATCGACATTTACATGCGTATTTCCCCTGAATTGCACTTAAAACGCCTTATCGTAGGCGGTTTGGAACGCGTATTCGAAATTAACCGTTCCTTCCGTAACGAAGGTATCGACAATCGCCATAACCCTGAATTCACCATGATGGAATCTTACCAGGCTTACGGCAACTTCGAAGATGCCATTATGATTGACTGAAAACATCGTGGCTTACTGTGCACAGGAAGTTCTCGGTACAACTAAAATCAACTACCAGGGCACTGAAATTGATTTGACGCCGCCTTGGAACCGTATTACGATGCAGGAAGGCATCAAGAAGTACACCGGTGAAGACTTTGACG
>ENA-OQHD01000813-OQHD01000813.1-human-gut-metagenome-genome-assembly--contig:-NODE-813-length-10379-cov-4.415529_pt1 | contig 10379 bp, 7 predicted proteins | sample MGYA00242560_ERZ504711 | MGnify/ENA primary metagenome ERZ504711 (study PRJEB26092, sample SAMD00036198) | human gut metagenome | host: Homo sapiens | study: EMG produced TPA metagenomics assembly of... | reverse complement strand
CTTACTGATCGAAATACCCATTTTCCGTTTTTTCAAAAATCCGGGACAGATAATCTGTATTCAAAAAGACAAGCTCCCCAAGCTCCTCCCGGTGAATCTCCTCCCGGTAATGTGCATCGATATAAGCGCATACCTGACTCGTAACCGAATCTGATTTGTTGATGTACTGTCTATACTGCACTGCTTTCCGAACCAGTACCCCCGCATATTCTATCATCTCTTCTCTTCCGTAAAGAGAATTCCGATGCAGATTTTCCATATCCGCATCGGCAAACAGCGCGTACGCCTTGATCTTCCGTTCCGAAAGCCATGCATACACCACCTGGGTCAGATCGGTACGGAGCGCTACCAGAAATTCTCTGGTAATCATTCCTTCCCGTTCCGTCCGGTCAAGGTATTTCTGCAGCCGCTCCAGCAGCTCCTCCGGATTTTTCCCCCGAAAGCAGAGCTTTCCACACATCCAGCTCCCTATTTTCGTAGCTGGTCTGCGGAGCCCGAAACTCGTTCAGAAACAGCACCTCGTTCCGCACGGAAAGGCTTCCCTCCCGCATTTTCTGAAGATTCCGGCTCTGCTTTTGCATCCCCAGTACAGATTCCCACTGTCCGGCGCCGCACCACAGCTCCGGGTAAATTTTTTCATTCATCCACGCAACAAATTGCCGCAGAATTTCACCGTCCTGCCCGCCGTCCTGCGGGAATGCTTTTCCCTTGACTGTGTAACAATCCAGTAGATGCCCGGTTCCTGGTAAAAAAACAGTATCTACCGCAATATCCGTTTCCTCATACAGTTCCGACAGCACATTTTCGATCACAAATTCCATGGTCGCCGTATCCCACATTTCCCGCTTATTGCTCTTTATTTCCGGCATCAGACAAATCAGCCGGAAATAGTGTCCCGGTCCGTATGGAAGCTGGCGCTGTGCTGCCGTTTCGCAGAATTTTTCCTCGGAGAAACCGCTTTTCAGCACATTTTTCCAGATATCCTGCTGCAGAATTTTTCTGTTCTGATTCCACTTGATGCTTTCCTGCCTGAGATCCTGTATTTTCTTTTCTTTCGCAACAGATTCCGCCGCACGCTGCACGGCCTCCTTCAGCTTTTCAAAATCAATGGGCTTCAGCAGATAATCGACACTGTTCAGCTGTATCGCTCTTCTGGCATAGTCAAACTCCGCATAGCTTGTCAGGAAGATGACCTGGACCTTCAGCTCCTCTTTCCTGACCCACTCCACAAAGTCGAATCCCGTTCCGCCCGGCATCACGATATCGCTGATTACAATATCAATGTCCACCATTCCCATGATGTTCTTCGCCTGCTGTACGGAAAACGCAGTGTACACCTCGCTCACCCCGGTCTCTGTAAGATCGAGATTTCTTTTGATACTTTCAATCACGTACTCTTCATCATCCACGAGCAATAGTTTCATGTTCTTCTCCCCCTGTCCTGTATGGAATATGGATATCTACAATCGCTCCGCCGAGCGGGCTGTTATCGAAATGAATCTCTCCTGTATCACCATAATAATAACGGAATCGTTTCAGGCAGTTTTCAATCCCGATATGCTTTCCATGCTCGGAAATATCTTCCCCTGCTTTCAGCCTTTGCAGCGTCTCCTCCGGGAAGCCGTTTCCGGTGTCCGAAATATAAATGTTGACATACTTTTCTTCGCCGCGGTCCTCCGGGTAAACCGTCACGGAAATCAGCGGAACCTTCTCCAGCGTCAGGGCATGTTTTGCCGCATTCTCTACAAACACCTGAATCAGAAACGGGAAGATTACCGCGTCTTTCACTTCTTCATGGACTTCAAAAGTAATAGGTGAATTTTTCCGGATAGCGCAGCAGCAGAATTTTGAGGTAATTTTCGCAGTGGTTCGTCTCCGCCGTCACCGGCACCATCTCGCTTGTATTGCGGAAAATATAGGCGAGATAATCGGACGTAATACGGCTCATCGACTTTGCATGGTCGTACTGTCCGAAGTCAATCATGCTGTAAATAAAGTTCAGACAGTTCATGTAAAAATGCGGACGAATCTGGATTTTGAGGTAATCCATCTCGATTTTCTGTTTTTCCAGCTCCTGCTCATACAGCGTGATCTTCAGACGTCGGATCTGATGAATCATGTTTCGGAATTTATCGTCAATCTGCTCCAGCTCTACCAGGTTTCCTTCCGACATCTGATAGGTGAGATCCCCATTGTCATATTTTGAAGATTTTCCGTAAACATAGCGACCGGCTTCAGGAATTTTTGTCTTCAGATGGAACAGCAGCACGGAACCGGCAATCACCATCAGAAATGCAACGCCGAGAAGAGCAAACACACTTCCCATCATCAGATTCAAAACACCGGTCCAGGAAATTTTCGTACGAATTTCAAACGGTGCCTGTGAAAGCTCCTGCCGGAAGGTATAATTGCCGGTATCAAGCTTCGAACCGTCCGTTACAATTCCTTTTTCCGTCAGTGTTCCGATGCTTTTTCCGTTCTGGTCAACGAGACTGACATAGCCGCTCTTCCCAAGAGACAGCTCAGAGAACGGTTCCAAAATCTTCTTCAGATTGACATAGCAGCCGAGTCCGACGCCCTGGCTCTGTGCTACCTTGAGCATATAAACCTCATCGCCCTGGCGCATCACGGTCCATTTTTTCTTGACTGCATACGTCTGCTGGGACAGACTCCTGATCCGGCGCTTCAGCGCTTCCTGCAGATACGGATCAACGGCATAAAGCCCGTCGGAGGAAATGCTCAGCTGATATAAGCTCTCATCCTTCTTCGCATAGAGAAAAACATTGTAATCCGTTCCAAAATCCCACGCTGCAGATACATAGTTCCTTCGCAGCTGTGTGATGGCATATTCCTCATACTGATCCTTCTCCATCAGATCCATATATTTCCAGAAAGAAGAATCCGGGTTGGAGCTGTCCATTACGGTCGAAAACAGATTTCGGCTGATTCGAAAAAAATCGGTTGTCCAGCTCATCCGTATACAGCTTTGAAACCTCCTCCAGCTGCTCATATACCTGCTGCTGCATCCGATTCAGAATGATCATGCTCCCAGCCAGAAAAATGCAGCAGCATACTCAGCAGGCAGATCAAAGATAGCGCCCCTGCTGCGCCAGTGTTGTTTTTTTCGTCTGTTTTGAAATACGCATGAAGTTTCCTCCTTTTTTCTGTTCCGGTACGCTCGGAAGCTTTCCATGTTTGTTTTTGCGAACGGATCTTTTTTACTGACTATGATAATACAGCAGAAAAATCAGCACACCTCATGTTTTCATGAGTCTGTACTGTTTTTCTGCTGTATGCCGGAAACACAAACGTGTTTCTCTTTTTTCATTTCCGCATGTGAATCATCCTTTTACCGCGCCAAGTGTGATACCTTCTGCGAAGTATTTCTGAAGGAACGGATAGATGATAAACAGCGGCAGCATGGCGATAAATGCGATTGCCATACGGATGGAGGTTGTCGGCAGCTTTGCCACCTCGGCACCGATATTTCCGGTTACTTTTCCACTTGCCAGGTACTGAATATCGGTGATCATCTGGTTCAGCAGGTTCTGGATACTGTAAAGCTTCTGGCCTTCATTTCCTGATAAATAGTATAAACCATTTGTCCAGTCATTCCAATAGCCAAGTGCGGAAAACAGTCCCATGGTTACCAGAATCGGTTTTCCAAGCGGCAGTGTGATGCTGGTGAAAATCTTCATGTGTCCTGCGCCATCGATTTTGGCCGCCTCGAACAGCGCGTCCGGGATACTGGTGTTAAAGTAGCTTCGGATCATCAGCACGTTGTTTGCACTTAACAGGAAGCCCGGAACAATCAATGCCCAGATCGTGTTTTTGATGTGAAGATAATTTACATACATCAGGTAGGTCGGCACCAGTCCGCCGTTGAACAGCATCGTAAAGAATACGAAAAAGGTAATTGCTCTGCGGTACGGCAGTTTTTTCAACAGAAAGCGGATACGCCAGAAGAGAGGACATCGCAATATTTGCAGCGGTACCAACAATCGTTACAAAAACGGTGATTCCGTACGCTCTCAGGATTTTCTCACCCTGACGGATGATATAGGAGTAAGCATAAAAGCTGAATTTCTCCGGGAAGAACGAATATCCGTTGCGGATCAGTGTGTTTTCATCGGTCAGCGAGGAAATAAATACGAGTACAAACGGCAGTATAATGGATAACGTAATCAGAATGAGTACTACATTAATCCAGAACTGGAAACGTTTTGCTTTTTTTGAATTTGTCATACTTCCATCCTCCTAGAATAATGCCTGGTCTTTGTCTACTTTGCGGACAATCCAGTTACTCAACATTACGACACAGAAGCCTACCAGAGACTGGTATACACCGGCTGCAGATGACATACTGATATTTCCCTGTTCAATCAGGGCACGGTATACATAGGTATCGATAACGTTTGTGGTCGGGAACAGAACACCGGAGTTCATTGGTACCTGATAGAACAGACCGAAATCGGAATAGAAAATTCTTCCGATGCTGAGAAGCAGCAGGGTGATGATGGTCGGAACGAGGCTCGGCAGTGTGATTTTTGTGATCTCCTGCCATTTGCTTGCGCCGTCCAGTCTGGCAGCCTCATAGAAGGAAGGATCGATACCGATCAGCGATGCAATGTAGATCAGGCATCCGTATCCTACGCCCTTCCAGCAGTTCGCGATGATCAGGACCGCCGGCCAGTATTTCGGTTTCTGGTACCACTGAATCGGGTCAATGTGGAACAACGGAAGGATCGAGTTGTTGACAAGACCATTTTCTGCACTCAGAAGCGCATATACGATGTAGCTTAAGATAACCATGGACATCAGGAACGGAAGAAGAATCGCACTCTGATATATCCTTTTTGAGCTTTGTGTTTCTTACCTCCGTAATCAGAATCGCAATGGCAATTCCGACTACCATGTTTACAAGAATAAATGCAACGTTATACAGCAACGTGTTTCTTGTAATAATCCATGCATCCTTGGAAGCAAACAGGAACTTGAAGTTTTTAAGTCCTGCCCACGGGCTTGCCCAGATACCTTTCGCAAAATTCAGTTTTTTAAACGCAATCACCATACCTGCCATCGGGATATAGTTGTTGATCAGCAGATACAGAAGTGCCGGAAGCATCATCAGATAAAGCGGCCAGTATTCCTTCAGCACGTTTTTCTTTTTTCCTTTTTTAACCTCTGCTTTTTTCATAAAGCGTGTCTCCTTTTATGAGGGCTGTTTTTTCAGGTTCTTTCACAGAGAAGGCTCCACATCTTTTCTAGTAAGAGTGGAGCCTTCGGTTACTGTATCACACCGGATTTTCTTCCGCCCCGGTCGTGTTCTTTTTACAAATTAGCCTATTTCTTTGCAAGAAATGCATCCAGCTGCTCCTGCTTTGCAGCAATGACATCATCGATTCCCGCATCGTCCAGTGCCTCCAGGAACTGTGGAAGCAGTTCTTCCGGATCTCCGGAGCCGCTGCTAAGTGCGCCGTTGTACTGGCTGATTACGTTGTTCAGGGCTGATACCTGATCCGCATATTCGCTGTTATCAAAGACAAATCCCAGTGCTTTCGACTCGATACCGGAAGCGTTGAACTCCTGCATTTTGTCCCAGAGCTGCGGGTCAGATCCATCCCATTTGTATGCGATGAACTGGTTCGGAAGCTCCCATCCACAGTTAAAGCTGTAGCCTGCATTGTCTGCTGTTACACCGTCCGGGTAGTTGATGATTCCGTTTTCTTCATCTTCTACTACGTAGTCGGTTCCCTCTTCGCCCCAGTTCAGAAGGTTCATGACCTCCGGGCTGCCATAGATATAATCGAGAACCTGCATTGCTTTTTCCGGATTTTCGGAGTTCTGTGCTACAGAGAAGATAATTCCGCCGTAAGAGGATGAGTTGATGATCGGCTGATCATAGAACGGTACGATTTCAAACTCATATCCTGTGGAGCTCTGGAACTCAACCGGGGTACCTGGATGATAAGCAAAGAACAAGGAGAAGAGATTTCCTGCTTTGCATACGGTTCTCCAGTTTTCTGTGTTTGTTCCGGCATCCTTGCTGATATAGCCTTTCTGATACCAGTCATGCAGCATAGTTGCAGTCTCCTTGTACCAGTCGCTTGCAAAGTAGTTTTCTACGGTTGTGCTGTTGGTCTGATCCATCAGAGCGCCCGTGTTGGCATCGCCAAGTCCATCAGCGCGGGACAGACGGCTCAGAGGCGTATCACTGTTGTTGCTGGAGAACAGCATTGTCATATCAGGCTCGCCTGCCTGTACGGTCTCAAATACTTTCTCCATATCCTTCGGCTCTTTGATTTCATCGGTATTGATATTATACTTTTCTACCAGGTCTTTTCTCATGAAGATGGCTGGAATGCTGCCTCGTTCGATCTGGTTCGGAACGCCATAGACAAACCCATCAATCTGATTTGTTTTTGCAATATCCTCGCCATAGATATCTTTCAGGTTTGTGCCGTATTTGTCAATCAGTTCAGACATATCCATGATCTGGCCGGAATGCATATACTGTACAGCTGTTGTTGCATTTGTGTACAGAAGATCGATTTTCTCATCGCCGGAAAGCATCAGCTGTAACTGCTGAGATGCGCTTGCCCACGGAAGAACAACGATATCGAGCTTTGCATTCAGCTCCGGCTCCAGAATCTCGTTGATTTTTTCTTCGATTCTCTCTTCATCCTGCTGCTGGCTGCCCTGCAGTACCATAGTTACAGTGTACGGCTCGCCTTTTTCCTCTGTCTTTGCTGTGCTTCCGGAAGCTGCGGAGGAACCGGAATCAGAACTGGATCCTGTGCTTCCGCATGCTGCCATGGAAAATGCCATGGTTGCCGCAAGAATGCCTGCTAACACATTTTTTCTTCATACATTTTTCTCCTTTTCACGTATCGTGTTGTGTGACCTTTGATGGTTGTATTATAGCAGGATTTTGACTTGCAACTCTATAACTGATTTGACTTTGAAGTATCACTCTTCCGACCTTTGTGTCTTTTTTGTGTCTTTTTTCTGTCAAAAATCTTCCACCATCTTTGCCCCTTCTGCCCCATCGAGTTCGGTCACGGTTCCATTCATGACACGGTAAACTCTCTGGCAGAGGCTGAGGACACTCGGACGGTGCGTCGTAACGATACAGGTTTTGTTGGGACGCTGACGGATGATGTTTCGGAGGACGTTTCGTTCCGTCGTGACATCCAGTGCCGAGGTGGCTTCATCGAGAAGCAGCACCGGGGCATCGCGGAGGACGGCACGGGCGATGGCAAGCCGCTGGGACTGGCCTTCGGAGAAACCGCGGCCACGTTCCCCGACGCGGCTGTTGATGGTATCCGGCAGATGCTGGACGAAATCCCAGGCGCAGGAGATTTTGAGTGCCTCAATGATCTCCTCGTCGGTCGCATCCTCTTTTACCATACGCATATTTTCGGCGATTGTGCCGGAAAGGATCGTATTTCCCTGCGGAACATACGCGAAGAGATGACGCGTTTCAGCGTTCATGGGAACCGTCTTTCCGTTTGAGACAATGATCACGGTTTCCCCCTCCTGCGGGCGGATGAGACCGAGAATCAGGCGGATCATCGTTGTTTTTCCCTCGCCGGACGGGCCGACCAGCGCTACGATCTCGCCGGGAGCGGCCTGAAACTCCGATTTGGTGATTACTTTATTTCCTTCTATATAAGAAAATTCTACCCCGTGCATCTGTACCCGGAAGCCATCCTTTGCCAGCGGATCAAGCGCGGCACTCTCCGGGATATGGATTTCTTTTGGCAGCTCCACGAGCTCACGGATCCGGTGCGCCGAGACGGAGCTGTTGAGGAAGGACGGAATAATCGAAATCACGTTTCCAAACGCGCCGGAAAGGTTGCTCCGCTGCTGCAGGAACAACGTCATGGTTCCATAGGTAATGTCGTGCGTCCACAGACGGAACAGACAGTATCCGAATGCCGTAAACTCCACCGCACTCCCGAGAATGGACATTACAATATTGGTTTTAATCGTAAACAGATTATATTTCAGGCTGATGTCTTTGAAAAGTCCCTGCCACCAGCGCATCTTTTTGCTGTAATACGGCGCAATGCCAAACGATTTGATGGTATCAAAATTGTAGAATGCTTCTACCTCAAAGCTCATCAGGTTGCTGCTCATCTCGCGCACTTTTTTGCTGTATTCCCGCTGACGGCGGATCATAAACCGGGACATCAGAAGCAGGAACGGTGCGCTTAAAAAAGCAATCAGTGCCATGACCCAGTCATAATGCAGGATTACGAAAAAGGTGGCAATAAACCGATACACGGCAATGATAATCGTCGGGAGCCAGCTGATTGCGTTGCCGCTGACCGTTCCAATGTCGCCGTTGAAACGGTTGAGTACGTCACCGTTTGCGTATTTGCTGATTTCCAGCCAGTCCGCATCAACGATTTTGTCGAAAATATCCGCCTGGATGTCGTTGTTGATGGCGATACCAAGCTTCGTTGAAATGCGGTTGATGACACTCTCAAACCCAAGGCTGAACACGGTGCTTCCGATCATGATGCAAAGCAGCAGCGGGAGCTTCTGTATCTGGTATCCGGTGATGATATCGATCAGGTATTTTCCTGCCACGCTGCCGACAAGCCCAAGCGAAGTGCTTAAGATACCGAGAATCGTATAAAAACCAATCGCACCCTTATAGCGCGCGCTGTAGCCAAAAATCCATTTCCAGTCATCGATGATTTCCGAGAACGTTCCGTTTTTCCATCGCTCCGACAGGATGCGGAGAGACTCGAAGGGAGCGTCTTTACTTTTCTCTTTGGATTCTTCCTGCATGCGCGTCTCCTCTCTTTTTCCCGTCTGCGGTACGGATCATATCGTATTTTTTCAGCAACTCGACACGTCCCGCACCCACTTCAATGCTCAATTTCTGTCCTTTTTCTCCCTGCCCCAGCCATTTCAGGATTCGCTCCACGTATGCAGCCGGGAGCAAAAATCGGATACCTCGCCGCATAGGGATACTTGTTTTTCATATAGGAAGCTTCCGGAACCAGCGATTTCCAGATTCCCCCGGCTGTGTGCTTTTCCATTCCGGTTTCTGCCGCATACAGGGTAATGTTTGCACTGTGGATCCGCCCCGCGCTCGATTTTCCGAACGAACCGGCATCGAGAATATCGATCAGAAGCGCTTCGGAATCCGAGTGAAGCTTCTTTGCGGCACGGACTGCCCCACTTGCTTCATAGGAAAAGCCCAGATACCGCTCGCCGATATCCAGCAGATTGATACAGAAGCACGTCATATGATACTCTTCGCACAGCTGCCAGAACATTTCCCAGTCTATTTTTCTTCCATATATACGAATCATCTGTACCATATCACAGATCTGACGGATCCCGACGCCGCCGTGAAGAAAGTGCTTGAAGCTGTGACAGAGAAGATAGAAAAGATGATGCGTTTCTTCTAAGGTAAAAATACTCTGACCCTGCACTTCCACCCTGGATGGATGCGCAAAAACATCGGAAAATGCACGGTTCAGATAACCATAGGCAGAGGATTCTGTGCTGAACAGCCTGGTATGTGTTTCATAGAAGACCCCTGTTTTCGGATGAATGTAGCCCATCTCTTCCGGGGCATCACCGTCTTTGGCACCATTTGGCATTGCGGTTTCTTTGTCCCGCACAAAGCCCTTCCTCATAAAACAGGCATCTACTGTTGCAAAATCCTTTGCCGAAATCAGAAGATCCTCATCCCCGGACGGGCGCAGATCCGGCTTCGGATAGAGACTTCTGCACACAATTCCTTTCATCACCAGCGGCTGCACGCCCAGATGCTCCAGCTCCTTTTCATCGGAAAGAAACAGCGCTGTACGCGAAACCTGCTGCAAAACACTCTGCATTGCCTGCGTTTTTACCTGTCTGCGAAGCTCGTCCGGAAGTTCTGCAAATTCCGGTGTTTTTCCCACAACATCGTAGACCGCTGACAGCAGCGAATGCTGTGCCGCGAGGACAAACAGATGATTCCATTGTTTTTCTGTCAGCGCCGCAAGTTCTTCCAGAGCTGCTTTTTCTTCCGTCAAAAACGCACGAACCACCGCAAGGAATGCGGTTTCTGTTTCTGTAATCATGTTTTTTCCCTTTCGTTTTCCCTGTGTGCGGGTCTTTTTCCCTGTAAAAGGCGATAGATCCGGTTTCCCATCGGTCGAAGCGGAATCATGCGAATCCAGACCTTCTCAAAAAATGCCCCTACCAGAAGCTTCCCGGCGCAAGCCTTTTTCCTTTTCGTTCCACCTGTGTCACCCGTGCAAAAATTCTGCTCCCGCCGCACGTTATGTTCTATTTCTGTCTGTCCATCCCCGATCAGGTCGTAGCTTTCTCCATGAACACCACAAATCCGGTGCACCACAAACTGTCCG
>ENA-OQHD01000812-OQHD01000812.1-human-gut-metagenome-genome-assembly--contig:-NODE-812-length-10381-cov-2.198654_pt1 | contig 10381 bp, 22 predicted proteins | sample MGYA00242560_ERZ504711 | MGnify/ENA primary metagenome ERZ504711 (study PRJEB26092, sample SAMD00036198) | human gut metagenome | host: Homo sapiens | study: EMG produced TPA metagenomics assembly of... | reverse complement strand
GAAACAAAGTTGCAGTACAAACTTTGCCAAACCATTTGGCTCCATTTAGCTTCTGCCCATGCTTTAGATTCCATGCTCCCATCACAGCCATAAATCCCTCCTTAATTACCATAAGAAAGATGAGCCAACGCATTAATGGGTAGTGAAATGCCAGACAGAGCGCCACAGCCGCGTGAGTCAGCTTATCCGCCACCGGATCCAAAAACTTTCCGAACTCCGTAATCATATGAAAATGTCTGGCAATCTTTCCATCGAGAAAATCCGTGACGGTAGATATCAGAAGAATCGCCGCAGCCAGATATTTTTCACCCGGTGTATCAGCCCGCAGGTAAACAACGCAAAAGACCGGAATCAGCAAAATCCGGAAATATCCCATGCAGTTTGGTACAGATAACAGTTCTTTTTTCTTAAATTTCTTCATGTATCCTCCATTCTCGTTTGACAGGCCCCCCTATGTGCCGTATACAATAGTCCTTATAAAACAAACAAGGAGGCGCTGTATGCTGCGAAATATCGATTTGAATGAAATCTCCGATGGAAAATCTCTACACGGCCAAATGATCTGGTTCGCGCCGACTGCGGAGGCTGCCACGGCTGCTCGGATTGTTGTCAGGGTATGGGAGACTCCATCATCCTCGATCCCTATGATTTTTATCAGCTTTGCCAGGGGCTTAAGCCTCGCCCCTGAGGCACTGCTTGACCAGGCCGTCGGACTGTCCGTTGTGGACGGGATCATTCTGCCCCATCTCAACATGACCAAATGGAAAGGATGCCTGTTCTTTCCTATCAGAGGACGGACGCTGCCGGATTCATGGGTTCCGGCCTGGTTTCTGCCGTCTTTTTCCTCTCGGTCGGATATATGAGAACGGTTCTTTCTCCTACTTCATCCAGACAAAGGAATGTAAGAAGCGGAACCGCTCCAAGATCCGGATCCGAAAGTGGCTCCAAATTCCGGATCTGCCGCGTTACGAGGACTTTATTTGCCGCTGGCATTATCTTCTGGCTGATTTACAGTCCCATAATGACCGCATGGAAGATAACGCCTATCAAAAGCAGGTATCCATGTATGTACTGCAAACCTTTTTCCTGACTCCTTATCAGAAAGAAGACTTTTATTCCTCCTTTGAAGAACGGTATGTGGCATGCAGAAAAATCTTTCATCTTTCCCGACCTCTCTGACTCTTATGATCTTTCTATAGATCCTGGGAGTCCAAAACAATCGTAAACGGTCCGTCATTCAGCAGACTCACTTTCATATCCGCACCAAACCGGCCGGTTTCTACCCGTTCCACACTTTCTCTGCATTTTTAATAATATATTCATACAGGGCATTCGCTTTTTCCGGAGAACCTGCCTCGATAAAACTTGGACGATTTCCTTTTTTACAGTTTGCATATAGTGTAAACTGCGACACAAGAAGCAGACTGCCTCCCACATCTTTCAACGCAAGATTCGTCTTTCCCTGCTCATCTTCAAAAAATCCGCAGACCGGTCATCTTCTTTACCATCTTATCTGCGATTTCCTCCGTATCTGATTCTGCCACACCAATCAGAACCAGGTATCCTTTCTCTATCTGTCCAAGAAGTTCACCATCCACCCGGACAGCAGCCTCTGTGACTCTCTGTATTACAAATCTCATATCTTGCTCTCCTGCTTTTTATCTGTATTTACTGTCTTGATATATACAAGCACAATTCCCACAACTGTAAGCGGCACACAGAGGAAAATCAGAAGCCCCAGCATCCAGTCCGGCATAATACTTGATTCAATATCAATCAGTACAGTTCCGAAAAGATTATAGAGCAGATGCATCAGCATAGATGCAAATAGTGTTCCATAACGATACGCTACATATCCAAGTGCCAGTCCGAGAAGCCCTGCATAGATTCCCTGAACTAAATTTTGATGAAAAATGCCGAAGCAGACTGCCTGGATCACATTGGCGATCATCCAGTGCATTCCGGTTCTCCTCAGATATCCCATAATCAGTCCACGGAAGATCATTTCTTCCACCAGCGGAGGGAGAATCAGCGTGCTGACTACCCACATCAGCGAATACTCCGTAATTCCCGAACTATCAATCATTTCCGTATAAGTTTCCATTGCCTGTGGAAATAACTGGTTGATTACTGCCATCACCAGACTCGTCACATGCTGGATTGAAAATGTAAAAATCACGAGGATCAGACACCCTGTTATATCTAACTTTTTATTTTCACGGACAGGGAATTTTCTGTACCTTTCTGATCCACAAATGCGAAATAATACCAAAGTCCAAAAATAGCCAGCGGAATCAGATAAACCAGTACAGAATAGAAATTCATATGATCCATCAGATAATCGTAGGTCATATTCACTCCATTTGCTCCCTGAATGATTCCTCCACCGATGGACGCAGATACAGCCAATACGACCGACATTCCATTAAATACTGCCATCGTTAATCCAAATACGAGTATTGCAAAAAAAGCAATTTTTCCCGTTTATTCATTTGTATCTCCTCTGAAAGAGCTTATTCTGATTTGTCAAGCATCTTTTCTGCCTTTGCTTTGATCCTTTGCAGGGCATTATCAATTGACTTCGGACTTTTGCCCAGAAGCTCTGCGATCGTCTTATAATCCGTTCCCATTAAATGCAGATACAGCACATGGTTCTCCAAAGGACTCAAAGTATCTTTCAACTGTTCAATAAAACTTCCGTAAATTTCTTCCCCAAATACAGCACTTCCGGGTCATTATCACGAACCGGCTCAATGGTATCGATCAGAGGGGTTCTTCTTTCCTCTCCTTCCTGACCACTGTCATCATACAGCGATACATATGAATTTAACGGTATGTGCTTTTTTCTTTTTGATGCCTCGATTGCGGAATACATCTGTCTTGACACACAAAGTTCCGCAAAACTCGCAAAAGAAGCTCCCTGATCCGGGTCATAATCCCGGACAGCTTTGATCAGTCCGATCATCCCTTCCTGGATCAGATCTTCGTTCTCCCCGCCAAACAAATACATCGCCCTGGCTTTTTTTCTTACCATTGCTTTATACTTCATCATCAGATGATCCATAATTTCCCGGTCTCCATTACGGAAATCCCTGATAAGCTGCTCATCCGTCACTTTATCATATTTTTCCATCGGTTCTTACTCAAATGCTCCTGCGTCTACTGTCCTTTTATGATTCTCTGCCTTACGATCTCATATGCAAGAACTCCTGCTGCCACCGATGCGTTCAGAGAATTGATCTGACCCTTTCATCGGGATTCCTGCTACAAAATCACAGTTTTCTTTTACCAGTCTACTGACTCCCTCTCCTTCATTTCCGATCACCAGTCCGATCGGTCCTGTCAGGTTCAGATGATACATCGGCTCACCGTCCATATCCGCACAGACAAACCAAAGCCCCTTTTCTTTCAGTTCTTCCATCGTCTTAACCAGATTCGTCACTTTGGCAACCGGAGTATAATTCAATGCCCCTGCCGAAGTCTTTGCAACAGTTGCCGTCAGCCCGACTGCCCGTCTTTTTGGAATGATCACTCCATGTGCTCCTGCAAGATTCGCCGTTCTGATAATTGCTCCAAGATTATGCGGATCTTCGATATTATCAAGGATCAGGATAAAAGGATCTTCTCCCCGTTCCTCTGCAAGTGCAAGCATATCATCAACCGTTGAATATTCATATGCTGCTGCATATGCCACAACTCCCTGATGCTTTCCGGTCTCCGAAATCTGCGACAGTCTCTCTTTTGTTACAAAATTCAACAGGGCATCATGCTTTTTTGCTTCTCTTACAATCGTTCTCACCGTACCATCCTGACATCCATCCAGTACAAATACTTTGTCGATCGGTTTCCCTGACCGGAATGCTTCCAGTACTGCATTTCTGCCTTCAATAACCAGCGTATGGGAATTATCCTGTCCCGTATGATTCTCTGCTTCATGATATCTGCTATTTTCCCGCATTCTTTGCTCCTTCATTTCTTTCTGTATCAAATTTTTCTTCCATGGCCTCCAGTCCGATCGTCACCAGTTCTGTCAGTCTTTCATATTCTTCACTCAGATAAAGATGCCCGATCAGAGCTTCAAAGCCGGTTGCTCTTCTATAGTCCGTGATCGACTGGTTTTTACGCCGGTGATACACTTCTTGCATTCCGCCCCCTTCCGGTAAACTGCATGTTCCTCCTCATTCAGATGCTCCTGCATGAACCGCATCATATAGGACTGTGCCGATGCCTGGACATACCGGCTCGTCTCCTCATGAAGACGATGAACCGGCCGGTTTCCTCTTCCGACTACCATCGTCTTTACGATCAGATCAAAGACACAGTCCCCGACATATGCCAGAACCAGTGGTGAACACTGCTTCGGGTCGATCTGCTTCATCCCCGGAATTTTCCTGATAAATGGTTCCAATCCTATTCCTACGCTTTTTTACCATTGTACCCCTTCTCTTGTATCTTTAAGATGATTCCCTTTGCCAGAAGTTCATCCCTGATCTCATCTGCTCTTGCGAAGTTCTTAGCTTTTCTTGCTGCCTGACGTTCTTCGATCAGTGCTTCAATATCAGCTGCAAGGATCTCATCTTCCTTATCCACAATAATTCCCAGAACATCCGTCAGTCTTACAAGACAGTCAAACAGGTTCTGCAGATATTCTTTGGAACTTGCTCCATCAGTTGTCGTATTCATATATTTTACAAATTCAAATACTGCTGAAATTGCATCTGCTGTATTAAAATCATCGTCCATTGCCTTCTCAAAGTTCTCGACATACACCGTCGATCCGGCAAGTTTTTCTCTCTCATCCTCACTCATATCTTCCATTTTTGCATTATTGATGAGGAATTTCAGGTTCTCTGCTGCTGTTGTGATCCTCTCCAGCCCATTTTTAGCAGCTTTCATCAGTTCTGCACTGAAGTTCAGAGGACTTCTATAATGTGCACTGAGCATAAAGAATCTCAGAACCTGCAGATCATATTTTTCAGAAATTTCTCTTACGGTAAAGAAATTTCCAAGAGATTTGGACATCTTGTGGTTGTCGATGTTCAGGAATCCATTATGCATCCAGTATTTTGCAAACTCTTTTCCATTTGCAGCTTCACTCTGTGCAATCTCATTCTCATGATGAGGAAAGATCAGATCTTCTCCACCGGCATGAATATCAATCTGCTCGCCCAGATATTTTTTAGACATCTCTGAGCATTCAATATGCCATCCCGGACGCCCTCTCCCATGCAGATTCATGCCGCTCGCCCTCTTTCTTTGGTTTCCATAATACAAAATCCAGTGAATCTTCTTTTTCATCCTCACCGCTCACAAGCAATGCACGTCCACCGGACTGCAGATCATCCAGATTTTTATGGGACAGCTTGCCGTATTCTGCGAACTTTCTTGTACGGTAATAAACAGTTCCGTTCTTTTCATAGGCATAACCTTTTTGCGATCAGAGTCTCGATCATGCTGATCATTCCACCAATTTCTTCTGTTGCAAGAGGATTCTTCGTTGCCGGCTGAATATTCATTCCTTCCATATCCTTCTTGCACTCTTCAATATATCTTTTTGGGAGATTTCTTCCGCAGTAACGCCTTCTTCATTTTGCCTTTTTGATGATCTTATCATCTACATCTGTGAAATTTGATACAAAATTCACATCATAATTTTTATATTCAAAATATCTTCTTACTGTATCAAATACGATCATCGGTCTTGCATTTCCTATATGAATGAAAATTGTAAACTGTAGGACCGCATACATACATTTTTACTTTTCCTTCTTCCAACGGCACAAATTCTTCTTTTCTCTTTGACATCGTATTATAAATCTTCATTTGCTGCGTCTTCCTTTCTTTTCTTCTCTAAGCATTTCATATATTCTACCATATCCTCCAACTGCTTGTGAAGTTGAATATTTTCCTGCTGGAGTTCACGGATATCATGCAGTACCGGATCCGGCAGATGGATCTGATCCATATCGCTTCGCGGAACTTTCTTATTATCCATCTTTACAATTCTGCCCGGCACACCGACCACGGTACAGTTCGGAGGAACTTCTTCAAGCACACGGATCCTGCCCCGATCTTGGAATTTTCCCCGATCGTCAAAAGAAACCCGATTACTTTCGCCCCCTGCACTGACCATAACATTATCTTTTAAAGTAGGATGTCTCTTTCCCTGTTCTTTTCCTGTACCCCCCAAGTGTTACGCCCTGATACAAAGTCACATTATCTCCGATGATCGTCGTTTCTCCGATGATCACACCACTTCCATGGTCAATAAAAAGCCCTTTTCCTATTGTTGCTCCCGGATGGATTTCAATCCCGGTCTTTCGTGCAGCCCTCTGGGAGATCCATCTTGCCCAGAAGAAATGCTTTTTCAGATACAGCTTATGTGCGATCCGATAATTCAGTATGACTTTAAAACTCGGATAAAGAAATACTTCCATATTCGATTTGATCGCAGGGTCACGCTCCCGTATAACCTGAATTTCATCTTTCACATACGATAATATGCTCATTTTCCTCTCTCCTAACACCTGATTTAAAAGGATATAAAACTTTCCTGATAAAAATAAAAATCTCCGTCTCAAAATAGAGACGAAGTCTTCTCCGCGGTTCCACTCTAATAAAAGAATCCTCTTCTTTCACTTGATACACTTAACGCGTGCCAAACGTATCCCGCTACTTGCTCTTTCGCAGAATCAACTCCCGGGGGGCACTTCACAATCTTCATAACTTAAGGATGCTTCCAGCCGATGACACCCACTCTCTGGCAGCCTGAACATAGCTACTCTTCCCGTTCCTGGTCTTTTTCCTTACTCACTTACATGATGTCGGGGGCAAAATGCTCCCGACTTTGATGCCTACGGATTGCTCCGTGCTACGCACTCCCACAATCCTACTCACTTACATTATCTTATTCAACTTTTCAGTTTTTGTCAACCGCATTATACAATCTCATTTAAGAAAACCCGGTTCAGTTTACAGATTTTCTCCAGTTCTGCCACCAGCCGCTCTGTTGCCATTACATCCGTCCGCTCTGCGATCTCTCTGATCGGTACAGTTCCAAATAAAAGCTGGGTCAGTGCATCGATCGGAAAAACTCCCTCGGAATCTTCCGTCTCACTCACACAAAGTTTATCTTCTCCCCAGTCACTTTTCATTCTCCATACACCACTGTTCTTCTGAAGCAAAGGATCGATCACCGCAAAGGAGCAGTCTACTTTCTCTTCCTCAGGAACTTTCATCGCAGACAGGAAAGTCGGCAGATGCGTAATCCGTGCCATGATGAGAGGCTTCTCTTCCGTCCTCACGCCATGGACATTTTCCCACAATTCCCGCATTTTCTCCGTACATCCCAGGATCTTCACCAGTTCCTTTTCTCTTCGCAGTTCTTCCACCGCCTCCAGGAATGCATCCTCATTTTTCCTGCAGGATAACCGGTTCAAGGATCTCAAGAATGTCCTCTCTTGCATAAAAGAAGACACCGACTAAATCATTTTTCTTCAAAGATCAGCCGTACTCCACCGGATTCGCTCTGCTGTTCCAGCAAATTTTGGTCTGATAATATACGCTGTCCCTCACTGTGCAGACTGCCCATTTCGGGGATTGCCAATTTTTTTTCCAAAAAACGCAGCGATCCTTTCTGCATCTCCCAGTTCGGCATCCCGTGTAACTCTTTCCTGTCTTCCCCTGTCTCTGCTTTCATTTTTCGCCGGGTTTTTTTATCTCATTTTTAAGGCAAAGAAAACGTCAGAGTCCAGTTCCATCTGTTTCTGATGATATATATATCGAAAATCATACGGGCTGTAAATTGCTTCTGCTGCCGGCATAAGAAAAGTAAAAGGATGCTTTTTCTTATTTTCCTCTTCCAGTGCCGCGATCAGAAGCTGCCGCATATACCCTCTGCTCCGGTACTCCTTTTCCGTTGCGACTCCGACAATATATTCCGAATCAAAAATCCGAATCTTCCAGTTTCATCCAGTATGGATTCTTTTGCAGCATGGAACGGATTGCTCCGTCTTCTTCAACTACATAGATCACATTCTCTTTTGTCCTGATAAAATAATAATAATCTACAAATGTCTGACTGTCTTCCTTGAAAATCTTTTCCCACAAAAATCGGGTCTTTCCATGTTCTGCAGATTCCAGTTTACGGATTTCCATCCTCTTTTCCTCGTCTTTCTGATCTCACTGATTGTTCATTGCACAACAGCCTCCACACCCGCAGCCGGTGCTGCAACATCTATACTGCTATAATTGGTATATTTCTCGATTGCACAGATTGCCTGAGAAGAAATCCCCTCACCTGTTCCGGTAAAGCCCAGGCCCTCTTCTGTCGTTGCCTTGACATTGATCTGATCGGTTTCCACGCCAAGTGCCTTTGCAATATTTTCCCGCATCTGATCAATATATGGACGCATTTTCGGACGCTGGGCAATGATCGTCGCATCAATATTTTCAACCACATATCCATTTTCATCCAGTAATGCTGCTACATGTTCCAGTAATTTGATACTTGAAATGCCTTTATACTGCGGATCTATATCTGGGAAATGCTTTCCGATATCCCCCAGTGCCGCTGCTCCCAGCAGTGCATCCATGATCGCATGCAGCAGAACATCTGCATCAGAATGTCCTAAAAGTCCCTTTTCATAAGGGATCTCAACTCCGCCAAGAATCAGTTTCCGGTCTTCTGTCAGTTTATGAACATCATATCCCATGCCTACCCGCATTTTATTTCACCTTGTCCCTTTCTGCCGGATTTTCTCCTTTACCGGCTTTTGCCTCGGTCTCCGCCTTTTCTTTATCTGCCTTTTTTTTACAGCCGTCACTTTTTTCCTTATCTGCCCTTTCCTTATCTGCTATTTTTTCTCCGGTGTTCACCTTGTTCTCTTTTTCCTGCCTCTTTTCTTTCATTCCTGTCCGGTCCTGCCTCTACCATGACTGGTCCTTTTGATTCTTTCTTCGCATGGGATATTTCTGCCTCCTGCCATTTTATTTCATTTCCATCCGCTTCTGAAACTGAAAGCTCTTCTTCGACATTCTTCTCTTTTTTCATCTCAGCAAACACTTTTTTTAGCCGCAAGAAATGCATAGACCGCTCCGACAATGACAAATATACCGCCGGCTACTCCCATAAATCCTGAATTAGCCGGATTCTTCTGAACAACTTCAATAAAATATTCACTCCAAGATAGATCAGATATACTCCTAATACGATTCTGATCACATTTCCACCTTTTTGATTCATCTTGATCTCCTTTTTTCTTACGTTCTTCATTTTTTGGTATCTTCATTTCCGGGAACCGCAGATACCCGTATGCATTGGTACTCCATCCTGCACTGCCCGGGATTTCAATCTTAAATGCTCTGGTAATATGATCCAGTATCCGTGGTTCTCCGCCCGCTGTCTTCTGATAAAACCCAATGCTGGCATAAAAGATTCCCTTCTCAAAGAGCTGTAATGGCATGCTCATTTCCATATCCTGCTCTCCTGTCGCAGGAAAATCTACCGGCTTTGACCAGAATGTTCCCAATCCCGAATCACTGTCCGTACGCAGCGTCAGACGGAACATGACATTTTTCAAAGGCTGCGTGGTCCTGACTCTGATCCTCAAATCCAGTGTTTCTTCCCTTGCAAAAACCGGAGTGATCTTTCCCTTCATGGTCAGATGCTCCATAAAGAGTCCCTGATTCCGCTGAAGGTTCAGAATGCGGGCGGCACGCTGCTTTTCTGCCAGATCCATGTCAGTCTCATTTTCTCCAACTGCATGATCCATATACACTGCGATGGCACCCTCTACTTCGCCGTCATAGATCACTTTTCCCTGATCCAGCACAATACATCTGTCGCACAGTCTCCGGATCGTATTCATATTATGGCTTACATATAAAATCCGTTCTGTTCTCCTTTTGTGCAACTTCCCGCATCTTATCCAGACACTTTTTCTGAAATGCCATATCACCGACCGCCAGCACTTCATCCATGATCATGATCTCGCTGTCAAGATGTGCTGCCACAGAAAAAGCCAGCTTTACAAACATACCGGAAGAATATCGCTTGACCGGTGTATCAATGAACTCCCTTACCTCCGAAAACTCAATGATCTGTTCCATTTTGCTTCTGATCTCCGCTTTTGACATTCCAAGAATCGTTCCGTTCATGTAAATATTTTCTCTTCCGGTCATCTCTCCATTAAAACCGGTTCCGACTTCCAGCATGGAAGTCACTCTTCCATAGAGGTCAATCTCTCCTTCTGTCGGTGCCGTCACCTGTGCCAGCAGTTTCAGCAGGGTCGATTTTTCCTGCACCGTTACTTCCAATGATTCCCACACATTTCACCCTGACGGATCGTAAGATCAATCCCGTTCAATGCCATAAATTTTT
>ENA-OQHD01000811-OQHD01000811.1-human-gut-metagenome-genome-assembly--contig:-NODE-811-length-10385-cov-3.712030_pt1 | contig 10385 bp, 12 predicted proteins | sample MGYA00242560_ERZ504711 | MGnify/ENA primary metagenome ERZ504711 (study PRJEB26092, sample SAMD00036198) | human gut metagenome | host: Homo sapiens | study: EMG produced TPA metagenomics assembly of... | reverse complement strand
GGAAAAAGAAGCCGGGATCTGTGAGAAGTTAGAAGAACAGATCCGGGAAGAAAAAGCGTGTCTGGAACTGCTGCGGAAAATGAAGCAGGAACAGGAAACGATGACGCAGCTGCAAAAGGAACTGCAGGAAACAGCGGAAACAAAAGCAAAACTGCAGGAAGAGCAGGAAAATGCGAAAAAAGTGCTGGAACAGCAGAAAGCACGAAAAGAAAAACTATCCGGTACGGAAGCGGAACTGGCACGGACGGAACAAAAAGAAACGTATGCCGCAGAGCAGGTGCAGCAGCTGAGCGCGTACTGTGAGAAAATTGGAAAGACAGCCGCTGAGGAAGCTGCAAAAAAAGGAAGAGGAAAGTGCTCTTTGCGAAAAAATTAAAAGAAGCAGAGCATACGGAAGGCAAGGCAGCCGAAGAGGCAGAAAAGCTGGCAGGGCAGGATAAAGTCTGCGAAAAGTTTCAGGAAGAAAAGGAAAGCATCAGGCGCAAAATCCTCACTTTGGCAGAAGCGAAAAAGCAGCTGGAAAAAAATGACGGATGAAGTGCAGCGGCTCGCAAAACGGCTGAAACAGTTACAAAGAGAAGAAGAGAAACTGCAGGCGGACAGAACAGTGACAGCAGAGCAGATGGCCAAAAGAGGCAGTGCTGCGCTGCTGCATGGGAAAAAATACCGTCAGGAGCGGGAAACACTGGAAAATCTGCTGAGAGGCTGGGAACAGGCCTGCCAAGAGCTGGAAGAGAAACAAAGTGCATACCGCGACGGAATCTGGAAGAGAGACGATCTGCGGCAAAAAATTATCAGGCGATGGAATCGTTATTTCTGGATGCGCAGGCGGGAATTCTGGCGGAAAAACTGACAGAAGGAAAGCCATGCCCGGTCTGCGGCGCGATTCATCACCCACAGCCTGCAAAACGGGCGGAGCATACGCCGGACAAAGCGACGCTGGATCAGAAAAGGAAGAACTGCGGGAGCAGGAAGAAACAGCGGCAGGACAGAGCGAAGCGGCCGGAAACTGCGGCAGACGGGTAAAAGAACTGCGGGAGCAGCTGACTGTGTGTCTGGTAAAAGAGATGCCGTATGCGAAAAAAGAAAAGCAGGAAAGTGGTCTGACGGAAACTGACTTTATGAAATCAGCCCCGTATGCCAAAAGAAATGAAACGGATAGGAAATCAAATGAAACACAAAGATTTCTTCAAATGTCAGACTCCCTGTTCCGCCAGAAGGTAGAAAAGAAAGCAGAGCAGCTCCGGGAAGAAGAAAGTAAGCAGGAAGTGCGTCAGGCAGAATATGCGGAACTGGAAAAAACACAGACCAGTCAGCAGGAAAAACTGGAAACGCTGAAACAGGCAATCGCCGGGGCGCAGGCAGATCTTGGCCGGGCGGAAGGAACACAGAAAGCGCTGGAAGAACAGCTGAATAAAGAAATTTCAGAAGCAGAAAAGGAGCCAGGTTTTGAAGAAACAATAGTTTCTGCGGAGAAAAAGGTTTCTGCAGAGAAAAAGGGTTCTGCAGAGGATAAGGATTACGCAGAGACGGACGACAGAAACTTCCTTGCTGGTCAGATCGAAAAAGTGCTGCTCTTCTGGGAAAACAGGCAGAAACAGTGTGGAGAAGAATTCGCTGTGGCACAGGCAAAGATGAAACGCCGCACAGAATGCATTGCACTGCAAAAAGAGGCAGAATCCAGTCAGAAAAAGGATCAGGAACAGCTTCAGCGTGTGCGGAGTTGTCTTGAAGTCCTGCAAAGTGACCGGAAAAGATGGAATGCAAAAGGAAGAGAAACTGCTGGAAACTCTGGAGCAGCAGAGAAAAGAAATAAAGTCGGCGGATCAGTTTGAGAATATTGCAGAGATTTCATTCACAGAAAAACAATTCCTGGAAATCCTGACAGATACAGAAAAACAACTTTGGGTTCGTTCGATGCAGGAACAGCGTTATTGGAAAGAAAAACAGGAGACGTTAGAAAAGCAGAAACGGAACCTTCTTGCGCAGAAAGAAGAGTTACAGAGAATCCAGCTGGAAATCCAGGCAGAAACGCAGAAAATAGAGCAGAGAGAAAAACAATCCGCGAGAAGGAATTGCTGGAAGCAAAACGAAAGGCGGAGCAAAAGGCACTGCAGGAAAGAATTCAGGAAAAAGAAACCAAACTGGCGGGAAAAGAAGAAAAAGAACTGCTGGAGCATATCAAAGGATGGGAGACGCAGAAAGAACAGCGGAAAGCGGCGCAGAAAACGGCAAAAGAAGAACTGGACGCTGTGCAGAAAAAGCTGACGGAAGTACAGGCGGCTCTTGCGGCCATCAAGACGCTGGAAGCAGCGGATGAGGAAGCGGATTTACAGGGGCAGCAGCTCCCTTCAGAAACGGAGCTGCAGGAGAATCTTGAGATGCTTTCCGGGCGGAAGCAGGAACTGGATCAGCGTTACAACGAACAGTATCATGCGGCAAATACGAATCAGAACGTATACCAGGCTGTGCAAACGCAGCAAAGCCAGATGCAGGAGGTAGAGGAAGAATATAAATGGGTCAACACGCTTGCGGATACCGCAACGGGAAATGTGACCGGAAAGCGGAAGATTGATTTGGAAACGTATGCGCAGATGGCGTATTTTGACCGGATTCTGCGCAAAGCCAATGTGCGTTTCCTGACGATGAGTCAGGGACAGTATGAGCTAAAACGGCAGGAAGACGGCGGAAATATAAAGAGCAAAGCCGGACTGGAACTGAATGTGATTGACCACTATAACGGGACGGAGCGAAGTGTCCGCACGCTTTCCGGCGGAGAATCTTTCCAGGCTTCCCTTTCCCTGGCGCTTGGCCTGTCGGATGAAATCCAGTCGTATGCGGGCGGCATTCAGTTAGACTCTATGTTTGTGGATGAAGGTTTTGGATCGCTCGATGCAGAGTCTCTGAACCAGGCCGTAAAAGCACTGGAAGGTCTGGCAGAAGGAAACTGTCTGGTCGGAATTATTTCTCACGTACCGGAGTTAAAAGACAGGATTGAGAAAAAAATTGTTGTGACGAAAAACCGGAGCCGGGATGGAGTAGGCAGCCGGGCTGTGATAGAATAAACGGCACAATCTGAAAATGCACCAGAAGTGTAAAAAAGTGAAAAAGAAAATGTTACAGCTTGCGGGTTGCCAGTGAGCTGTAACAAGAATGCAGCAAGAGATCAGCTGGATTCGAGAGAATTCCTTGTCAGAAGGAATAGGAAATGCTATAATGGGTCCGTTGGGCAAAAAAAGTTGAACAAACAGAGCAAATCCGGCGAACTTGTGCCGGCTGCCATAGAATGGAGGAAACAAATGAGAACATCAGATTTTTATTATGATCTGCCAAAAGAACTGATTGCACAGGATCCGCTGGAAGACCGCAGCGCTTCCCGCCTGATGCATCTGGATAAAACGACAGGTGAATATAAGCATGGTCATTTCCGTGATATTCTGCAGTATCTGAAACCAGGCGACTGTCTGGTCATCAATGATACGAAGGTAATTCCGGCGCGTCTTTATGGTTCCAAAGTCGGAACGGATGCGGCAATTGAGATTCTTCTTTTAAAGAGAAAAGAAAACGACATCTGGGAAACGCTGGTAAAACCGGGCAAAAAATGCAAGGTCGGAACCGTAATCTCATTTGGAGACGGAATTCTGACAGGCGAAGTAGTCGATATCGTGGATGAAGGAAACCGCCTGATCAAGTTTCACTATGAAGGCATTTTTGAAGAAATTCTGGATCAGCTTGGTGAAATGCCGCTGCCGCCATATATCACACATAAACTGCAGGACAAGAACCGTTATCAGACGGTATACGCAAAACACGAAGGCTCCGCAGCAGCTCCGACCGCCGGACTGCATTTTACGAAAGAGCTTTTGCAGCAGGTGCAGGATGCCGGTGTGAAAATTGCACACGTTACCCTGCATGTCGGCCTTGGCACCTTCCGTCCGGTGAAAGTGGAGGATGTCACCCAGCATCACATGCACTCTGAGTTCTATGTGGTAGAAGAAGATCAGGCAAAACTGATCAACGATACGAAAGCAGCAGGCGGCCGTGTGATCGCAGTCGGAACAACGAGCTGCCGTACTCTGGAGTCGGCAACCGGCGAGGACGGCATTTTAAAAGCCGGAAGCGGCTGGACCGAGATCTTTATCTATCCGGGTTACCGCTTCAAGATGATCGACGGACTGATCACCAATTTCCATCTGCCGGAGTCCACACTGGTGATGCTGGTATCGGCACTGGCTGGAAAAGAGCATATTATGGCAGCTTATGAAGAGGCTGTAAGAGAAAAATACCGCTTTTTCTCCTTCGGCGATGCCATGATGATTGAATAAAAAATTTCGTTTATGACAAAAATACGATGCTGAAAGAAAACGACCATATAGGAACACCCGTGAAGCCCTATATGGTCGTTTTTTTGCTCTGCGAATCTTCTAAATCTTTCTTTTTCCCTGCCGAAAAACAGAAGATTTTATTAAGGTTTCTGAAAACGAGCGGAACTGGGTTGTGTCAGGGAATGTTTTTGCGTATACTGATACGTGTTTGAGACAAGGGAGGACGGATTTTGAAGAGAGACGAGAGAAGAAAGTTTCCATACTATGGTATCCTGCCGCTAATTCTGACGCTGACAGCGAATTTTATCGCTTATTTTGGAACGCGGCCGTTTACCAGTTCGTGGAAACATTACAATATAGAAACGGTGCTGGACCAGCAGATCCCGGTGATCCCGTGGACGATCGTGATTTATTTTGGCTGTTATCTGGTCTGGATTGTAAATTATCTGATTGCCGCAAGCAGAGAGAAAGAATTTGTCTGGCGGTTCTTTGCAGCAGATGTTCTGGCGCGGCTTGTCTGTATGGCATTTTATCTGCTGCTGCCGACAACGAACGTAAGGCCGTCGATCCCGGAACAGGGATTCTGGAATCAGATGCTTGCCTTGCTCTACCAGATGGATGCGGCGGACAATTTGTTCCCATCGATTCACTGCCTGAACAGCTGGTTCTGCTATATCGCAGTCCGCAGCAGACGGGAGATTCCGCGCTGGTATCAGCGGTTCTCTTTCTGGGCGGCACTTGCCGTGTTTGTCTCTACGCTGACAACAAAGCAGCATGTGATTGCAGATGTGATTGGCGGAGCGCTTCTGGCAGAAGTGACGTGGCAGATCGCGGGACGCACGCATCTTGGTGCATGGTATGGCATGATATTGGAACGAAGGAGGTGGAAACGCCGTGCAGAGTAAGAAAAAAATTGATCGTGAATACCGTTTTTCTCGTTGTGATTTTTGCGTTGACGATATACGGTGTTTTCCACGGCGAAGACCTTGGCGCAATGATGGAAGCAATGCGGCGGGCAGATGTGCGGTGGCTGTTGCCGGGACTGTTCTGTGTCGTGTTTTTTATCTGGGGAGAATCGATCATCATCTGGTACATGATGCATTCCTTCCAGATTCCGGTGAAGAAGCGGACATGTTTTCTGTTTTCTTCCGTCGGATTCTTTTTCAGCTGTATCACACCGTCCGCAAGCGGCGGCCAGCCGATGCAGCTCTACTATATGAAAAAGGAGAAAATATCTCTTCCGGTATCAACGGTGATTCTGATGATCGTCACGATCACCTACAAAGCGGTGCTGGTCGTGGTGGGACTTGGGCTTGTTCTGTTCGGACAGGGCTTCCTGCACCGGTATCTGACGGAAATCCTTCCGGTTTTCTATCTGGGAATCGGTCTGAATGTCTTCTGTGTCACAGCCATGCTTATTCTGGTTTTTCATCCGGCGCTTGCGCGGACAATTCTGGTTTTGGGACTGAAAATCGTGGAAAAACTGCATTTGATGAAACGAAAAGAAAGCCGCCTGAAAAAACTGGAAGCTTCCATGGAAGTCTACCAGAATACGGCAGCGTATCTTGGCACCCACAAAATGGTGCTGGTCAATGTCCTTGCGATTACCTTTGCACAGAGGTTTGCTTTATTTGCAGCAACATGGTTTGTATACCGCGCTTTTCATTTATCAGGCATTTCCTTTATTGCCATTGTGCTGCTGCAGGCGGTCATTTCCGTATCGGTTGACATGCTGCCGCTTCCGGGAGGAATGGGAATCAGCGAGACACTGTTCCTGAAAATTTTCCCGCCGGTCTTTGGAAGCACGCTGCTTCTTCCGGCAATGGTGCTTTCCAGAGGGCTCGGCTACTACGGGGAACTGCTGGTGAGTGCAGTCTTTACCATCGTCGCACAGCTTACGATCGGGAATACGAAAAGAGAAAAAAGAGGGGGAACTACATATGATAGGGTTCTATGATTATACCGTAATATTAACATATATCAGCTTTGCATCGTCCATCAGCGGCATTTTTCTTGCAACGCGGGGACACTTTAACTGGGCGATTTTTTGTCTTGCTTTTTCCGGACTGTGCGATATGTTCGATGGAAAAAATTGCGCGGACGAAGAAAAACAGGACCGAAGATGAAAAGCGGTTCGGCATTCAGATCGATTCGCTCTGCGATGTGGTTTGTTTCGGCGTCTTTCCGATCGTGCTCTGCTATGAGCTTGGCATGACACATTTTTACAGCATTCCGATTCTTGTTTTCTACGGTCTTGCGGGCGTGATCCGTCTGGGATATTTTAACGTGATGGAAGAGAAGCGTCAGAATGAAACTTCGGAGAACCGGAAATATTACCAGGGACTGCCGATTACCTCGATGTCAGTAGCTCTGCCGCTGCTGTTCGTCTTTGCACCGCTCTGCCGCGGATACTTTCTGATCTGGCTGCATCTGCTGGTGCTGGCGGTCGGCATTCTGTTTATCACGGATTTCCGCTTCCGCAAGCCGACGAATAAAGAGCTTGCTGTGCTGGTAGCGGTCGTTGGAGTGGCTGTGCTCCGCGGACTTCTGATCTGGAAGGGAGGAAGAACGGTTTGAGACTCTGCGCTTATCCTTACCGAAAACAGGGGAAAAATTTATCCAAAGCTTGATTTGATCCGCGAGGAAAATGATCTGCAGGACCGTTTTCTACACATGATGTACAGCCATGCCGCCGGAAGAGCCGCGATGCAGCCGCTGGTTCAGTCATTTGTATCTCGTGCGGCAGGCTGCTTTCTGGACAGCCGCTTATCGGTGCCGCTGGTTGCACCGTTTGTAAAGAAAAATCATATTTCACTGAAGGAATGTACCGCAAAGCAGTTTATCTCGTTCAATGATTTCTTTGTGCGGAAGCTGAAAATGGATGCACGTCCGTTTTCCAATGCGCCGCAGGATTTTATCAGCCCGTGTGATGCGCGGCTTACGGTTTATCCGATTCATGAGAACGGGAAGTTTGAGATCAAGAACACAGAATATACGCTGGAACAGCTTCTGCGCGACCGGAAGCTGGCAAAACGGTATGAGGGCGGAACGTTATTTCTGTTTCGGCTTTCTGTGGACGATTATCACCGGTATCTCTTTGTGGATGACGGCGTCTGTTCGACGGAACGGCGGATTGAGGGTGTGCTCCACACGGTCAATCCGGCGGCGAATGAATTTTTGCCCGATCTATAAAGAAAATACGAGAACCTACACGCTGCTGCAGTCCGCGAAAATTTCGGCACACTGCTGCAGATGGAGGTCGGCGCGATGATGGTCGGAAAGATTGTCAATGAAAATGCCGGAGCGGCGAGACGTGTACAGCGCGGCGAAGAGAAAGGCTATTTTGCCTTCGGTGGTTCGACAGTGATCATTCTGGCACAGAAGGGAAGCGCAGTGCCGGAAAAACGGATCTGGAATTATTCGCGGCTTGGAATCGAAACGCGGGTACGGCAGGGAGAAACGGTTGGAACGGCCGGAAGAACAGGGTAAAAGCAAAAAATGGATTGTGAGGAAATGATCTTCACAATCCATTTTTGTTTAAACGTTTTTTATGCCTGCAGCCGTGCCAGATCTTGGTAGAATGTCGGATACGAGATATCCACACAGCCGGCGCGCAGGATTTCCGTCGGTGTCTCTGCGGCAAGCGAAGCGATTGCAAACGACATCGCAATGCGGTGGTCGAGGCGGCTGTCGATTTGGGCGCCGTGGAACGGTTTTCCGCCCTCAATGATCATGCCGTCGTCCGTGCCTTCCAGGGAAACACCCATCGCGGTGAGTTCGTTTACCATGATATCAAGACGGTTCGATTCTTTGACTTTCAGCTCCTCCGCATTCCGGATCACGGTTGTACCGTTCGCTGTGGCGGCAAGAACCGCGATGATCGGGATTTCATCGATCAGGGTCGGGATCAGTTCGCCCTCGATGACGGTGCCGGAAAGAGACGGCGTATAGCGCACGAGAAGGTCTGCAACCGGTTCTCCGCCGGAGTTCTGCTCATTCAGAAGTGTGATGTCAGCACCCATGGCGCGGCAGACGCGGAGCATACCGTCGCGGGTCGGGTTGATGCCGACACTTTTTTCAGGAGCACCTCAGAGCCTGGAACTATCAGCGCGGCGGCGATGAAGTAGGCGGCGGAGGAAATATCTCCCGGCACACGGACGAGATTTCCATGGAGATCCGGGTCCGACAGAACCGATGCGGTCAGCCCTTCGGAGGCAACGTCGGCGCCGAAGAATTTCAGCATCAGCTCCGTATGGTTTCTGGAAAGAGCCGGTTCGGTAACGCTTGTTTTTCCGTCAGCATACAGTCCGGCAAGCAGGACACACGATTTGACCTGTGCGGATGCGACCGGCGAAAGATAGGAGATGGCGTGGAGCGGATGGCCGTTGATCGCAAGCGGCGCACAGCCGTTTTCTGGAATACTGCGGATGGAAGCGCTCATCTGGGTCAGCGGATTGATGATGCGTCCCATCGGCCGTTTTTGAATAGAGGCGTCACCGGTCAGTGTACTGGAAAAGTTCTGGCCGGCAAGAATGCCGGAGATCAGGCGTGTCGTTGTTCCGCTGTTTCCGCAGTCGAGAACGGCGGACGGAGCCGAAAGCCCGTGCAGGCCTTTTCCATGAACGAGGATGCGCTCCGGCGTGTTCTCGATCTCAATGCCCATACTGCGGAAGCAGGAGATGGTGGAGAGACAGTCGGCACCCTGTAAAAAGTTTGTGACTTCTGTGGTTCCCTCTGAAATGGCACCGAACATGACGGCGCGGTGGGAAATGGATTTATCGCCCGGCACGGAGATTTCTCCGCGCAGAGGTCGTACTGCTTTCTGGAACTGCATAACGTAACTTCCTCCTGTCAAGATATACGCGCTTTTAATTGCGGATATGAATGGTATAGCCATGGTCTTTTAAGACCTTCCGGGCAAGAATGCCTGCCTGCTCTTCATAAAATTCAATGCGGAGAGCACCCTCTTCGAACTCGCGGTTATGCGTAATGCCGATAATTTTTAATACTGATCTGGTTGATGGCAAGAATTGTTGTAACGGCTGCGATTCCGCCGGCTTCATCGAGCAGGTCGCAGTAAACGACGTATTCTTTCTTTGTCGGTCCATAGGAAGAATCTTCCATGGAATTCCGGTATTCGCGGGAACTCTCAAACATATTGTAGAGCTCGTGGCCATTTTTTGTTGTCAACCAGGTATTTTGCCTGGACGAGAAGGCGGATATAGGAATCCAGCACATTCGAGAGCTGCTTCTGGTTTGAGAGACAGATCTGCTGCCATACCTCCGGGGAGGAGGAAGCGATGCGGGTGATGTCCTTGAAGCCGCCTGCAGCAACGGTTTTCATCTGCTCTTCCGGTGTGTCCAGGGATGCGAGTGCATTGACCAGGGTAGCGGCAACGATATGCGGCAGATGACTGACACCTGCGGTGATGTAGTCGTGCTCTTCGTATGTTAAAACCATCGGGATCGCCTTTAAGGACTGGACAAGATCAACGAAAGCGGAAACTGTCGCGATCTCAACATCTGGTCCGGGTGTAATCATATAGTAAGCATTTTCCAGCAGGTAATCGGTGGCGCTGGAATATCCCGTCTTTTCGGAGCCTGCCATCGGATGGCCGCCGATAAACTGGTGCGTCATGCCGAGGGTCTCAACCGCCTGATGGATTTCTCCTTTTACACTTCCGACGTCTGTGATGATACAGCCCGGTTTTGCGATGCCTTTCACGAACGGAAGATAGGAGATGTTGGTGCTGACAGGAGCACATAAGAAGATATAGTCACAGTCGGCAAAGCGGTCGTCCCGTTCTTCCAGCGCGATATCAATCACGCCTTCCTGAATTGCCTCTTCGATCGTCGCTTTGGTGCGGCAGTAGGCCATCAGTTTATACTCCGGGTGAACCTTTCTGAGGGTTTTTGCAATGGAGCCGCCGATGAGGCCAAGGCCGATAAAGCCGATACAGATTTTTTCGGATGTATCACACATAATTCAAGTAGTCCTTTCTGACAATTTTCGTAGGTAAATCGTATAAAGACATTGTAAAGCATCTGAAATCAAATGTC
>ENA-OQHD01000809-OQHD01000809.1-human-gut-metagenome-genome-assembly--contig:-NODE-809-length-10409-cov-3.600078_pt1 | contig 10409 bp, 13 predicted proteins | sample MGYA00242560_ERZ504711 | MGnify/ENA primary metagenome ERZ504711 (study PRJEB26092, sample SAMD00036198) | human gut metagenome | host: Homo sapiens | study: EMG produced TPA metagenomics assembly of... | reverse complement strand
CCGGAAATCGAGTTAAAACCGCATCAGAAAAATGCGGTCGCACATCAGCTTTATGGGAAAAAATACTCTGCTTGCACACTGCGTGGGGGGCAGGGAAAAAACCTTTTGAGATGGATTGCGGCGGCAATGGAATCGAAAAGACTTGGTTATCGCAAAAGGCACTGTTTGTTGTTCCAAACCATCTGACAGAACAGTGGGGAGCGGAATTCCTACAGCTATATCCAGGTGCGAATATTTTAGTTGCAACGAAAAAAGATTTTCAACCGATGAATCGGAAGAAGTTCTGTGCCAGGATTGCATTGGGAAATTATGATGCAGTAATCAATTTGGGCACAGTCAGTTTGAGAAAATTCCATTAAGTGACGAACGTCTGAAGAAAATGCTGGAAAATCAGATTGATGATATTCTTTCAGCAATTGAAGTGGCAAAAGAAAGTAATGCAGAGAATTTCACCATTAAGCAGATGGAAAAGACTAGAAAACAACTGGTTGTAAAGCTGGAAAATTTGAATAAGAAGGAAAGAAAAGATAATATTGTTACATTCGAGGAACTTGGAGTAGACAGGCTGTTCGTGGATGAGAGCCATTATTATAAAAACCTCTATCTGTATACGAAGATGAGAAATGTTGCTGGTGTATCACAGACTGAAGCACAAAAGTCAACAGATATGTTTAACAAATGCCAATATATCAATGAAGTAAATGGTGGGAAAGGAATTACTTATGCAACAGGAACTCCAATCAGCAATAGTATGACAGAGTTGTTTACAATACAGCGTTATTTGCAAATGGAGAAACTGCAGGAGATTGGACTGACACAATTTGACAGCTGGGCGGCTACTTTCGGTGAGACGGTAACGGCAATTGAATTAGCACCGGAAGGAACGGGATATCGGACAAAGACTCGATTTTCCCGCATTTTTCAATGTCCCGGAGCTTATGAGTATGGTGAAAGAGGTTGCAGATATTAAAACATCAGACCAACTGAATCTGCCAGTTCCGGAAGTAGACTATAAAACAATTGTCATTAAACCAACCGAAGAACAGAAAGAGTATGTAGCAGATCTGGGTGAACGTGCAGAACAGGTCAGAAATGGCGGTGTGGATTCTTCCATTGATAATATGCTCAAGATAGTGCGCTGCTAAGCGCAAAAGTATATCTCCCCCGCAGGGGGACATTATTAAAAGTAAATAATGGGAACAACCAACCTACCTGGAGAGGAAACTCAAAGGGGACAATCGCATGTTGGTAAAGCGGATAAGGAGTTAATCGCAATACTTCGATGCTCCGCAAGTTCCGTATCCTATGGTTAAAGCTATACTGCCTGAACCTTAGTTCCGACTTGGTGCAAAGCATCGCCCATCGGAAAGCGATTGATACCGATGTCATTGTATGCTCGTTGTTGTTGATTTTGGACGAGTAACATTTTTGCAATGAAAGAGCGCACAGTGAGTGCGAATAAAGGGACGAACAAGGAACCTAAGGGATACTCGATACGTATACTTTTGACGAATAGCAGGATTACCTAAAGGGGGAGACCCCCATGGTAACGGAGTCACCATAGTAGTCCGAGCAAGGGAAAGCCTTGTACATGGCGAAGGGTGACAGGTAATTTCGATTAGTTAGAAAGGAGTAGGTGCGTGAGATGCGTACAGCCAAAACTGTTTTAACGGTCATTCAAGAACGTGGAAAACAAAAGAAACCTATTGAAAGAGTTTACAAGCTCTTATTTAACCGTGAATTATATCTGAATGCCTATGCTAAGTTATACCCGAATAACGGAGCAATGACAAAGGGTGTTACAGATGAAACGGTAGATGGAATGTCCATTCAGAAAATAGACAGAATGATTGAAATACTCCGTGAGGAGAAATATCAATGGAAACCAGCAAGACGGGAATATATCAAAAAGAAAATGGTAAGAAGCGTCCGCTGGGGATTCCTGTATGGGGAGATAAAGTATTGCAGGAAGTAATGCGTCAGATTTTAGAAGCGTATTATGAGCCACAGTTTAGTGAACATTCCCATGGTTTTCGTCCAAACAGAGGATGTCATACAGCACTACAAGAAATACAGGTATGGAAAGGAACTCGCTGGTTTATTGAGGGAGACATTTCTCAATACTTTGATACAATCGACCATAAAATTTTACTGGAAATACTTGCAAGAAATATTCATGATGGAAGATTTATCCGTCTGGTATCGAATATGTTAGAAGCTGGATACTTGGAAGAATGGAAATTCAATCAGACAATCAGCGGTGTGCCTCAGGGCGGAGTTATCAGTCCGATACTGGCTAATATTTATCTCAACGAATTTGATAATTGGATTGAAGAAGTCTTAATCCCAAAATACACAAAAGGAAAAAGGCAGAAATCTAATCCAGAATATAACAAGTTGACCGCTGAAATCCAAAAACTCAGAAAGGAGGGAGATGCAAAGACAGCCCATCAGCTTGTGGTTGAACGCAGAAAAATACCTTCTGTTAATACGCAAGATGAGAATTATCGCAGATTGCGCTATGTGAGATATGCGGATGATTTTCTACTTGGATTCACTGGCTCTAAAGCAGATGCAGAAGAAATAAAAGCAGAAATAGGAAGATTTCTAAAAGAGAAATTAAATCTGATAATGTCAGAAGAAAAGACTCTAATAACAAATGCAGGCAGTCAGGCGGCAAAGTTTCTTGGATATGAAATCAAAGCACAAAGGGTCAATGACTATATTGACCCAAAGGGGCGCAGAGGAGCAAATGGAGCAATCGCACTATTAGTCCCTGCAAAAGTAATTGAAGAAAAATGCAAGAAATATATGAAACGTGGAAAAGCAACTCACAGGAATAATCTTTTGCAAGATGATGATTTTTCTATTGTACAGACATATCAGCAAGAGTACAGAGGACTGGTGCAGTATTATATTCTCGCACAAAATTTGTTTTGGTTCTCGAAGTTGTACTGGTATATGGAAACTTCATTATTGAAAACTCTTGCGTGTAAACACAGGTCATCTATCAATAAGCAAAAGGCTAAGTATAAAACAACTACAACAAGTACAAGTGGAAGAACAGTTCCGTGTCTGCAAGTTGTAGTAGAACGTCCTAATAAAAAGCCATTAGTTGCGACATGGGGAGGAATTTCCCTTGTGCATAAACGAAAAGCTGTTATAGAAGATATACCATACAAGGTATATGGTGGGCGAACAGAATTAGTTAAAAGACTGTTGGCAGAGAAGTGTGAATTATGTGGAAGTACTGAAAATATAGAGGTACATCATATAAGAAAACTTGCAGATTTAAAGAAGAAAGGACAGGCAGAAGTACCTAAATGGGTACAGATAATGTCTGCCAGAAAAAGAAAAACGCTTGTGGTATGTCGGGAATGCCATGTAGCAATCCACAATGGTAATATAACCAAAAGTTCTTGAAATGGAATTACTGGGGAGCCGGATGATGCGAAAGTATCACGTCCGGTTCTGAGGGGGGATAACGGAAAAGGAGCTATTGCTACCTCGCCGGTATCCTACCCGACACCAATGACGGAAGAAAGCTGGCACTTGACCAGAGGCTGCTCAATGATATGCTTCCAGATGAGGAAAATTCCAAAGCGGCAACCTGTGTGGAGAAAGCCTATGAGATATGGGAGAACACCAAAGAGCAGAAGTCAGCACAGTTGATTTTCTGTGATCTTTCTACACCGAAAGGCGATGGCACTTTCAATGTGTATGAGGATATAAAAAACTAAGCTCATGGAAAAAAGGGGGCTGCCGGAGAATGAGATAGCATTTATCCATGATGCCAATACAGAACTCAGAAAAGCGGAGCTGTTTGCAAAAGTAAGAAGCGGACAGGTTCGTTTTTTCATTAGGTTCCACCGCCAAAATGGGAGCCGGTACGAATGTGCAGGACAGACTGATTGCATTGCATCATCTGGATGTGCCTTGGAGACCTTCTGACATTGAACAGCAGGAGGGAAGAATCTTACGACAGGGCAACCAGAATGATAAGGTCAAGATATTTCGTTATGTTACGGAAGGTACATTTGACAGTTACTCATGGCAGCTCATTGAGGAATAAGCAGAAATTCATCGGACAGATTATGACCAGTAAATACCCCCGGTACGAAGCTGTGAGGATGTGGATGAAGCGGCACTTTCCTATGCGGAGGTCAAGGCACTTGCCACAGGCAATCCCTATATGAAAAGAAAAGATGGATCTCGATATTCAGGTATCAAAGCTGAAACTGATGAAGGCAAACCATACCAGTCAGAAGTACAGGCTGGAGGATAACATCACACAACATTATCCGCATCAGATCGCCAGTTTTCAAGGAGCGTATCGAAGGCTTTACCGCTGATATGAATAAATATGCGGAAAAATAAGCCGGAGGATAAGGAGCAGTTCTTTATGCAGGTGGGTGGAAAATCATACACCGACAAAAAGGAAGCTGGAACTGCAATCATAGCCATGTGTAAGGAGATTAAAGGCATCAATGCCAGTGCGGATGTAGGTGAATATCTTGGATTTAAGCTGAATGTAACCTTTGATTCTTTTAACAATAAATTTGTGATGAATGTCAAAGGAGCCATGAGCCACCCGATGGAAGTCGGCTCTGATCCGCTTGGAAATATCACAAGAATCAACAATGTACTGGAAGCCATGCCTTTACAGCTTGAGGAAGCACAGATGAAGCTATCCAATGTGAAACATCAGCTTGAAACAGCAAAATGCAGAGGTAGACAAGCCATTTCCACAGGAAGCAGAACTTGCCGAGAAACTGGAGCGTCTGGCAGAGCTTAATTCTTTACTCAACATGGATGAAAAGGGCGATGATGCGATTGGCATGGATGACGAAGCCATGGAACCGGAAAAACCCACAGGAAGATGTGAAAAAATGTGGATAACCGGGAGGAAGTGGTTGCGGATATGCCAATCAAGCAGAGCAATTTGGAAAAAGCAGCACCAGAAGGAGAACGCAGACTTGCAGACCGACCTACAGAACGGACTTCATTGCAAGAAAAACTCGCAGCAATGAAGGCAAGGGTGTCCGGGACACCTGCAGGAAGGGATGCAGTGGATAAGGCAAAGGGGAAAGATCAGATTTTATAAAAAAACGTTTTATTCCCAACTTTATTCCCAACCTGTCAGCACTATTCGGGTTGGGAATAAAAGCAGGATTATTAAAAATGTTATAGCAGTTGATGTAAAGGCAGTCAGTGGTGGCTGCCTTTTATCGTACAAAATGGAGGTCATTTATGGCAGAAAATAATACAGAAAAACAGCGTGTGCAGGAGCTTACGGATAAACTGGAGCAGGGATTGCAGGATTTATTCAACAGTGACAGTTACTGCAATTATCTTAGAACGATGTCAAAATTTCATAATTACAGTTTTAACAACACGCTCTTAATTGCGATGCAAAAGCCTGACGCTACGTTAGTGGCCGGATACAAGGCTTGGCAGAAGAATTTTGAGCGTCATGTAAATAAGGGGAAAAGGCAATCCGTATCCTTGCACCTGCACCCTATAAAATCAAAGAGGAACGGGATAAGATTGATCCGGTTACACAAGAGTTGTTGCTTGATAAGGACGGAAATCCGCAGAAAGAGGAAGTCGAGATAACAATTCCGGCATTCCGGGCAGTATCCGTTTTTGATGTGGCACAGACAGACGGAAAGCCGATACCGGAACTTGCGGCAAAGGAGCTTCTTTCAGATGTGGAAGGGTATCAGGATATGATTCGTGCAGTAGAAGCCATTTCACCAGTACCGATTGAACTGGAGGAGATAGCCGGAGATTCCAAAGGCTATTATGATAGGGAAGCAAAGCGGATTGCGGTACAGGAAAACATGAGCGAGAGCCAGACCTTAAAGACAATGATCCATGAGGTGGTTCACTCCAAGCTGCATAGCAAGGAAGTGGAGCAGGATGAGCAGATGGAAAAAAGACCGCAATACCAAAGAAGTGGAAGCTGAGAGCATAGCTTATACAGTATGTCAGCAATTTTGGTATAGATACCTCTGATTATTCTTTTGGGTATATTGCAGGTTGGAGCAGCGGAAGAGATACCAAAGAACTTAGATCTTCCATGGATACGATACGCAGGACAGCTTCGGAGTTGATTACCGGGATAGAGGAACAATTACAGGAATTACAAAGGAACAGGGAAGTATCACAGGAACAGACAAAGGAAAGTATTCTCCTCATACAGAATACTGACCTTTCAGAGTTCAGTCTGCTTGATGTATATGGCATGGACAGACCAGAACTGATGCAGGCATTGTCAGAAATGACAGACGATGACAAGTTGAGCATACAGGCATATTTGGAAAGCAGGGGTGCATGGACAACGGAAATCGGCAATCAGGATTCCAGAGAGTACGGAGAGTATCATCTGGATGTGCGTTATAACACGGATACAGATGAGCTGATTGATATGAAGGAGAGAAAGGCGGTCTATGATAAGGCAATGGAGCCGATCAATGCCGATGATGTGGTTGTTAAGTTCGCTTCCATTTTTGAAAGCGAATGGGAGGTTTTGAAAATCACAAATATGTTAAGGGATGATGTCGGAAAAATGCTTAAAGATATGGCTTCTCTTGATGAAAAAGAATGGGATGGCAATTACCTTTCATATATGGAAAAACAGGGAGCGGAAATCACATTACTTGCGTCCAGTAGTAAGGAATTAAATGGAAATATGTCGGACTTTTGGGATTATGAATACGATTTTGATGCAGGTCTGACGGATGCGGAGGAATTGTCTGTCATGCAACAGGCAGAGCATATCATTAACCGGTTGGAGCATGGACAGCCTGCCTTTTCCGATGATGAAAGAAATCTGATTGTGAATTATGCGTATAAGCTGGGGGATATGGAGAAAACAAGGGAGCTTGCAGAACATATCTATGCACAGGAAGTGGATGGAAATCAGGATGTTGCATTAGCAATGATTGATGCAGAGGCGGAAATCGACGCACTTCCGGATAGCATGGTAGGTGTATCTGAAATGCAGGAATATGGCTATACATGGAATGAAATGTTTCCTCTGACACAGGAAAGGGCAATAGAACTATTTGATCATGATTTGCCTGTGTATCTTCTGCATACGGACGGTTCCGAGACTACTGTATCCGATAGAAAACCAGATTACAGAACATGACGGGATGTGTGGCATTGAAAAAGGGGACTGGCTGAATGAACGAAAGCTCCAGATGATGCAGGAAGAACTTTCAGAGAGTGATTCCAACAGGGAAGCACAGCTTTTGTATGGAAATACCGATAAATATGGCATTTATCAGTTGAAGGATGATCCTGAACTGGATAAGTTTCGCTTTGAAGGAACGGAAAGCCTGAAGCGTATGGGAATAACCAAAGATAATTTTGATGCTGTATTGCCGGAAAATTATAAGCTCGTGTATATGGGAGAACTGACGGAATTGCAGGGACAGACACAGTCGGAAACATTGGAAGCAATCTATACAAAGTTCAATATTGACCACCCGGCAGATTATAAGGCTCATTCGCTTTCAGTCAGCGACATTGTAGTATTGCATGAGGATGGCGAGAACAGCGCACACTTTGTTGATTCTTTTGGGTTTACGGAACTGCCGAAGTTTATGCTGACATTGGAAGGCAAGGAGAACGAAATACAGACAGAGCTTGCGGTACATATCGCAGACCGTTATATCCTTATGCATGAATGTGATGAGGGATATGATTACTCCATTCTGAATGAGCAGTATCATTTACTAGATGGCGGTGTTTATGACAACCCGGATATTACGATTCAAAGAGCAATGGATATGGTAATTGCAGACTTGCAAGAACCACGCTTTTCATCAGTCACAGAGCAGTATTATCGTGACGAATATTTGCAGGGCGAAGTATATGCGGGTTCTGAGGTGGAGATTGTAGATTATGAGGAGCTTTCAGAAAAAGCGGAGGAAGTGGAACGGGCAGATTTGGAAGCAAAGCAGGCAGAATTTAGAGAGAACAATCCGGATGTGGTTGCAGATTTCCGGGCAAAGACAGAGGAGCTTTTTCACAGCCTTGACGGGCAGAGTGCAGAGGATATAGAAAAGACGGTATATGCCTATGTGCAGTCGCAGATAGACGAGTATGGACTGGATGCACAGATTGTTGATGTGGTGGTATCCGGAAGCCGATGCAGAGGTATTGAGCAGGAAAACTCGGATTTGGATGTGGTTGTGGAATACACAGGCTCCACCAGAGAAGATGACCTTTCAATATGCTCCATGAGGACAGCATTTATATTGCAGGCATACAGGTAGATATTAACCCGATTACAGAGAGCAGAACCGGAACATTGGAGACTTATCTTCCGGAGGTGGAAAGTTTAACCTGCAGGAGAAGGCACAGCAGGAGCAGATCAACAATCAGCTTGTCACGCAGGGGAGAGAATTGGTGCAGGAACAAAACGCACTTGTATCAGAAGCAAAAAGAGCTTTCTGAACTGGAAAAAGAGCCTGTAATTGAACCAGAGACAGTCCATATTACATTTACGGTTGCTGAGTGTGGAGAATTTCACAATATGGGTGAATACCATGAGGGCATTGAAACGATAGAGGAAGCTATGAAACTTTACAATGCCATTGATCCTTCCCGTATGCATGGGATTCCTTCTATTGGTGTAAATATGCACATTGATGGTACAGAAGAATGGGAAGATGAGGAAGCAGATATTGTCAGAGGGAATTGCATAGATGTGGATTTTCTGAATTACACACCAGAGCTTCGGGATACTCCCACAGTGCAGGATGCACTTAAAAAACCGTGATTGCGGCATATCCGGAGAAAGAGGTCAATGACCGGGAGACAAAAGAAACGAAGATACAGACGCTTGCGGCAGAACTTGATCAGTTATCCTATGATATTGACACTTTTGAATATAGAGACTCGGTACCGGACAGGGAAGCACAGGTTCAAATGATTGCAAATGATATAAAAATGCGGTAATGTGAAGCCATTACAGATTTTTTTAGCAGACATCTATTGATGAGGGAATTGACGAGGACAGCGAAAGACAGGCAAAAGAGCTGATTGCTAAGCTGGCAGAATATAAGCCGCTTGCCAAGATCGAGGAGCTGGAGGAGCAGAATTATAACATGATTGATGACAGGCTCAACAATGGTGTGGAGAAATTCAATCGTGAGGAAGAAATGAAAGAACAGGCGGAAAAGCCGCAGGTTCGTACTTCCTTAAAGGAGCGTCTGGCAGCTAAGCAGAAGGAAGTGGCACAGGGCAAGAAAGATTCCAAAGAGCAGGAAAAATCAAAGAATACACACAGGGAGATGTAAGAATATGAATAATCCATTTACAGTTGAAGAAACCAATTTGATATGTATTTTCCATAGTGACAGCAGGGCAAAGGTTATAGAGGGCATTCATAAGGCAATGAAGCATATCGACGATGATGAGCTTGTGGAATTGTCGTTGCGTGTGGCAGGAAAACTGGAAAGCATAAGTGATGAAGAATATGCCAGATTAGTGTTGGAAGCGGCAGAATAAAAATATGGTAGTCATTAGGTGTCCCTTTTGACTACCGCTTTTTTTATTAAAAATTAAAGAGGAGCCGGATCACTCCGACTCCTCCAAGTATGTGTCCGCAAACACATACCCCAATTGCTATCTATAATATACTATAGGCAGGTAAAATATGCAAGCATTATATGGAATTTTTTAAGATGTTTAAGCGAGAGAACAAATCAGGATGAATCGAAATAGATGAAACATTCGGGTTTACAGAAGATTCGTATTCTCTTGTAATCTTTTCAAATTCACGGATGAATGATTTGATCTCTGTTTTAGAGACTTTCAGTAATTTTAAGTAGTAACAGATAAGGATGATGTAATCGCCGATTGTTTTGAAATTTATGTATGGCATCCCCATTTCTAAAATCAGGCATTGTTTCATTGGTCTTGAAGGGTCCATTTTTTGAAACGGGTATCATATACCACATCGTTGTGAGCAATGGCATTTCTTAAATCTTTTAAGGCATATACATATTATAAAGTAATTCCCGGTAAGTATCACTTGATAGATTGATGCCGATTGCACGGGATACTTTTTCACGCATATCAATGGTCAGGCATGAAAGCAAATATCCAAAATCGCCCATAGTGAGAATTTCAAATATTGCCCATAAAGGAACTTCATTGTAATTGACATTATTATCAAAAAATGAGTGATTTTCGGATTCTCTTTTCGGTATGCAGCAGCAATGGCATTTTGTATGGAGCCTTGAAGATTTAGTTTGTTGTTCTGGTATTTCTTCTTTATATCCTCACGAGTTCCGGCAGGAGCATTCTTGTAGCTGCTGATTGCCTTATCGTACATATCATAGATACTGCTGGAATCAATTTCTGACATAATGGTGTTCAAAGCAATATTT
>ENA-OQHD01000808-OQHD01000808.1-human-gut-metagenome-genome-assembly--contig:-NODE-808-length-10412-cov-2.539037_pt1 | contig 10412 bp, 11 predicted proteins | sample MGYA00242560_ERZ504711 | MGnify/ENA primary metagenome ERZ504711 (study PRJEB26092, sample SAMD00036198) | human gut metagenome | host: Homo sapiens | study: EMG produced TPA metagenomics assembly of... | reverse complement strand
ATTGACAAATAATTTTTTTCAGGTGTATAGTTGCAATTCGTAAAGACAAAGGCGTTTTTGAGTGAAAGCACTCAGAGACGCTTTTTGATTTTCAATCTTAATTAAATCCTACTTGTTTGATAAGGGAAAAGGCGTCTTAAATGTGAAAAACATTGAGGGCGCCTTTCCTGTTATTTAATGTAAACTCACTGGAGGCGCGAGTTCCTTTCGGAGATCTTGATTTTGTGAAATATGTCATGGCATTAGATCCATCGTTCAAACAAAATATCTACGGAAAAAGAAACCTTCTGCCAGAGTTCTTGCAAACTACGGGGACAGCGGAAAATAAGCCAAAATAATTATAAAACCTTTCAAAGACTAGTTGACAATAATCCGAAAAAAGAGTATCATATCGGCTGGAAAGGCAATGGCGTCTTTAATGTTTACACATTAAGGCATCATTGCCATTTTTTATTGCAAACAGTAATGAAAATGGAGGTACATAAGTCATGCAAAAAGCAGAACAACTTTACGAAGGAAAAGCAAAGAAAGTGTTTAAAACAGAGGAGTCAGAGGTTTTGATCGTCTCTTACAAAGATGACGCGACTGCATTTAACGGTCTCAAAAAAGGAACCATTGTCGGCAAAGGAGTTATCAACAACAAAATGAGTAACTTACTCATGCAGCGTCTCGAAAAAGCGGGAATCCCAACTCATTTCATTGAAGAAATCAACGACCGCGAAACTCTTGTCAAAAAAAGTCTCTATTGTTCCCCTGGAAGTAATCATAAGAAACATTGCTGCAGGCTCATTTTCTAAACGCTATGGTGTAGAAGAAGGGCTTGTCTTCGAATCACCTACCATCGAATTTCATATAAAAATGACGAATCTCGGCGACCCACTGCTCAAATACATATCACGCACTCGCAATGAAACTTGCAACCAAAGAAGAAATCGAAACAATTGCAAAAATATGCATTTTGGTGTCAATGAACAGTTAAAAGCTTTCTGGAAAGAATGTGGTGTCACACTCGTCGACCTTTAAGCTGGAATTCGGAAGACTTTCCGACGGTACAATTGTGCTTGCCGACGAAATCAGTCCGGATACATGTCGTCTTTGGGATTCTAAAACAGGAGAAAACTTGATAAAGACAGATTCCGTCGCGACCTTGGCGGTGTGGAAGACGCTTATCAGGAAATTATGAAACGATTAAACGAACATATCTAAGCTATTTAACGGAGGATATTATGACGAAATATATATTTGTAACAGGAGGTGTTGTGTCCGGTCTCGGAAAAGGCATCACCGCCGCATCGCTCGGTCGCCTTCTGAAGGCAAGAGGACTTAAAGTTGCGGCTCAGAAACTTGATCCCTACATCAATGTCGATCCGGGCACAATGAGCCCTTATCAGCACGGCGAAGTCTACGTTACAGAAGACGGCGCCGAGACAGATCTTGACCTTGGACATTATGAACGCTTTATCGACGAAGATCTGAATAAATATTCGAACCTTACTACCGGTAAGGTTTACTGGAATGTGCTGAATAAAGAACGCCGTGGCGAATACTTAGGCTCTACAGTACAGGTCATTCCTCATATTACAAACGAAATCAAAGAATTTGTTTACAGTGTTGGGAAGAAAACCAATGCCGATGTGGTGATCACCGAGATTGGCGGCACAATTGGCGATATTGAATCCCAGCCTTTTTTGGAAGCAGTACGTCAGATTTCTTTGGAAGTTGGCAGTAAGAACAGTTTGTTCATTCATGTCACACTCGTACCTTTCCTCCGTGGCTCAGATGAACATAAGTCAAAACCAACTCAGCATTCCGTAAAAGAACTGCGAGGAATGGGAATCAATCCAAACATTGTCGTCCTACGCTGTGACGAACCTTTAGAAGAATCCATTTTCCAGAAAATATCTTTATTCTGCAACGTAAAGCCGGACTGTGTCATCGAAAACATTACACTTCCGAGTCTCTACGAAGCTCCACTTATGCTCGAAAAAAGCAAATTTCTCATCTGTTGTCTGCCGTGAACTTGGTATTGAGACACAAGAGCCTGATCTGAGCGAATGGACAGAGATGGTAGAACATATCCAAAAATCATACCGGCAATGTCACAATTGGTCTTGTCGGAAAATATGTGGGACTGCACGATGCCTACCTTTCTGTAGCAGAATCGCTTCGACATGCCGGATATTTTCATAATACAGCCATAGAGATTCGCTGGATTGACTCAGAGGATCTGACAGACTTTAATATAGAAGAAACTCTCTCTGATCTGGACGGTATCCTCATTCCGGGAGGCTTTGGCAACCGCGGAATTGAGGGCATGATCTTGGCTGCAAAATACGCGAGAGAACACCAGATTCCATACTTTGGAATCTGCCTCGGAATGCAGATTGCCGTAATCGAATATGCAAGAAATGTTGTCGGAATCAAAGATGCAAATTCCGGTGAATTTGACGAGCAGTGCAAGCATAAAGTGATCAACTTTATGCCCGGACAAAATGACAACATCGACAAAGGCGGCACATTAAGGCTTGGCGCTTATCCATGTAACATCCAGGCAGGAACAACTATGCATCGCTGCTACGATGTTGACACAATCAGCGAACGTCATAGACACCGCTATGAATTTAACAATGACTATCGAGAACAGATCACTCTTTCCGGTCTGACAGTCAGCGGTACTTCGCCTGATGGAAGACTTGTTGAGACCGTTGAAATTACTGACCGACCATTCCATGTCGGTGTTCAATATCACCCGGAATTCTAAAAGCCGCCCGAACAGACCACATCCTCTCTTCAAAGGATTTATTCAGGCAGCTCTCTCACATCAAAGCGGAGGTAATTTATGAGTATACACGAAGAATGCGGGGTATTCGGCGTCATCTCACCAAAACCTGTAGACGTCGCTAATATTTCTTATTACGGGCTATACGCCCTGCAACACAGGGGACAAGAAAGCTGTGGAATCGTTGTGAACGATGACGGCGTATTTGTCTCCCACAAAGACCTGGGGCTGGTCGGCGATGCTTTTTTCAAATGATATCCTGTCAGCGCTCCCATCCGGCACCATGGCGGTCGGTCATGTCCGCTATGGCACAACCGGCGGAACAAACCGAAATAACTGTCAGCCGATTGAAGTCAATCACCAGAAAGGACGGATGGCGCTTGCGCACAACGGTAATCTGTCAAATGCCACCAAACTCAGAAATGAACTGGAATTATCCGGTGCCATTTTCCACACTACGAGCGATACGGAAACAATCGCCTACATCGTCACCCGCGAACGGCTGAATGCGCCTTCTATCGAAGATGCACTCAGCCGCGCGATGAATACGTTGGACGGAGCCTACTCTCTCGTACTGATGTCACCACAAAAAGTTAATCTGTGCAAGAGATCCTTATGGTTTTCCGACCGCTCTGCTACGGGCAGACTCCTGACGGCACATATATCGTCGCTTCTGAATCCTGCGCGATCAAAGCAGTGGGCGGAGAAGTCATTCGGGATGTGGAACCGGGTGAAATCCTAGTCTTTTCCAAATCATGGTGCAGTTCCCGCAAAGAACATTGTAATCAAAAGAAAAAGCGGCTCTGTATTTTTTCGAAATACATTTATTTTGCACGCCCGGATTCGGTCATTGACGGTATTTCCGTTCATGCTTCCCGTGTACTTGCCGGAAAAAAGTTTTAAGCACAGACACACCCAATCCGACGCAGACATCGTCATTTGGTGCGCCTGATTTCCGGACTGGATGCCGCCCTTGGATTTAGTCAGGAATCTAAAATTCCATACGGTATCGGTCTGATTGAAAAACAAATACATCGGCAGAACTTTCATCTCTACCCGGACAGGGAGCAAGGCTTGACAGTGTAAAAATCAAGCTCTCTGCCGTGGAGGAAAGTATCCGCGGGAAGCGTGTCGTGCTAATTGACGATTCCATTGTCCGCGGAAACACAATCGGGCGTGTTGTCCAAACTGTTGCGCAATGCAGGTGCAAAGGAAGTACACATCCGTATTTCTTCTCCGATGCTTTTTACATCCTTGTTATTATGGCACAGATATTGATTCAGAAGATCATCTGATTGCCTGCAAACATACGGTTTCCGAGATTGCCGAGATTATCGGTGCGGACTCTCTTGGATATTTTCCATTAGAAAAACTTGGAGAGCTTACGTCTCACTGCAGCTTTTGCAGCGCCTGCTTTGACGGCTGTTACCCTACCGCCATCCCAGATGACACACGAAAAGACCGTTTTGAAAAACGTTTATCAGATATAAAGGAGTCCTCAAAATGATCATGGAATATAATAGAAAACTAATTTTAGAGGACGGACAGGAATATTATGGATACGCCTTTGGCGACACTGACGACAGCGTGTGTGAAATTGTCTTCAACACCTCAATGGTCGGCTATCAGGAAATCCTGTCTGATCCGTCCTACACCGGACAGGCTGTCGTAATGACTTATCCACTGATAGGAAATTACGGAATGGCAAAAGATGATTATGAGACCATCACACCGACCATCGGTGCTCTCATTGTAAGAGAATATAACGACGTTCCCTCTAACTTCCGAAGTGAATCAACACTTGGGAAAGTTATGAGTACCTATAAGATCCCCGGTATTTACGGTATCGACACCCGCAGACTGACCCGCTCTATACGCGATCATGGCTCGCAAAAGGTTCTGTTGACAGACGTAAAAACACCTGTTGAGAAAGGGCTGAACATCTTAGCCGCTACAGCGCTTGCACATGATTCAGTCGCTCGCGTAAGCTGTCAGCAAACGCTGGTCTATCCATCAGATACCGAAAAGTTCCATATTGTTGCAATCGACTGTGGTATCAAAATGAATATCATTCGTTCTCTCAATGCACGTGACTGCAAAGTGACATGCGTTCCGTGGAACACGCCTGCAGAAGTGATTGAAACTCTCTCTCCTGACGGCATCTTTATCTCCAATGGACCCGGGGATCCAACCGACGTACCACAGACGATTACAGCTATCAAAAAAATTAATCGGCAAATATCCGATTTTCGGAATCTGCCTCGGACATCAGATCATTTCACTTGCCTATGGTGCCAAAACTTATAAATTAAAGTTTGGACATCGCGGCGGAAATCATCCGGTAAAAAATCTAAAAACGAATAAAATTGAGATTACATCGCAGAATCACTCCTATGCGGTGAATGCAGACAGTCTCTTAGAGACACCGCTTTCTGTGACACACATCAATCTGCTCGACCAGACAGTAGAAGGCGTAGTATGCGAAAGAGATCGTGTATTCAGCGTTCAATATCATCCGGAAAGTGCTCCTGGTCCACAGGACAGCACCTATTTGTTTGATCAATTTATTACACTTATCAAGGAGGGATGCCAACATGCCGAAAAGAACAGATCTTAAAAAAATTACTTGTCATTGGTTCCGGTCCGATTGTCATCGGTCAGGCGGCGGAGTTTGACTACGCAGGAACGCAGGCATGCCTCGCTCTCAAAGAAGAAGGATACGAGGTTGTTCTCTGCAATTCCAATCCTGCCACAATCATGACAGATACTTCCATCGCCGATAAGGTTTACATGGAACCTCTCACACTGGAATATGTGGCAAAAATCGTTCGCTACGAACGCCCAGACGCCATCTTGCCTGGTATTGGAGGGCAGACCGGACTCAACCTTGCCATGCAGCTTGAAAAAAATGGGAATCCTGGCGGAATGTCGCACAGAACTTCTTGGAACAAAAATCAGCAGTATCGAACGTGCCGAAGACAGGGAGCTCTTCAAAGAGCTCTGTGAAGAACTTGGAGAGCCCGTACTTCCGTCCGACATTGCAAGTTCTATCGAGGAGGGATTGAAGGTAGCAGAAAAAACTCGGATATCCCCTTGTTCTTCGCCCTGCCTTCACACTTGGCGGTACCGGCGGCGGTTTTGCAGATAACGAGGAGGAACTCGTGGCACTGATGAAAAATGCCTTATCTCTATCGCCGGTTCATCAAGTTCTTATCGAAAAAAGTATCAAAGGGTATAAAGAGATTGAATATGAAGTGATGCGCGACAGCAATGACACTGCCATCACAATCTGTAACATGGAAAATCTAGACCCAGTTGGTATCCATACCGGTGACTCTATTGTAGTCTGCCCTTCGCAGACACTTACAAACAAAGAATACCAAATGCTGCGCGACAGCGCCTTAAAAATTATTCGGGCGCTTGGCATCGAGGGCGGTTGCAACGTACAATTTGCACTGGATCCACATTCTTTCCAATACTATTTGATTGAAGTAAATCCACGTGTATCCCGTTCCTCTGCGCTTGCCTCAAAAAGCGAGTGGATACCCAATTGCCCGCGTTTCGGCTAAAATCGGTATTGGCATGACATTAGATGAGATACCACTTGCAAATACACCGGCTTCTTTTGAGCCTGCTTTAGACTATGTCGTGACAAAAATTGCCACGTTTTCCATTTGACAAATTCGCCGATGCAGACAACTCACTCTCTACCCAGATGAAAGCAACCGGCGAAGTCATGAGCATCGGAAGAACTGTAGAGGAAAGCCTTCTGAAAGCTGTTCGTTCTCTTGAGATCGGACTTTTTCACCTGTATGACGCAAAATTCGATGATATGACGGAAACGCAATTGCTCGATTATATTCAGATTGGCACTGATGACCGTATCTATGCCATCGCCCAAATGCTGCGCCTTGGCTGTGATATTGACCGCATTCACTCTGTTTCTGCCATTGATGCGTTCTTTCTTCAAAAGCTTTCTCATATCGTTCAGATGGAGCAGCTTCTTCAGGAACATCCTGGCGACAGCAAGTTTTTGAAAATGGCAAAACAAACCGGATTTTCTGATAAAGAGATTGGTCTGCTTTGGCAAATGGACGAGGAGGATATCTTTCACATCAGAAAGCAGCACGGCATCCTTCCTGTCTATAAAATGATTGACAGCTGTGCCTCTGAATTCGACAGTTATATTCCTTATTTTTACTCTACCTACGAAGAAGAAAACGAGTCCATCGTATCAGACGAACACAAGATCATCGTACTTGGCTCCGGTCCGGTTCGTATCGGACAAGGTGTAGAATTTGATTATTCCACAGTACATGCTGTTCAGACGATTCAGTCTGCCGGCTATGAGGCAATTATTATTAACAATAACCCTGAAACCGTCTCCACTGACTACACCTGCTCAGATAAGCTTTATTTTGAACCGCTCTGCGTGGAAGATGTCATGAATATCATTGAGCTTGAACAGCCAGACGGCGTGATCGCCACCCTCGGCGGACAGACGGCGATCAACCTTGCAGAGCCTCTCCGGACAAGAGGGGTAAATATTATCGGAACTAACTGCGATGCAATTGAGCGTGCTGAAAACCGTGATTCCTTTGAAAAGCTCCTCGCCTCTTTACATATTCCACAGCCAAAGGGACAGGCAGTCACAAGTATCGAAGACGGCGTAAGAGCCGCAAACGAGATTGGTTATCCGGTACTTGTGCGCCCAAGCTTTGTACTCGGAGGAAGAGCGATGCAGATTGTCGCAAAAGAAGAGGCTCTTCGGAATTATTTAAAAACTGCAGTAGAGATCAACGAGGAAAAACCAGTACTTGTAGATAAATACATCCGCGGAAAAGAAGTAGAAGTAGATGCTGTCTGCGATGGAAAAAATGTGTTTGTACCGGGTATTATGGAGCTGGTGGAACGTACCGGAGTCCATTCCGGAGACTCTATCAGCATTTATCCAACGCACAGTATTTCTGAGAAAGTAAAAGAAACGATTCTTGACTACACACAAAAATTGGGACTTGGCATCGGAATCATCGGACTGTTCAATATCCAGTTTATTGTCGATGAATTCGAAAACGTCTATATTATAGAAGTGAACCCAAGATCCTCCAGAACGGTACCATTTTTATCGAAAGCAACCGGATACAGCCTTGCAGATATCGCGACCCTTGCAATACTTGGCAAAAGTCTTCCGGAACAAGGCATTCATACTCTCTACCCAAAAGAGAAAGAACGTTTTTATGTAAAAGCACCTGCGTTCTCTTTCTCAAAATTACACGGTATGGATGCCTATCTGTCACCGGAGATGAAATCAACCGGAGAGGCAATTGGATACGACAATAAACTGCACCGCGCAATGTATAAGGCAATGATTGCTTCCGGAATCAAAGTACAAAACTACGGTACTGTCGTTGTGACACTCGCCGACGAAGACAAAGAGGAGGCTCTGCCACTGGTAAGGCGTTTCTACGATATGGGATTTAATATCGAGGCAACTGTCGGCACTGCACTCTTTTTGAAAGAGCAGGGTATTCGAACCCGTATCCTGCGCAAGCCATCTGAGGGCAGCGAAGAAGTACTTGATTCTATTCGCGCCGGATATGTCAGCTACGTCATCTGTACACGTGCCATCCTTTCCGGTATCCACTATGAAGATGGTGTTGCAATTCGTCGATGTGCCTCCGAAAACAATATTACCATGCTCACCTCACTTGACACCGTGCGCGTACTGCTCGATGTCCTGGAGGAAGTAACTATCGGTATCTCGACAATTTAGAATAAATAAGACAGTGACCGAAAGGTGATAAAAGCCCTTCGGTCACTGTCTTTCTATTTAAAAATACTCCCTCTAGTGGAAATAGTGATCTCCAATCAACTGACCATAATTTCCATTTCCGAAATATAATGCATCTCCAATTGGGTTATATCCTGCAAGTGCATCAGCTGCTGCCTGATAACATTCTGCCGGGATATTGCCACTTGCCAATACTCTGTCAAGCTTTCCTGTGATTGCCGGACCAAACTGTCCTGCCTGATAAATAACCTCTCTGATTGAGTTCGGGAAAGACCCACTTCTTACACGGTTCAAAATAACCGCCCCAACCCCTACTTTTCCATCGTGTGGCTGGTTCCCTGCCTCACAGTAAATAATTGCTGCCAATAATGTCTGGTCGTCTGCGGACGCTGACATTGCCTCATCATATCTTACACTGCTTCCTGACTGTCTTGCGGCTTCTTCTGCAGCCTTTCTGGCAGCTTCTTCTTCTGCCGCTTTCTTTGCTGCTTCCTCGGCAGCAATCTCTTCCAACGTCTTTGCATCCTGCGGATTTGTCATATCAATCGCTGCTGCTCTTGCTACTGCGTCTGACCCAAATGCAAGCATTTCATTTTTTACATATCCTACAACCGAACCTGAAGAAACCTTTGACCATACATCTCCTCTTTCTTCCACAGTCAAGATTGTATTTGTATACATCTTTCCGACTACTTCACCGCCATCAACTGCCTCCGCAAGCACATCCGCTTCTGACTCTACATTTGCCAACGCTTTTCCATGCCACACCTGTGTAGCCTCCGCAACTGCTGCTGTCTCTGGAATTTCATTCCATGTCTCCGCTAATGGTGAAATTGTCGTTTCGTGATTTATTGTTTCGATTGGCTGAGCATCAGATTGTGTATCAGCTGCCAAACTGCCGAACTCTGTGGTAAACACCATACAAGCTGTCAGCGCGAAGCTTATAATCACTCTCTTTTTCTCTCGTCTCATAAATTACCTCCTGGTTTGTTGCAATAACCTTATTGACTATTACAATAGTATACGTATTTAATTCATTTTTATTACAAATGTTACGTATTTGTTACATCTTTCAAACACAAGTGATATCCTAACATCTATTTGCCAACCTGTCAACCCCTAAAAAGAAAAAAAAGGTTTATCGCCTTTGGCGATAAACCTCAAACATCAATATTGATGCGGCAATTGCCGCATTGAGCGATTCTACTTTTCCCTGCATCGGAATCTGAACCCAGACATCCGCTTTTTCTGCCACTTCGTCTCTCAGTCCATTTCCCTCATTTCCAATGAGAATTGCTGTCCCTGACTGATAATTCTCCTTGTCATAAGTATTTTTTCCCTTAAGATGCGCCGCATAAGTTGTTACCTTTTTCTTTTGAAATTTATCCAAAAGCGCTAATAGATTATCCACATACACAAACGGCACACGATAAATCGATCCCATTGTAGAGCGAATTGTCTTCGGATTATAAATATCCACACAGTCACTGCTCATAAAAATCGGCCGTCACTCCGGCTCCTTCCGCTGTCCTGACAATCGTCCCTAAATTTCCTGGATCCTGTAGGTTATCCAGCACGATAAAGTGCGGATTTTCCTTGGAAATCAGGTCCTCTATCTCGTATTTTCGCTGCTTTACAACACATAATATCCCCTGCGGTGTCTTTGTGTCAGACACATGTTGAAATACCTTGTCCGCTAACACTTCCACTGGGAATCTCTCCAAATGTAATTCTTCTTTCTTCTTATTATAAAGTGATTCAGAAACATATACTTTTTTTACTTGGTCTTGCGGCACTTCCATTGAACATCCGAAGTCCTTCTACAATAAATACCTGTTCCTC
>ENA-OQHD01000807-OQHD01000807.1-human-gut-metagenome-genome-assembly--contig:-NODE-807-length-10420-cov-4.275624_pt1 | contig 10420 bp, 6 predicted proteins | sample MGYA00242560_ERZ504711 | MGnify/ENA primary metagenome ERZ504711 (study PRJEB26092, sample SAMD00036198) | human gut metagenome | host: Homo sapiens | study: EMG produced TPA metagenomics assembly of... | reverse complement strand
AAAGAAGCTTTCTAATCTACAAGCGTATCACCCCAACAACCACAAATTTGTGCAAATCAAATAAAAACTCCTTGCAAAGTTTCTGAATGAATGAGATAATTAATACAAACTATGTAAATGGATTGTTACTTTTAAGGCAAAACCATACAATATCCTATCTAAAAGGAAGGGGAAAGAGGAAGAATGAAATTAAAGACAGTAAAGCGTATGAATGCGTGCGTTTTATCTGCTGCCATGGTTTTGAGTGGTGTTACAATCATTCCACCGGCCACAGTAAGTGCTGCGGCAAATAATGAGATCAATTATGCATTAAGTGGAACGGCAACCGTCAGTGATCAGGAGACGAATTACTGGGGAGCAGATAAGGCGATCGACGGAATCGTCAACAGAGATGCTGCAAAGGCAGATCAGTCGAGATGGGCAACGAATCAGAGTACAAGTCAGGCGGCAAGGACGCTGACGGTGAATCTCGGTACACAGAAGACATTTGATCATTTTGTGATCGAATGGGAAAGAACGAATATTACGAACTTCAAGATTTCTGTATGTGATACAGAAGATGGAGAATACCGGGATGTTTACGTAAAAAATGACGGAGAAAATATTACATCAGTTACGAGTGATATCCAGTTGGATGAGGCTGTGACGGCTCAGTACGTAAAGCTGACAGTCAATGGTTATACAGTAAATCCGGGAAGCTGGCAGTCAGTATCCCTGTATGAGTTTGAGATCCTTGGAGAAGCAGAGAATTTGAGTACCGCTGCAACTGCAACAGCAGACGGAAGTGAGACAACCGGAACAGATGCCTCCAAGGCAGTTGACGGCGATGATACGACCCGCTGGGCAAGTCCGGCGGCAACAGGATCACACTGGCTGAAGCTGGATTATGGCAGCGAGAAGACGATCAGAACAGCAAAGATCCATTGGGAGAGAAAGAATGCGACTGCCTACCGGATCGAGAAGTCTTCCGACGGAGAGAACTGGGAGACGGTAAAAGCATTTACGGCAAGTCCTTCAGATTATAGAGAGACGATCGTATTTGATGAAGCAGTAACGACAAGATATCTGAGATTATATATTGAATCCTTTGATCAGGCGGGAGCACCGGAGGGAAGTGCTTCTGTAAGCTGGCCGACCGTTTCAGTCTATGAGTTTGAAACTTATGAGGCAGAGCTTGCTACGACAGAGCCGGAGAGAACTCCGAAAGAAGTTGCAGACGGCCTGGAAGTTCCTTCCAGTATTGATGGAGCATCAGGAAAGCTGGCAATGCCGGAAGTTCCTGAAGGATATGAGATCAGTTTTGTCGGTGCAGATTATGAGCAGATCGTAGACAGGGATCTGACAGTTTATCAGCCGCTTGTTACAAAGACTGTGAAGATGAACTTCAATGTAAAGAAAGCCGGTGACGACAGTACGGCAGTAGATTCCAAAGAATATACTATGACTGTAACCGGAAAGTATACGGCAGAAGACGGAGATAATGCAAAGCCGAACGTAATCCCGGAACTGGCAGAATGGAAAGGTGCAAAGGGTGGTTCCTTTGAGATCAGTGATTCCAGCCGTATCGTTGTAGCAACAAAGGATAAGGCAGAATTATCTGCAATGGCTGAAGAATTTAAGAACGATTATAAAGAGATCACGGGAAAATCCATCGAGATTGTTTATGCGGATCAGGCATCAGCAGGAGACTTCTTCTTTACACTTGAGGCAGCCGGAAATGGGCTGAAAGAAGAAGGATATTCCATGAATGTAACGGATAAAGTGGAAGTGAAGGCAGAGCAGAAAGCAGGAGCTTACTGGTCTACAAGAACAATCCTTCAGATCCTGAAGCAGAATGGTACGACAATCCCGAAGGGCGAATGCAGGGATTATCCAAAGTATGAAGTCAGAGGCTTTATGCTGGATGTAGGAAGAAGACCGTTTGAAAGCGAGACACTTCAGGAAGTTGCAAAGACAATGCTGTGGTATAAGATGAATGACCTGCAGCTTCATCTGAACGATAACTATATTTTCCTTGAAAATTATTCGACTTCCGAGGGTGCAATGTCGGCTTATGAGGGATTCCGTATGGAGTCTGATGTCAAAGCAGGTGGATTGAATCAGGCAGACCTGACCAGTGACGATATGTATTATACCAAGGCTGAGATGAAGTCCATGATCCAGAATTACCGGAAGTTAGGACTGGATATTATCCCGGAATTTGATACTCCTGCACATTCTCTGTCATTTACAAAGGTAAGACCGGATCTCAGATTCGGAACGACCGGACGTCAGAATGACCATTTCAATTTGAATACGAAGTATGATGAGTCACTGGCATTTGTTGAGAGCATCTGGGATGAGTATATTAAGGGTGATGACCCGGTATTTGACCGGGATACGATAGTTAATATCGGAACAGATGAGTATGATGGACAGTATACAGAGCAGTTCCGTAAGTTTACAGATGATCTTCTGGCTTATATCCAGGATAATGGAAATACCGTTCGTCTGTGGGGAAGTCTTACAGCAAGAAGCGGAAGCACATCCGTAAGAAGCGAAGGGGTTCAGATGAATATCTGGAACGATGGATGGGCAAATCCGAAAGCTATGTATCAGCAGGGATATGACCTGATTGACATGAATGACGGAAGTGTATATATCGTACCGGCAGCAGGATATTATGCAGATTATCTGAGTCGTCAGTCCATGTATAATTATGATCCGGCTACACGTATGGGTGTTCCGTCAGGTTCTGAACAGACACTGGGAGGAGCTTATGCGATCTGGAACGATATGGTTGACCAGAGAGCGAACGGACTGACTGAGATGGAGATCTATGACCGCTTCAATGATGCTGCACCGTATTATGCGGCTGCGTTGTGGGGCAAATCGGGAGAAGTTTCTTTTGCAGCAGCACAGCAGACAAGCGAGAATGTTGGTGAAGCTCCTGGAGTCAATGCATATGATAAAGCAGACAGTGAGACAGATGAGATCCTTTCCTATGATTTTGAGGATGGACTTTCAGATAAGAGTGCAAATGAATATGATGCAGAAACTGGAAAGAATGCAGAAGTGAAAGACGGAGAACTTGTCCTGAAGGGCGGAGAAAGCTATATCTCTACTCCATTGGATAAAGTCGGACCTGAGAAAGAACTGAGCTTTGATATCACACTGACTCAGCCGGCAGAACCGGGACAGATCCTTTTTGAGGCTGAGAAGGACGAAGATCATGAAGCTTACAGCACTCATAATATCCGCATCATGGAAGATGGAACACTTGGATTTACAAGAGAAGGATATGACTATTCCTTTGGCTATAAACTTCCTGTTAATCAGAAGATGACATTAAAGATCCGTACAAAGAACGGAAGTACTGTCCTGATCGCAGATGGAAAAGAGTATAGAGCAACCGGAAGCTTTACATATGAAGGTGATGTGAAGAAGACCGGTATTACAGGCTCCACACTTTCCCTTCCGCTGACAAGGATTGGCTCTGATACGAATGCGGTATATGCCATCATTGATAATGTGAATCTTTCCTCCACGATGTCAGATGGAGCATCTTCACCGATCGATCCATCCGGATTTACAGTGACATCAGATAATGAAAACAGTGACGGGCCGATCAGTGCGGCATTTGACAATGACCGGTCAACGATCTGGCATACGCAGTACTCTCCGAGTAAGAAAGCACTGCCGGCAACGATCACGATCGATATGGGACAGTCCTATGATGTGAACGGATTCTATTATCTGCCGAGACCAACCGGAAATAACGGATACATTCTGAAATATTCTCTGTATTATGAGGATGCAGATGGAAACTGGGCAACTCTTGTAGAGAATGGAACATGGGAAAGCACCGGCACGGAAAAGACGGTGAACTTCACACCGGTTCAGACATCTAAGATCAAGCTGGTTGTATCAGAAGGACAGAATGATTTTGGTAGTGCAGCAGAGTTCAGAGTACTTACAGGAACTCAGGATCTTACAAAGACGCAGCTTCGTATGAGTACTTACGTAGAAGGAAAAGGTACAGCAACTGTTTCTAAAGAGAAGATCGAACAGGGAGAGGAAGTTACCTTTACCGCAACAGCAAAGAAAGGTGCTGCATTTACCGGATGGTATGATGTCCTTGGAACAAAGGTAAGTGATGAAGCCGTTTATACAGTAACTCCTGAAGAGAACCTGACCCTGATCGCAAAATTTGAAAAAGGAAGCGAGCCGGATCAGCCAGAAGATAAGACCTATACGGTTACGATCGACGGAAAAGAACAGACCGTCAAAGAAGGAGAAAAGGCTGCGAAGCCAGCCGATCCGGAAAAAGAGGGTTATAAGTTCCTTGGCTGGTATGAAGAAGGAAGTGATACGGCGTTCGATTTCGATACAGCCATCACGAAGAATATTACACTGACTGCAAGATTCGAGAAAATAGAAGAGCCGGATCAGCCGGACAAACCTTCAGCACCGGAGAATGTAGTGACAGGTGAAATTACGAAAAATTCCGTTGAAGTGAAATGGGATGGACCGGCAAGCACAGCAGGACTGGCAGGTTACAAGATCTATGTAAATGGAAAAGAATACGTGACGTATATCCCGGCAGATGCTACAGGATATACGATAGAAGGTCTTGAAGCCGGTAAGACTTATCAGATCGAAGTTGTTGCCGTAGGCGATGATGAGAATGCAACAGAGTATGCAGCCGCAGAACTGAGTGTAACAACAAAGAGTGAAAATAATGGTAACGGCGGCGATAACGGAAATACCGGAGACAACGGTAATAATGGCAATAACGGAAATGCCGGAGACAACGGTAATAATGGCAATAACGGAAATGCCGGTGTAAATAATCCGACTAAGGATCAGAATCATAATGCCGGAACAACAAATAAGAAGCAAAATGCAGCAGCCAAGACAGGCGACAGCACAAATATGGCAGTATTTGTATTCATGCTTGGTGGTTCGCTGGCAGCCGGAACGGTTGTCTTCAGAAGGAAAAGAAGATAAGCGGTTTTCCATATGAAAGTTTAAGAGAGAAGAGTCTGTTGGATGAAAATCCAGCGGACTTTTCATTTTTTTAATAAAAATTCTAAGATTTTGACACTCTGGTTTTGAAAAAATGACCGATATCATGTATACTAAAAGGGAGGTGATTGAAATGTATAATATATTAGTTTGTGATGATGATAAAGAAATTGTAGAGGCAATAGATATTTATCTGTCCCAGGAGGGATATCATATCCTGAAGGCATATGATGGAGTTGAGGCATTGAATATTCTGGAGAAAGAGAAAGTAAATCTTCTGATCCTTGATGTGATGATGCCAAAGCTGGATGGAATCAGGGCAACTCTGAAGATCAGGGAGACGAACAGTGTACCGATCATTATTCTTTCTGCAAAGTCAGAAGATTCAGATAAGATACTCGGACTGAATATCGGGGCGGATGATTATGTCACAAAGCCGTTCAATCCGTTAGAACTGGTAGCAAGGGTCAAGTCTCAACTGCGTCGCTATAATGAGCTTGGTGGAACATCCCAGGAACAAAAGGAAAAAGTGTATGAAGTTGGCGGACTCAGGATCAATGATGATCTGAAAGAAGTGACGGTGGACGGAGAGTTAGTGAAGCTTACGCCGATTGAATATAATATTCTCTTGTTATTACTGAAAAATCAGGGACGGGTTTTTTCTATTAATCAGATTTATGAGTCGATTTGGAATGAAGAGGCGATTGGTGCGGATAATACAGTTGCGGTCCATATCCGCCATATTCGTGAAAAAATCGAGATCAATCCGAAAGATCCAAGATATCTGAAAGTAGTATGGGGCGTAGGCTATAAAATTGATAAAGGCTGAAAGGACGAAATATGAATAAGTGGTACAGAAAGACAGGTGTAAAGGCGATCGTTCTTATTGTGGCGATTCTCAGCGGTGCAATGCTGATAACGAATCTGTTGTCTCTTATGAATCTTGCAGGAAGCACAGATCTGCCGTCCTTATGGACGATGAGCCAACAGCCATTTGAGGAATCGCAGGAATTTAATTACATGGTTGAAAATTACATGGATGATGTCCTTACGCAGATCCGGCTGGAAAATCTTTTTGAGACAGATGGGATGATGAACCGGAACAAAGAGATCGACGTAATGGAGTACAGCAAGAATGATACTGCCAACGGAGAAAATGTTTCGGGTATTGCGTATTCACTGGAGGAACTGATCAACTGGGGAGAAGATTTTGACAGTGCAGAGAGCGATAATTATGCGAAGAACAGTGTGATCGTATGTCAGAAGCCTGAAGGGACATATGAGTATTACTATACGAGTGATTTCATGACACGGGTAGAGTCGGGAGTATTTGATATTATCATGCAGGATGGGAGTGATGTTGACGGATTTCTGCAGGAACTTCAGAACGGTAAGTATACATCTTCAGGCTTTTATAATTTTGATATTGTGGACATGGAAGGAAATATCCTGTACACAGACTGCTGGAATTTTGGGAAGTGCATTAATCGAAAAAGTATGCACCGCAGGGAGCAGAAAACCTTTTGCAGGTAGTGAATAACAGTCCGCGTCTGAATGGCAAACTGTCCGTCATTTATGATGATCTTGCGTATACTTTGGGGAATATTTACTCAGATTATCAGAATTATCAGATGGGATTTGAACATTTAGAGGAAGGCAATACAAACTTTACTTACATTTATGCGAATAATGACACGAAAAAGGTAGTGACGAATAAGACTTCTTACGAGAACTATGCAGAGCTGGAGAAAAATTGTCCAGAATCTGATCTCGGAGAAAGATGTTAAATATATGGTCATTTATCCAAAGCTAAAAGATTTTAACAGTAATATGAATGTATCGAAATCGGATAAATGGGAAAAACTCCGCAGTTACAGCAGTGAAAAGAAATGGAACAGCGTATTTGCGGTTGCGGTGGATACAACTTATACGATCCAGGATCAGTTTTATCAGAATAAGGTAGCTTATGATAATAATATCCCGTATTTTAAAGGAACAACATGGCTGTTGGTTCTGAGCATTATCCTGTTCCTTGGGGCAACAATCTGGCTGACACTGGAGGCAGGAAGAACTGCGGAAGATGAAGAACTGCACCTGAACGGTTTTGATCATTGGAAGACAGAGATTGCAGCGGTGCTGATCGTACTGATATGGATCGTTGGTTCTTATATCGGGATTCATTTTTGGAATGGAAATATCTATACGATGATCAATGATATTCCGACTTATCTGAAGGATGGAGGTACTTATTTTGAGTATTATTATGCTCGTGGAATGGATGTTTCTTCAGCATATATGTCAGCAAGTTTATATCTTCCGTCATTGAGTATTGCAGAGCTGGCAGAAATTTACTTTTTATGGAGTATTTACACTGGGCTGCTTCTTTATGGGATACGTGAGTCTGATCAAGCGGATCAAGGGACGAAACCTGTGGAAGAACAGTCTGTTGAGAGTGATTGTGCGGTTCATCTATAAAATATATGATAACCGGAAGAAGACGACAAAGACAGTGCTTCTGTTATGTGGAATTTTTCCTTGTACAGGGAATTGCAGTGCTGTTCAGGAATGGGGTTACAATGCTTCTGGTGTTACTGGCAGACGTGGGTGTATTTTATGTTGTCCTGAACGGTTTATTACTCAAGGAGAAACTGCAAAAAAGGTATTGAAGAAATTGCATTGGGAAATATGGAATATCAGATCCCGCTGCAAGGCTTAAGAGGTGAGAACTTAAAGCTGGCAGAGATGATCAATGGAATTGCCAACGGATTCCATATGGCCGTAGAAGAGGCAATGAAAAATGAGCGTCTTAAGACGGATCTGATCACGAATGTATCACATGATATCAAGACACCGTTGACTTCGATCATTAATTATGTAGCGATCCTGAAGCAGTCGGATATTGCAGATCCAAAGATCCAGGGCTATCTGGATATACTGGAGGCGAAAGCACAGAGGCTGAAGACACTGACGGAAGACGTTGTTGAGGCATCCAAGGTAAGCAGTGGGAATATTTCTCTGGAGTATATGGATGTAGATCTTGTGGAGATGATCCAGCAGACGGAAGGTGAGATGGCTGAGAAGTTTGAGGCAAGGAATCTGAAAATGATCGTCAATCTGCCGGCAGAACCTGCGGTTGTTCATGTAGACGGGCGAAGAATGTGGAGAGTTCTGGAGAATATTTTCGGAAATGCAGCCAAGTATGCCATGCCGGGAACAAGGGTATACGCGGATCTGAAGCTGGAAGAAGATACGGTGGATCTGTCTTTGAAAAAAGTGTTTGCTGAAACATCAGTTTGAACATTTCGGCAGATGAACTGACCGAACGGTTTATCCGTGGAGATCTTTCAAGAAGTTCTGAAGGAAGCGGACTTGGACTGTCGATCGCACAGAGCCTGACAACGATGCAGGGCGGAAACTTTCAACCTGTATCTGGATGGAGATTTGTTCCGGGTAAATATCCGGTTTCCCGAGAGTGCAAAAAAGCAGTAGAAGAAGAGAAAGCAAAAAGATTGAATTGACATTTTTGAGGCGGTGTGCTACGCTTTCTAAGGATTGCGAAAAGCAGAATAGCGTAGAAAAGCAAGGATGGAGAGAGTAGCCTGATTACCGTTTTACAGAGAGATCCCCGGGAGAACTTAAGAAAGTTCTGTTGGCTGAGAGGGGATGAACAGGAGGCAGGGGAAGATGGCTCCTGAGCAGTGCAGATGAGCTTTCAGGTAAGTCTGCAAAGGGTTCGCCCTTTACAGCGTAGGAGTGGCAGCAGAGGGATGCAGGTCACTCACGGAGGTTTTCACTGTGAAGTGGGAACGAAGAGAAGTGGTAACGCGGTGAAACAGAACCGTCTTCTTGAGGATGAAAGTCTTCAGGGAGACGGTACTTTTTTTTAAAAGGAGGCAGACAATTATGTCAGAAAAACCAAAATATTATATTACAACAGCGATTGCCTATACATCCGGCAAGCCGCATATTGGTAATACTTATGAGATCGTACTGGCAGATGCGATCGCACGTTATAAGAGAAGTCAGGGATATGACGTATTTTTCCAGACGGGAACAGATGAGCATGGTCAGAAGATCGAGCTGAAGGCAGAAGAAGCAGGAATTACACCAAAGGAATTTGTTGATAAGGTATCAGGAGAGATCAAGAGAATCTGGGATCTGATGGATACTTCTTATGACAAGTTTATCCGTACAACAGATGAGGATCATGAAAAGCAGGTAAAGAAGATCTTTAAGAAACTTTATGATAAAGGAGATATTTATAAAGGACACTATGAGGGAATGTATTGTACTCCATGTGAGTCATTCTTTACAGAGTCCCAGCTCGTAGACGGAAAATGTCCGGATTGTGGACGTCCGGTGCAGCCGGCAAAGGAAGAGGCGTATTTCTTTAAAATGAGCAAATATGCGGATCGTCTGATCGAGCATATCAATACGCATCCGGAGTTTATCCAGCCGGTATCCCGTAAGAATGAGATGATGAATAACTTCCTTCTCCCGGGACTGCAGGATCTGTGTGTATCAAGAACATCATTTAAGTGGGGAATCCCGGTTGATTTTGATCCAAAGCATGTTGTGTATGTATGGCTGGATGCTCTGACAAACTATATTACAGGAATCGGATATGATGCAGAGGGAAATAGTACTGAGCAGTTTAACAAACTCTGGCCTGCAGACCTTCATCTGATCGGAAAAGATATCATCCGTTTCCATACGATCTACTGGCCAATCTTCCTGATGGCACTGGATCTTCCACTTCCAAAGCAGGTATTTGGACATCCGTGGCTGCTTCAGGGAGACGGAAAGATGAGCAAGTCTAAAGGAAATGTGCTTTATGCGGATGAGCTGGTTGATTTCTTTGGAGTGGATGCGGTTCGTTACTTTGTACTCCATGAGATGCCGTTTGAGAACGATGGAGTGATTTCCTGGGAGCTGATGGTAGAGCGTCTGAACTCAGATCTTGCCAATACGCTTGGAAACCTTGTAAACCGTACAATTTCCATGACAAATAAGTATTTTGGCGGAACAGTGACAGATACAGGCGTGGCAGAAGAAGTGGATGCTGACCTGAAGGCAGTCGTAGAGAATACTGCAAAGGCAGTAGCTGAAAAGATGAAAGATCTGCGTGTGGCAGATGCGATCACAGAAATCTTCAATCTGTTTAAACGCTGCAACAAATATATTGATGAGACTACACCATGGGTACTTGGAAAAGATGAGTCAAAGAAAGATCGTCTGTCTACTGTATTATGGAATCTGATCCAGGGTATTTCAGAGGGTGCAAGACTTCTTGAGCCATATATGCCATCTACAAGCAAAAAGATCCTTGAGCAGCTTGGAAATGGTCATGTGACAGAAAAACCGGAAATTCTGTTCCAGAGAATGGATCTGGAAGAAATTCTGAAAAAAGTAG
>ENA-OQHD01000805-OQHD01000805.1-human-gut-metagenome-genome-assembly--contig:-NODE-805-length-10432-cov-4.677826_pt1 | contig 10432 bp, 13 predicted proteins | sample MGYA00242560_ERZ504711 | MGnify/ENA primary metagenome ERZ504711 (study PRJEB26092, sample SAMD00036198) | human gut metagenome | host: Homo sapiens | study: EMG produced TPA metagenomics assembly of... | reverse complement strand
GTACGCCGATCGCGATGACCTCCATTTCTGATGCTTTCACGAAAAGTCTGCATCAGCGGATGCGCGAACAGATTGACAAGCAGAGAAATGACGATGGAAAAAAGCAGCGCTCAGTGCAAAAGCATCTTTCGTGCCGCGCCGGATCCGCTCGTGATTTCCGGCCCCGTAATTCTGTGCGGTGAAAGTGGAGTAGGCATTTCCGAAATCCTGCACCGGCAGATAGGCAAAGGTATCAATTTTCACCGCGGCCGCAAATGCCGCCATGACCGCCGGACCGAAGCTGTTGACGAGCCCCTGTACCATTAGAATGCCGAAATTCATGACCGACTGCTGAATGCAGGTCATCGAAGAAAGATTCAGAATCTCTTTTAAAATGGAATGGCTGAAACGCCATTCCTTTTTTTGACGGCAGCCACATGCGGCAGCGGAGCAGCACATAGAGCAGAATACCGACGGCGGACACATACTGCGCAAGAACCGTAGCGAGCGCCGCGCCTGCGATGCCGAACGGCAGTACAGCGACAAAGAGCAGATCCAGTGCAATGTTCAGCACAGCAGAGACAGCGAGAAAAATCAGCGGCACAGAAGAGTTTCCGAGCGCGCGCAGCATACAGGAAAAGAAATTGTATACGGATGTTGCAATAAGGCCGGCAAAGATAATCAGAAGATACGTCCGCATGCCGGGACGGACTTCATCCGGGACGCGAAGAAACGTAAGGATCGGCTCGATGCCTGCATAAACAGCGAGATTCAGCACGAGCGTAACGGCAAGGATCAGCAGAAACGCGTGGAGAATCGAAAGTTTTAAAGAAGAAAGATCTTTTCGTCCCTGATAAATCGAAAAGAGCGCACCGGCGCCCATCGACAGGCCGAGAAAAATGGAAGTCAGAAACGTCATCAGCGTATAGGAGGAGCCGACGGCGGCGAGCGCATTGCTTCCGAGAACGCGTCCGACGATCAGGGTGTCGGCAATGTTGTAAAACTGCTGCAACAGATTTCCTGCGATCATCGGCAGGGCAAACAGGATAAGAGAGCGGGAGATTTTCCCGCGGGTCAGATCGTAATACATAAAGAAACTTCTTTCCGAACATAATTATTAATATTATAACATAAAAAATCAAAAAATGTCAATTTGCAGGATGAAGTGTACAAAAATGCAATTGTCAGAAAACTTCGAAAAATCGAAGTTTATAAAATTTTTACAGATTTTGGGACACGTTCTGTAAAAAACGGAAGATTTTCAGTTGATTTTTTTGGCCTTTTATGTATAATTAGAGTAGAAGAGGCCGGCTGGTCCGGTTTCTTCTAAAGGATACCTTCAAATTTCTGCATTTTGCAGAATGAAGCAGTATTACTATCAAAGGAAAGAGGTTAATTACAAGATGGCACAGATCGATTTAACAAAGTATGGCATCACCGGTACCACAGAAATTGTGTACAACCCTTCTTATGAGCAGTTATTTGAGGAAGAGACAAAACCAGAGCTGGAAGGCTATGAAAAATGGCCGGGAGACAGAGCTTGGTGCAGTTAACGTTATGACCGGTATCTATACAGGCCGTTCACCGAAAGACAAATACATCGTTGTGGACGAGAACTCGAAAGATACTGTATGGTGGACTTCTGATGAGTACAAAAAGCGATAACCATCCGGCAACCCAGGAAGCATGGGCAGCAGTAAAAGAGATCGCCAAAAAATGAGCTCTCCAACAAAAGACTGTTCGTTGTAGATGCATTCTGCGGCGCAAATAAAGATACCCGTATGGCTATCCGCTTCATCGTTGAGGTAGCTTGGCAGGCACATTTCGTAACTAACATGTTCATCAAACCTACAGCAGAAGAGCTTGAGAACTTCGAGCCGGATTTCGTTGTTTACAACGCATCCAAAGCAAAAGTTGAGAACTACAAAGAGCTGGGTCTGAACTCTGAGACAGCAGTAGTATTCAACATCACAAGCCGTGAGCAGGTTATCGTCAACACATGGTACGGCGGAGAGATGAAGAAAGGTATGTTCTCCATGATGAACTACTATCTGCCGCTGAAGGGCATCGCTTCCATGCACTGCTCTGCAAACACAGACCTGAACGGTGAGAACACCGCAATCTTCTTCGGACTTTCCGGAACAGGAAAAACAACTCTTTCCACAGACCCGAAACGTCTTCTGATCGGTGATGATGAGCACGGCTGGGACGACAACGGAGTATTCAACTTCGAGGGCGGCTGCTATGCAAAAGTCATCAACCTGGACAAAGAGTCTGAGCCGGACATCTACAATGCAATCAGACGTGACGCTCTGCTTGAGAACGTTACCGTTGATGCAGCAGGCAAGATCGACTTCAATGATAAGAGCGTAACCGAGAATACTCGTGTATCTTATCCGATCAACCACATTGAGAACATCGTTCGCCCGATTTCTTCTGCACCGGCAGCTAAGAATGTTATCTTCCTGTCCGCAGATGCATTCGGCGTACTTCCGCCAGTATCTATTCTGACACCAGAGCAGACTCAGTACTACTTCCTGTCCGGATTTACTGCAAAACTTGCAGGAACCGAGCGCGGAATTACCGAGCCGACTCCTACCTTCTCTGCATGCTTCGGCCAGGCATTCCTGGAGCTGCACCCAACCAAATATGCAGAAGAGCTTGTTAAGAAAATGGAGAAGAGCGGAGCAAAAGCATACCTGGTTAACACAGGCTGGAACGGAACCGGAAAACGTATCTCCATCCGTGATACCCGTGGAATCATCGATGCAATCTTAAGCGGTGCTATCAACGAAGCTCCGACGAAGACTATTCCGTACTTCAACTTCGAAGTTCCGACTGAACTTCCGGGCGTTGATCCGGCTATCCTGGATCCTCGCGATACCTATGCTGATGCTTCCGAGTGGGAGACCAAAGCACTGGATCTGGCTGAAAGATTCATCAAGAACTTTGCAAAATATGAAGGAAACGCTGCTGGTAAAGCACTCGTTTCCGCCGGCCCGCAGAAATAAATTTTCTGAATTGATCGAAAGGAAGCCCCTGACATGAAAGTGTCAGGGGCTTTCTTTTATGAAAATATCTGGAGAAATAAAATAGTTCCCTGCCCGAAAGTACAGACTGATGGGACAGGAAACTATTTTACAGCACACTCTAAAATAATACAAAAAATTTTCAGCACCACAGAGCGTGAATTGTTGCGTCACTGGTTTTCGCCGTACCCTGATACGCCTTCAAAATAGAAAATAAGGCAGATCAGCAGGACAAGAGCAGTTCACGTACCATTTCTGCATCAAAGGTAACAGAGGAAACATGGTTGACTTCTATCTGATATAACGCATTTGCTGCGATATGCTCAGCAGCCTGCTCAAGATCACGAATACCGCTTGTGTTTTCGTGGCAGGAGATTACGGCATCGAGTCCTTCCGGTGTCAGAATGCATTCCTTTTCTTTCATACCGATACGTTTTAACACCTTTGGAAGTGCATAGCGGGAGAAAATGATTTTCTTTTCTTCCGGTGTGTAATCCGGAATTTCAATCACAGCGAAGCGGGACATCAGCGGAGCACTGATCTGGTCCTTGTCGTTTGCGGTTGCAATCGGGTATACACCGACGGTCGGGATCATACATTCGATATAGTTATCGGTAAAACCAAGATTATCAAGAAGGGTCAGCAGAACATCTGCCGGGTTTCCGTTTCCTTTGCCGGAGGCAGCCTTGTCGAGCTCATTGATGATAAAGACGAGATTGGATTCACCAGCCATGGAAAAAGCATCCATGATGATTCCCGGTTTTGCGTTTGCGTAGATGCGGGAACTTCCGGTCAGCTGTTCCGGGTCATTAATCGAACTCATATCGAGTGTTGTCCACGGTAATTTTAAGATACGTGCAACGGCATAAGCAATCTGCGATTTTCCGGTTCCGGCAGGACCGATCAGTAACAGACCATAGGCCGGCAGCGTATGAGTCCGGTTAATCTGAATGATGGTTTCGATAATTCTCTGCTTCACACGTTCCATGCCATATAGTTCTTCATCGAGGATCCGGCGTGCTTCCACTGGATCAATGGCTTCAAAATAGTTGCTTTTCCATTGAATATTCATCATCATGGAGAGGGCGCGCTGTGCGTGACGACGTTCTTCGGGAGAGACTTCGTGGGAACGGGCAACAGCGAGGTTTCGACGAGCCCAAAGGCGGATATTGTCCGGCAGCGTTCTTCCGGCACAGTTCATAAAATCAGTGATGGATTGGATGCTGGTGAGCTTCATGCTGTCACCGGTTTCCTCCTGATCCTCATCCTCAACTTCTTCTTCCGGTGCATTGCTGGCGAGGAGACGCTCAATCATAAACTGTAAAAATCCATCCTCAGCCGAAAGCTTTGCGCCGCCACCGAAAGCGATCTCGCGGATTTTGTAAACTGCATAACCGTCGGATGTTTGTGTACCGGAAAGGCGGACATTGATATGGTTTTCACCGAGCCATTTTAAAAGGCTGACAAAACGGGCATCGATCTGAAGAATGTCGGCAATGAAGGATTCTTCTTCATCTTTAAATTCAAACGAGGTCCGTTTGGATGGGTTTGTGAAAATACCGCAGGGATGATGCGGGAAAGCCTTCTCTTTTGTATCCAGAATTAGGATCGGCTGATCCGGAGAAGTAAACGGTGCGTTTGTGCGGAAAACAGTATACGTACATTCGGAAACTTTTGATTTTTTCCGGGGAAATTGCTGAAATCAAAAACGGGCATGACAGAACCTCCTAATAAAAAATAAGTGCTTATTGGTACAATAAAAACAGTGTAGCACGAATTCAAAAAATCCTGCAATCAATATGCAGAATTTTGTATTTTATGCTATAAAAATGTTAGGCAGGCGGATATTCGCAATGGAAGCAGGGGACTTACTTGATTCGGTTAAATTTTCGGATGGCGTAAAAAAGCCCTCCGGACAGGATCACGCTGCGGCGGAGGGGAATTATGTCATCAAAGCAAGCTGCCGTAAGAAAGAAGCTCGCAAAACAGAAATCTTTCTTACACTGAAAAAGGAATAACATCAGGAAACAGCATTGGCTTTGTGAAAGTTCGGAAGCTGTACCAGCACGATCGCTGCAAACATCAGAATACAGCCGGAGAGCTCGCGAGCGGAGAGAGCCTGATGAAGGAGAATCCAACCGGCAAGAACAGAAAAAACGGATTCCAGGCTCATAAGCAGAGAAGCTGTGGCAGGATTTAATCCTTTCTGCCCGATGATCTGCAGGGTATAGCCAACACCTGAAGAGAGAATTCCGGCATAGAGAATCGGCATCCAGGCGTGCAGAAGATCGGAGAAGTTTACGGTTTCAAAGAGAACCATACAGACAGCGGACAGGATCGAACAGGTAAAAAACTGAATGCAGGACATTTTGATGCCGCTGACAAGCGGAGAAAAATGATCAATAACCAGAATATGTACGGTAAATCCGAGCGCGCAGGCAAGCACAAGAAAATCTCCCTTCTGCAAAGAGAAGGAGCCGTCTGTCATACAGAGCAGATAGAGACCAGCGACGGCAATAAGAACTGCGAGCCAGACCTTCGGCTGTACACGCTTTCGGAGGAAAAAAACCGCAGACCGGAACAAGTACGATGTAAAGTGCGGTGATAAAACCGGCCTTTCCGACGGTTGTGTACTGGATGCCGATCTGCTGCAGAGTTGAGGCGACAAACAGTGCGATGCCGCAGAGAATACCGCCCGCCCAGAGCGTTTTTGGCTGTGTGCCATTTTCTGACGAAGCATCCGGCGGTAGGGTTCGCTTTTTACGCGAGGAGAAAAAGACAATCAGCGGAAGAAGCGTAAGTCCGCCGAGCAGGTTTCGTGCCGCGTTGAACGTAAAAGGTCCGACATAATCCATACCGGTCTGCTGTGCGACAAAGGCAGAACCCCAGATCGCAGCGGTCAGAAGCAGAAGCGCTGACTGTCGGTACTTATGAGAAACAGTATTCATAATAGAAAAAACCTCCTGAAATTGATACGATATTCATCATAGCACAAAGAGATGGAAAAAGCGAACGGAAAAATGTCGGAAAAGACGGAAAAATAGCACAAATAATCATAATGACGAAATAGTGCAGATGTTGCGAAAATGGATATGTGAAAAATGAGCAGAACAAAGGGAGTTAAAAAGAGTAAAATGAGCAATTTAACCAACATAAAACAAAAAAAGGAACACCAAAAACAAAAAATAGACACTGTTTTTCTAACAGTCTTTGTGTATAATGAATTCATCAAGCAAGAACGAAAACCTTAAGGAGGTAAAAAGTATGAAAAAGCGTAACATGAAAGTCCTTGCACTGTTAATGACAGTGACAATGGCAGGAACGATGCTTGCCGGATGTGGAGACAGCGGAAGCACAAGCACTAGTTCAAGCGGAGGAGCAACAGCATCCTCCAGCGGAACAGCAGATGCATCAAGCGATACCACAGCAGCATCTTCCAGCACAGCAGATGCTTCCAGCGAAGATACCACAGGTTCAGATGATGTGGTAGGCGAGCTTCCAAGAAATGAAACTCTTTACTTCGCAGGACAGCAGTGGGGTACCGTCAATGATTACAACCCAATGTCAGCAAACTCAAACAATGCAATGGTTATAGCACAGGGCGATGCTTCACGTGTACTTGTTTATGAAACTCTTTATATGTGGAATCCACTGGATGCAAAAATGTATCCGTTGCTTGCAGACGGAGATCCGGTTTGGAACGATGCCCGTACCGAAATTACCGTTAAGATCAAAGCTGATGCAAAATGGAATGACGGCACACCGGTTACTGCAAAAGACGTAGCAGCTACCTATCATGCACATGTAGATTACAATTCTTCTACCGGCGCTGAAATGAAGAGCTACATTGCAGATGTTGTTGCACAGGATGACAGTACCGTAGTATTCAAACTGACAACGGATGACTCCGGCGAAGCAGTTAACCCGGTTCTTGCGGAAAGATATCTGCCGATGCTCTACATCATGCAGGAAAATTATTTAAAGACCGTAGCTGACAGAAACAACAACGATGCTGAAGCAATTAAAATGGATAAGATGGACGATCTGGTAACTTCCGGACCGTACCAAAAAATACTTTGACAATGACCAGAACGTAGTTCTGATCCGCGATGATAATTATTGGGGACAGGCAGATTCCATGTGGGGTAAGCTTCCGGTTCCGAAATATATTTCTCATCCGATCTTTAAAGATAACGCAGCAGCTACCACCGCATTCCAGAATGGTGATATTGATGTGGCACAGGTATTCATCACAGACCTTCAGAAATTGTGGTTAGAGCAGGATCTTCCGATTTCTACTTATATTGATGAAGCACCGTATCAGCTGTGTATGACAATGCCTACCCTGTTCTTTAATACAGAAGTAGAAGGACTGGATCAGGTAGCTGTTCGTAAGGCAATCGCTATGGCAGTTGACTACGATCAAGTTATTTCTTCGGCAATGTCCGGACAGTCTCCTACCTTCGCAGATGTTCCGCGTTCTGTCATGAACCCGACCGATGCTGAGCAGGCTATGGTGGATCAGGATGCCTTAAAAGAGTATCAGTGGTCCAATGCCGATGTAGAAGGTGCTAAGAAGCTTCTGGACGATGCCGGAATCGTAGACACCGACGGAGACGGAATCCGTGAGTACAACGGAAAGAACCTTTCCTATAAGGCTGAGTGCCCGACAGGATGGTCTGACTGGAATGCAACCCTTGAAATCGTAGCAGCAGCAGGAAAGAATATTGGTATCAACATTGAGACCTACTTCCCGGAAGCAGCAAACTTTAGCACCGATTACAGCACCGGAAACTTCGAAATCACCATGCAGTCCGGTCCTGGTACATCAGTTGCCAACCCGTACATGAGATGCCGTTTCTTCATGAGCTCTGATTACAACGATCTTGAGGTTAACTTCAGTGGTAACTTCGGTCATTATCAGAACGACCGTGTAGATGAAATCCTTGCAGCAATTCCTCATGAGACCGATGATGCAAAACTGAAAGATTACTATACAGAACTTTCCAAGATTATGCTGGAAGATTGCCCGTGTGTACCGTTGATGTACAGACCGCAGGTATTCCACGAAGTAAACGAGTCCGTATGGACCAACTATCCGCAGAAAGACGATGGAACCAATGTTCCTCCGATGGACTGCACCGATGGTTATGGCGTAGCAGCACTGTACAATCTGGAACTGATTGACGGCTGATTTGCCAAACAGAAAGAAAGCACACACTGAATTGTAACAGAGGCGGCCGGAGCCGGGGTGCTCCGGCCGCTTTTACAAAATCAGAAGGAGGGTTCCTCTATGAAAGGAATGAAAAAGTATTATACGCAGAAGATCATGTGGTATCTTTTGACGTTAGTCTTTGCAGTGCTGCTGAACTTCATTCTTCCGCGTTTGATGCCGGGCGATCCGGTTTCAACTATTGCGTCCAAATCGGTAGAAGGTATGACCGATGCGACTGCAATTCAGAAAGTATATGAAGACTATGCAGCGAAATTTGGTATTAACAAACCAATGTATGTCCAGTTTTTTACCTGGGTAAAAAATGCACTTCGCGGTGATTTCGGCATTTCTTTCAGCCAGTATCCGCGTACCGTATCCGATATTATTTCCAGTTCGGTTCTGTGGACCATATGTTTACAGCTTCCGGCCATTATTGTTGGATGGATTCTTGGTAACCTGCTTGGTGCAATTGCAGCTTACATGAAAGGTGTTTTCGATAAGGCAATCCTTCCGGCATTCCTGTTTATCAGTAACGTACCTGCCTTTGGTATGGCAACCGTACTTTTATTTATTTTCTCACTGAAATTACATATTGCACCTGCAGCAGGCGGCTATGCGAGCAGTATGATTCCGCATATGAGCCTTGCTTTTATGAAATCTGTGCTTTCACATTACCAGTTGCCGTTCTGGTCTATCGTAATCATCACAATCGGCGGCCAGGCTATTGGTATGCGTTCAATGTCAATTTATGAATTGAATGCCGACTATGTAAAATACAGTCGTTTCCTTGGAATCAAGGATCATACGATTGTGAAATATGTGTTCCGTAACGCAATGCTTCCGCAGATCACCGGTCTTGCAATGTCCCTTGGTACCATGATCGGCGGTAACCTGGTAGCTGAGATGGTATTCAGTTATCCGGGACTTGGAACAACGATGCTCTCAGCAGTTACCGGCCAGGATTATCCGCTGCTTTCTGCCTGTACGTTAATCATTACTATCATGGTTCTGCTGGCCAACCTGCTTGTTGAACTTCTGTATGCAGTCATTGACCCACGTGTCAAAGCATCCCAGCAGGATTAGAAAGGAGAATACGCTATGAAAAATACAATCAAACAGATTTTTCATTCAGGAAAATTCGTGACAGGATTTGTAATCTTCTTGGCAATTCTCCTGACTATTATCATCTATCCGCTTGTTGTGGCAAAATGATCCGCTGGCAATGATCGGAAACGGAAACTTTTTGCAAACCGGGTACCTATCTTTCGATTCAGGACACCGTAAATTCCGGCAAAACGTATAAGATGAATGTTGATGCAACCGCATCCATCGTTGAAAGCAAACTGACAATGGACAACCGTTCTATGATGGCAGAATGGCTGGAAAAATTACGGCGGTGTAGATGCCAGTGAAATCGATGTTACCGATGCAGAAGGTCTGATTGCTCTCTGGGAGGAAAAATATGACCCAAATGCAGAACAGAAAGGCCTTATCGCAGCAAAAAAGAAAAAATATCAGCGTCTCGACAAAGAGATCGATGGTATTTTAGAAGATGTTCCAACTATTATTGCCGAGAAAAATGAAGAGACCGGTGAGCTGGAAGAGGTTCAGAGCATCGACAGCAAGCAGTACATCAATGAAAAAGATGTCATTAACCGTCAGAACTTTGTTCTTGGTACAGATAACTTTGGTCGTGATGTTTTGACCGAGCTGATCTCTGCAACAGGTTCATCCCTGAAAATTGGTCTGGTTGCGGGAATCATTGCAACCGTGATCGGACTGTTCCTCGGACTTCTTGCAGGTTACCTTGGAGGTTTTGTGGACAACCTGATTCTGTTCTTTACCAACTTGTTCACCGTTATCCCATCCTTCGTTCTCTTGATCCTCATCTCCTACAGCGTAGGTGAGTCTCAGAGGGGAATCATGATGGTGGCACTCCTGATCGGAATTACCGCATGGCCGTGGACAACACGTTCCGTACGTTCCCAGGTTATTTCTCTTCGAAACCGTGACCATGTAAACCTTTCCAAACTGTCCGGCCACAGCATGCTGCGGATTGTCCTTACCGACATCCTTCCGTACGTTGCATCCTACGTTGTTATGGCCTTCATTCTCCAGATTTCCTCCGGAATTCTGGCAGAGGCACAGCTTTCTATGATCGGACTTGACCGGCAACCACAAATGACGGCAACATCTTGGTCTTATGATG
>ENA-OQHD01000804-OQHD01000804.1-human-gut-metagenome-genome-assembly--contig:-NODE-804-length-10433-cov-3.765185_pt1 | contig 10433 bp, 15 predicted proteins | sample MGYA00242560_ERZ504711 | MGnify/ENA primary metagenome ERZ504711 (study PRJEB26092, sample SAMD00036198) | human gut metagenome | host: Homo sapiens | study: EMG produced TPA metagenomics assembly of... | reverse complement strand
TTGTATGAAAATATGGTATCTCCTGATTTGTGTAAAAAATACGAATTTGACTTATATGGAGATTTACAGTTTCTTATGATTTTTAACAAATAATCCGCAATATGATACAGCTACTCAGATTGTAAAATACCATCATCTTGCAAAATCTCATGTATCTATTTCTATTCGTTCCTTACAGGAACGAGGATTGATTTTAGGGGAACATAAGGGAGGAAATCACAGAACCATTCACTTAAGTGTGGCGGATAAAGCAAGGGACATAATTGCAGCCGGGCGTGTGGCACAAGGCAAATTTTGTGAAATAGTATTCGCAGGATTTTCAAAAGAAGAAATAGAAGCCCTACATAGGTTTACAGAGCAAGTAAACAGAAATATCAAAGAATATTTGAATGATTAGGAGAGGTTTATCGTGGAAAATAACAAGGATTTTTTAGGTACGCAGCCCGTTGGAAAATTGCTTTTTAAGTTGGCAATTCCTACGGTGATAGCACAGTTGATCAATATGTTGTATAACATTGTTGATAGGATCTTTATCGGTCATATACCGGATGCAGGCAGTCTTGCTCTGACGGGTGTCGGTGTGACCATGCCTATTATTATGATTGTGTCGGCATTTGCAGGACTTGTAAGTTCAGGAGGTGCGCCACGTGCTTCTATTTCGATGGGAAAAGGAGATATGGACAGTGCAGAGCAAACGCTTGGTGGATGTTTTCTTTTACAGGTAATTGTTTCAATCGTTCTGACAGTGGTACTTTTACTGTTTGGAGAAAATTTGCTGTTAGCTTTTGGAGCCAGTGAAAATACGATTGAATATGCTGTTTCCTATTTGAACATATATGCGTTTGGAACATTGTTTGTGCAGCTGACATTGGGCATGAATGCATTTGTAACTGCTGAAGGGTTTACAAAGATATCTATGGTATCCGTTGCTATCGGAGCAACTCTAAACATTGTGCTTGATCCGATTATGATTTTTGGATTAAATATGGGTGTGCGTGGTGCTGCTTTGGCAACTGTTATTTCGCAGGCGGTTTCATGTATCGTCGTTGTGACATTTTTTGGTGCAGTGAGAAATCAATACTTAGACTGAAACGTAAGAATCTGAATATAAAGCCCAAATGTTGTGTTCCCGTGCATTGCACTTGGAACTGCAGCATTTATTATGCAGGCGAGTGAAAGCGTTATATCCGTATGCTTTAATTCTTCCCTGCTGAAATATGGCGGAGATATTGCGGTAGGTGCAATGACGATTCTTACCAGTGTCATGCAGTTTGCAATGCTTCCTTTACAGGGAATTGCACAGGGAGCGCAGCCAATTACAAGCTATAATTATGGAGCAAACAATACGGAACGTGTAAAAAAGACCTTTCGTGTTTTGTTAACAGTAAGCCTGATTTATTCTGTCACACTTTGGCTGGCGGTAATGCTTTTGCCACAATTCTTTGTAAGTACTTTTTACTCCGGAGACAGCTATGATCGAGTTTGCATCAAAAGCTCTGCGTATCTATATGGCAGTCATGCTTTTTATTTGGTATTCAGATTGCATGCCAGATGACCTTTACAGCTCTTGGCAATGCGATAAGTTCTATCATTGTGGCAGTTACAAGAAAATTTATTCTGCTGTTACCATTGATTTATATTATGCCGCATATGGTTTCAGACAAAACCATGGGTGTTTACCTTGCAGAGCCGGTAGCAGATTTCATAGCAGTAACCTTTACTGCAATTTTGTTTTATTTCCAGTTTAGGAAAGCGATGAACAAGATTGAATCGTAGTTTATATAGTCGTTAAGGGGAAATTTTCTTCTTGGCGGCTATTTTTTTGATAAAACCGTAATAAAGTAAAGGGATTGTGGCATTTTTACACAAACATTTAACTTTTCCGTACTATTTTTTCGTCAAAACATCTGTCTTGTCACCTGTAAACTGCGGTGTTATAATTTACGCTGATCTAACTTATGAAAATAAACCCACAGAAAGTAAAGTTTGAAAAAAATCAGAGAGGTGCAGATATGACGATCAAAGAAGAGATAGAGCAGTTAAAGAAAGAAAAAGATGCGGTGATCCTGGCTCATTATTATGTAAGACCTGAGATCCAGGAGATAGCAGATTACATAGGAGATTCCTTTTATCTGAGCAAGGTGGCAGTAGGCCTGAAAGAAAAGACGATTGTATTTTGCGGAGTTTCCTTTATGGGTGAGAGTGCCAAGATCCTGAACCCGGAAAAGACGGTTCTGATGCCAGATATGGCAGCAGATTGCCCGATGGCACATATGGCATCCCCTGAAACGATCGAGAAAGTGCGTGCGGAGTATGATGATCTTGCGGTAGTCTGTTATATTAATTCAACTGCAGAATTGAAACGTCATTCTGATGTATGCGTTACTTCTGCAAATGCAGTAAAGATCGTAAAGAACCTTCCGAATAAAAATATTTTCTTTATCCCGGATCGCAACCTGGCACATTATATTGCAGGACTTGTACCGGAAAAGCATTTTATTTATAATGAAGGATTCTGCATCGTACATGAGTATATGGAAGTAGAAGAAATTCAGGATGCGAAGAAAGCACACCCGGATGCAGAAGTGCTGGCACACCCGGAATGTCCGCAGGCAGTTCTGGAACTGGCAGATTATATCGGAAGTACAACCGGAATCATCAATTATGCGGGAGAGACGGATGCACAGGAGATGATCATCTGTACGGAGAGTGGTGTCCTGTATGAACTGGAGAAACGGTATCCTGAAAAGAAATTCTATTTTACAGAAACGCTTCCTGTATGCAGAAATATGAAAAAATGTGACGTTGGAAAAGATTCTTCATGTCTTAAAGACCGGGGAAAATGAAGTTTTTGTGGATGATGCACTTCGGGAAGAATCCAAAAAAGCCTTTGGAGAGAATGTTAGAACTGGCAAAATAAGAGCCGGAAGAATGGAGTTTGTTATGAAAATGAAAGCAGATGCAGTGATCGTAGGAACAGGTGTGGGAGGACTTTTCAGTGCGTTGAATCTTCCCAGAGATAAAAAGATCATCATGATCACAAAGTCAGATTTAGAGAGCAGTGATTCATTTCTTGCACAGGGTGGAATCTGTATGCTTCATGATGAGGATGATTACGACAGTTATTTTGAAGATACAATGAAAGCGGGACATTATGAGAACAGGAAAGAATCAGTAGATATTATGATCCGCAGTTCCAGAGAGATCATTCAGGATCTGATCGGATATGGTGTTGAATTTCAGAAAGAGTCAGATGTTCCGGAAGGTAATTCTGCTGAAGAAGGAAATCAGGAAAAAGGAAGAGAGCCGGAAACAGATAAGCCGTTGGAAGAAATCTATGCATTTACAAGAGAAGGGGCCCATTCCAGACCGAGAATCCTTTTCCATGAGGATGTTACAGGAAAAGAAATTACAAGTAAGCTGCTTGCACAGGTGAAGAAGCTTGCGAATGTGGAAATTTACGAATATACTACAATGACAGACATTATTGTGGAAGATGGAGTCTGCAGGGGAATTTACGCAAAGGATCAGAACGGTCAGGAACTGGAGATTTATGCAGATAATACGATCTGGGCAAGCGGTGGAATTGGAGGAAGATATCAGCATTCTACCAATTTCCCACATCTGACAGGGGATGCACTGGATATTTCTGAAAAGCATGGAATCCGTCTGGAGCATCTGGATTATGTGCAGATCCACCCGACAACACTGTATTCCACAAAGCCGGGAAGACGTTTCCTGATTTCGGAATCCGTCCGGGGAGAGGGTGCGATCCTTTTAGATAAGAATAAAGAACGATTTGTAAATGAACTTCTTCCGCGTGATGTGGTAACAGAAGAGATCCGGAGACAGATGAAGAAAGACGGAACAGATCATGTATGGCTTTCCATGGAACGGATCGATAAAGATACAATACTGAAGCATTTCCCGAATATTTACCATCATTGTCTGGAAGAAGGATATGATGTGACGAAGGAATGTATCCCGGTTGTTCCTGCACAGCATTATTTTATGGGAGGAGTATGGGTTGATTCTGACAGTAAGACTTCGATGGATCATCTTTTTGCTGTGGGAGAGACAAGCTGTAACGGAGTGCATGGAGCAAACCGTCTGGCAAGCAATTCGCTGTTGGAGAGTCTGGTGTTTGCGAAGCGTGCGGCAAAGAAAATTGGAGGAGAACAGGTATGAATACAATTACAATGACACTTCAGGCAGATCATCTGATCCTGGAGGCTTTAAAAGAAGATATTTCCAGTGAGGACGTTAGTACGAATGCGGTGATGAAGGAGTATGTCAAAGGAGAAGTAGAACTGATCTGCAAGCAGGACGGTATTATTGCAGGACTGGATGTATATCGCAGGGTCTTTGAATTGCTGGATGATAAGACGAAGACAGAATTTTACTGTAAAGACGGCGATGAAGTTAAAAATGGTCAGTTGATGGGCAAGGTGACCGGTGATATCCGGGTTCTCCTTTCAGGAGAGCGTGTGGCTCTGAACTATTTGCAGAGAATGAGCGGAATTGCAACCTATACACACTCCGTAGCAGCTCTGCTGGAAGGAAGTAAGACGAAACTTCTTGATACAAGAAAGACAACACCGAACATGAGGATTTTTGAAAAATATGCAGTCCGTGTCGGTGGCGGTTACAACCATCGGTATAATCTTTCAGACGGAGTACTTCTGAAGGACAATCACATCGGTGCAGCAGGCAGTGTTACGGCAGCGGTCAAAATGGCAAAGGAATATGCACCGTTTGTCCGAAAGATTGAGATCGAGGTTGAAAATCTGGCAATGGTAAAAGAGGCAGCAGAGGCAGGAGCAGACATCATTATGCTGGATAATATGTCAACGGAAGATATGAGCGAGGCAATCCGGATCATTGACGGAAGAGCAGAGACAGAGTGTTCAGGAAATGTGACAAAGGAAAATATCGGCAGACTGACAGCACTTGGAGTTGATTATATTTCCAGTGGAGCATTGACGCATTCTGCACCGATACTTGACATTTCCATGAAAAACCTTCATGCTATAAATTAAGAAGAGAAACCACAGTAGTAGAAAGGAAGAGGTATGATGACAGGATCAGAACGAAGAACTGCCATTATAAATCAGATAAAGAACAGCACCGTCCCTGTATCCGGGAAAGCACTGGCAGCACAGTATGCAGTGAGCCGTCAGGTGATCGTGCAGGATATTGCACTGATCCGTGCTGCAGGACATGAGATCATTTCCACTAACAGGGGCTATCTTCTCAATGAGGATGCATCCGTACAGCGGACATTTAAGGTAAAGCATACGGATGCCCAGGTAGAAGAAGAATTATATTCTATTGTGGATCTTGGAGGAAGTGTAAAAAATTGTCATGGTAAACCACAGGGTCTATGGACATATGGAAGCGGAGCTGAATATTACTTCCAGGCGTAAGGCAGCGGAATTTTTAGATGATATCAAGACGGGAAAATCCAGTCCGTTAAAGAATATTACCTCAGATTATCATTACCATGTAGTGGAGGCTGACAGTGAGGAAACCCTGGATATGATCGAGGCTGCACTCCGGGAGAAAGGATTTCTTCTGGAACAGGAAGAATGGGAAAAAAATGCAGTATTACGTATAACGAAAGAAAGAGAGGTCAGACATCAGGAACCGGTGTCTGACCTCTTGACATCTTCGGGAATATTCTGCAAAATAAGAATTGATAAAGTGAAAGAAAAGAGATTTTCCGTCGTATCATACGACAGGATGGAGTTATATATATGGAAGAAATAAAAAAAGCTTCTGAAGGAAGTTTTTAAAATAGAGAAATTTATACGTGCAGTCATACAGCAGTCCAAGGAAAAGAAGGAACTGCGGTGCTGCTGGAGTGTGGAACAGAACCGGTTCAGGGGATTTTGAAGATAAAAGTACGTCCGCTGGAAAAAAGGAGGGGAATTGATGTTCCAATTAGAAGCGTTTACGAAGACGCAGGCATTTCATCGAAATTTAAATCCCGAAGCGGCGGGTGAGATCCTGGCTGTAGTGATGGAGCGTTTTGGACAGATGCAACTGGAAACGGTGAGTCAGGACTGTACAGTGCTGATCAGTAAAAAAGGGAAAGGTGACGATCCGCAGAAAGCAGAAAAAGATCAGAGCAAAGGCGGCAGACCTGTCCCATAACCGCAAAAAGCGGTATATTCTGGAAGAAGGAGTGAAAGTTCCGTTTCTGCAGGATCTTGGAGTTATGACGCAGGACGGGAAAATCGTGCATACAAGATTTGATAAGTTCCGGCAGATCAACCGATTCCTGGAATTTATCGAAGATATCCTGCCGCAGCTTGACAGGGGAAGAGAGCTGACGATCCTGAATTTTGGCTGTGGGAAGTCGTATCTTACTTTTGCGATGTATTATTATCTGCATGAATTGAAAAAATTATGACATACGCATTATAGGACTGGATCTGAAGAGTGAGGTGATCCGGCACTGCAATGAGCTGGCAGAGAAGTACGGATATGAAAAGCTTCAGTTTTTAGAGGGAGATATTGCAGATTATGAAGGAGTAAACCGTGTGGACATGGTGGTGACGTTGCATGCCTGCAATACGGCAACGGACTATGCACTGGCGAAGGCAGTTGGCTGGAATGCAAAAGTGATCCTTTCCGTTCCATGCTGCCAGCATGAGATCAATGAGCAGTTTGAAGCGGGGGAGACCCCGGAGGTACTTGCTACGGTGATGGAGTATGGTCTGTTAAGAGAGCGGTTCGCAGCACTGGTGACAGATGGACTGAGGGCAAAGTATCTGGAAAGCGAGGGATATGAAACCCAGGTACTGGAATTATTGATATGGAGCATACGCCGAAGAATATTCTGCTGCGTGCAGTCAGGAGGGGGAAGACTGATGGGGCAATAGAAGCGGAGAGCAGAAAGAAGCTGGAAGAGTGTGAAGCATTTCTGAATATCCAGCCGACACTGGGCAGGCTTCTTTCAGAAAAGAGCAGGCATCGGTGACGGGATTTTAGAAAGGGATCATAGAAAAGGATCATAGGAAAAGGATAAGCACTGGCGACGGGATTTCAGGGAGAATAAATAATGATAAAAAGAATAATAAAGGGAATCGTGCTGGCGGTAATTTTTTGCCGGAGCATTGTTGATAAGTAATTATGTGATGAACCGTGGGACGGACGATAAGATTATGACAATGGGCGAGCCGACGCTCCCGGTAGTTTCTTTTACCGTGAGTGGTCAGGAGATCAATCTTCTGTCCGGGTATGTAGACCAGATGGATGTCACTGCCATGCGTGATACGATCACTCCGCTGGAGAGCAATGGAACGCTTCAGGCTGAGATCGCAGAGAATGGAAATAAGATCAGTAAGATCAGCTATAAAGTTTATTCACTGGATGGAGCAGATACTTACGCAGAAGGAAAAGTCAAAGAAGAGGATGGGAAAGTTACGCTGGAACTGGGGGACTGCCCTGGATCAGTCAGCACAGGAGGCGGTGCTGAAGCTGACTCTGACACTGGGAAGTGGTGAAGCACAGAAAAAGGTGAATTATTTCACCCGGATCGAGAAGCCGGATGAGATTACTGCGTGGAAATGTCTTACATTTGCAAAAGATTTTCATGCAAAGGCATTGGACCAGAGTGATGAAGATACACTGAGTATGTATCTTGAGCCGGGAGAAGAGAGTGATAATACGACTTACCAGACCGTCAATATCCACTCAGATATTACTCATATCCAGTGGGGAGACCTGAACCCGGAGATCGTGGGCGATGTGCAGTGGAGTCTGAAAGAAAGCAACAGTGTTTATACATCCATTCTTGCAAAATATCAGGTGCGTTGTCAGGATGATAAAGAGGAAACGGCACGGTATAATGTGAAAGAATTTTTCAGGATCCGGTCGGTGGGAGATACGATCTACCTGCTGGATTATAACCGGGATCTTCAGGAAGTGTTCAGCAGCAGTAGAAGTGTGATGGATCAAAAGGGTATCCTGCTTGGAATCGTGCCAGAAGATGTGCCGTATGAGACAAATAAAAAGGATTCGATCCTTGCCTTTGTGCAGAACCGTACTCTGTGGATGTATAATAAGAAAAATGAGGAGCTGACGAAAGTTTTCAGCTTTGCGGAGGAAGATACACAGGATGTGAGGAGCCTGAATGATCAGCATGCGGTACGGATCATCAGTATGGACGATCATGGGAATATTGCCTTTGCGGTTTATGGATATATGAACCGGGGAGAGCATGAAGGAGAAGTTGGTGTCGGTATTTATTATTTTAATGTGGACAGCAATCTGATTCAGGAGAAAGGCTTTATTCCGAGTACAAAATCTTTTGCCATTGCAGAAGATGAACTGGGAAAGATGGTTTATTATAATCATGCACAGGAGCTGCTGTATGTGCTTGCAGATCAGGTCCTCTACAGGATCGATCTTGATAAGAACCAGCAGGAAGTGCTTGCAAAAGGTCTGGAAGCCGGAAAGTATGCAGTTTCTGATGACGGACATCAGCTTGCTTATCAGACAGACGGAGAGAAAGATGCGGCAAAGGAGATCCGGGTGATGGATCTTTCCAGCGGGGATGAATATAGTGTGAAAGCGGCAAAGAATGAAGCCGTTCGCCCGCTGGGATTCCTGAATGGAGATTTATTTATGGAATTTTGCGGACTTCCGATGCCGGAAAGACGGCATCCGGTGAGAAGACAACTCCGATGTATCAGCTTGAGATCCATGATTCGAAAAATCAAAAAAATAGCAGAGTATTCCTTTGAAGATCAGGGGATCTATATTTCTGATATTTTGATCGAGGGAAATATGGTGACACTGAACCGTCTTGCGAAAGCGGGAGAGATCTATAATGTTACTTCACAGGAATATATTACAAATAATGTAGAAAAGAAAGATACGAAGATTTCTCTTACCTCATACAGTTCGGAGAAGCTGGGAAAGCAGTACCGGTTTACTTTTGCAGAGGGAATCGAAAAGACGGAGGTGAAGCTGCTCCAGCCGGATCAGCAGGTAGCTGAAAATGCACTGACGATTGTTCTGAAAGGAAAAGATGATCGTGTAAAATATTATGTGTATGGTATGGGTGAACTGGTCGGAATCTACGATAAAGCCGGCTATGCGATCCAGAAGGCGGAGAAGATTTCCGGTGTTGTGATCTCGTCGGAACAGGCTTATGTATGGGAAAAAGGAAACCGGGATCTGGTGTATTCTATTGAAAATGTTGTAGTGACAAAGGAGAGCGGAGAAAGTTCACTGGAAGCATGTGAACGGTATATGAAATCGTATGAGGCGGAGAAGACAGATCTTACGGGCTGTACGCTGGATCAGGTATTGTATGTGATCAATAAAGGCTGCCCAGTGATCGCTCTGACAAGTGCAGATCATGCGATCCTGATGACCGGATATTCTAAGACGGATATCACGTATTCTGACCCGGATACAGGGGCATCGCAGACTGTGACTATGGATGAGATGAATGCTATGGTGGCGGGAAGTGGAAATACCTTTATCGGGTATATTAAGTAATAGAAGAGAAGTGATGAAAGAGAAGAGAATCTGCAGGCGGCGGGTTCTCTTTTATATATAGTGGTTTTCCCTGCATACTACAGAAAAAAAATACAGGCGGTGGAACTTCTGTTCCATCACCCGTATTTTAAAAATCCATGTAAGCAGCGAACCAGAAGAGGCGTCTGTACAAGACTCTGGCGACTGTAACGATAACCTTATGCTTCAGCTGCTTCGTCTGTGTTGGTATCTTCAGCTTCAAGGTCAGAAGCTTTTACATGAACTTCTGTGATCGTTACAACCGTAGCATCAACATCAGTCATAAGATCAACATCTTTGTCTTTGGCGATCGGAAGATCAGCCACACGGATGGTATCACCAACCTTGAGATCTCCGACATCTACTTCAACTTTCTCTACCAGTGCAGCAGGAAGAGCCTTGAAAGAAATCTCCTGTAACATCTGCTGTGGTACACCGGCAGCAAGTTTATCAAGGTTGACAAGATGGATCTCAGCAACAGAATGAACTTTCTCATTGCTTACAAGTGCCTGGAAATCAATCTCATCAACATAACCCTTTAATGGATTATAATCAACTTCTTTGATCAGTGCATCATAAGTCTGACCATCAACTTCGAGCATTACCTGTCCACCTTTGTTCTCAACTTTCAGAAGTTTTTCAACATCTGCTTTTTCCATTTTAAGTGGAATGCTCTCTTTCATTTCACGGCCGAAAATACAACCGGTAACAAATCCTTCGCGTCTAAGTTTTTCGGCTTTGATTGACATGTCTCTTTTTTCCAAGCTTTTAAAAGGTATTCATTTATCTTTTCCTCCAAATTCTGAATCCGCTTAGCAGCCTTCAACTTTCTGTACAAGTAGGTATTGTTAAGTGCTTTTTCTTTGCTACAGTTACACTATAGCACCGGATGTCAAGGG
>ENA-OQHD01000802-OQHD01000802.1-human-gut-metagenome-genome-assembly--contig:-NODE-802-length-10437-cov-3.136178_pt1 | contig 10437 bp, 16 predicted proteins | sample MGYA00242560_ERZ504711 | MGnify/ENA primary metagenome ERZ504711 (study PRJEB26092, sample SAMD00036198) | human gut metagenome | host: Homo sapiens | study: EMG produced TPA metagenomics assembly of... | reverse complement strand
GCTTAATCACAAAAACTCCATCCGGTTTGTTTTTCTCCGAATGGTTATTTGGGGTGGGTAGTGTAGTGTTCATAATATTTGTCATACGATAATCCTCCTTAAATGAAAAAAGCCCGACAAGGAAAGGTCTGACAACGAAGTTCCGACAACGGACATCAGAAAACCTTTTTTCTTTATCGGGCGATACTATCTTTTTACTATTTTCTTTTTCTTTATAATATTGGTTGTCATGGTTGTCAGAGAGGGAAAAAGTGCCGCAATATCAAGGCTTTCGGGATTTTTGCCCGACAACCAGACCGACAACCGGCTCGACAACCGAAGCGACAACGGGCTTTTATTTTGCTTCAACCATTCTTCCGGAAGTCCTAACTGTTCCATTTCCTCTGTCGGGATTTCTTGAAAACCATCCATGCTGTTGTCAGGCTCGTTGTCATTCCTGATACGCTCCCAGCCCTTTTGTCTGCGGTAAGGCTCTGGAAAATACCTCGGATTGCTGAACGCCCTCCAGCCTGTGACAGCGTTATTCATAATGTCGTTGATCTCTCGCAGCTCCCATTGTTTCGGTTCGTCATAATCATGCCCCAGTGCTTCCTTGTAAAGCTGCTTAGAGCAGACTATGCTGCCGGAATAGCGTTCCAAATAGTCTAAAATCTGTCCTGCCTTTGTGTCCTCCGGCATAAAGTCCTTTTGGTGGGCTTTCAGATAAGCGTTCATAGCCGGACTGAATCTCAGACGAAAATTGCCACTTCTGTAAATCTCCATAGCTTCTGCCCACATCTGATTGATATACTCTCTGGAAGCCTGTTCATCTGCCAAAATATGAACCTCAGCCCTTTCAGGATAGACCATAACCGGAACGAAGCGGCGGTTGCCTGTTCGGTCAAGGGGAAGAAAGTCAAGGGTATTAGAAGAACCTCCAAACACACATTGTCTTTTTCTGTCTGCCGGATGTGTTTCATAGGGTATCTTATAGGTTTCCTTTTGGCGGCTCAGAAAGGACTTGATTTCTTCAATGCTCTTAGCGTTGGCGGTTGCAATCATTTCCGACATTTCAATAATCCAATGCCCCTGCATTTTGCGGTACACATTTTCATCATCCAGCTTTTTCAAGTCATCAGAGAACCAGTCATCATTGACCGCAAGCAAACGGAAGAAAGAGGACTTTCCGGCTCCCTGACCGCCCACAAGACAGAGCATAACCTCAAATTTGCACCCCGGCTTAAAAGCTCGTGAGATAGCACCCAGCAGAAACAACTTCAATGCTTCATAGGTGTAATCATCTGTATCAGAACCGAGAAAGCGGTGCAGACAGAAGCGTATGCGCTCTGTTCCGTCCCATTGCAAGGCATTGAGAAAATCACAGACAGGGTGGTAACGATTTTCATTGGCAATAACCGCAACTGCGTCTATGATTTTCTTCTCTACGGTCAATCCATAGTTTTCTTCAAAATATAGGAGCAGATATTTCACATCCACATCCGTCAATGTCGGGCTGTCACGATACCAACCGAGGGGCTTCACAATGTCGATTCTTTCGGTCAGAAGATTTTTTCGGATAGCCCCTTTCAAAAGTGGGTCATATTGCAGAACACGCTTATAATTTGCGGCAGTATTATAAACCTTACCTTTCTCGCTCTGCTCTAAGCTGTTTCGGATTTCTTCTACTGTGCATGGTTCTGTCTGCTGACAGTTCTGCAATTCGCTGTTCAAGTTTTAACACCTCCTTTCTCTGTTCTGCCACAAGTGCTTTTCGTTCCTCCAATGAACCATACAGAAGAATATCAAGTAGATATTCGATATAGTTCTTCTTATACAGTGCTTCTGCAAACAGGGGATTCCATTCCTCATCCGGCTGTTTAGGAGCGTATTTCTTTTCCCATTCTCTAAGAAGATGAAAATAATCCGTCAGCACCTTGTAGCAATGATTTTCTTCTTTTTGATACTTCTGTTCCGGTGTCGGCTCACGAATACGAGGGCGAATACTGGGCTTTTGTCGGCTGTCATAGTTAAGACCAAAATCTTCAGCAAGTTTGACAGCAGCTTCCCTCAGCCCGATACCGAATAGCTTCGCTGTCAGATCAACAGCGTCTCCAGTTGCTCCGCAGCCAAAACAGTAATAGCGTTCATCCAGCTTCATACTGGGGGACTTATCCGAGTGAAACGGACAGCACGCCATACCAGTGCGACCCACTTTCAAGCCATAGGCTTCTGCGGCTTGTCGGGCAGTAACATTTTCTTTTACAACTTCAAATACATTCATGTGACTCCTTTCCAGAAACGCAAAAAAGCACCTGTCATTTTCAAAACGAAAAATAGCAAGTGCCTTAAAGTTCCATATCCTGTTTTTTGCTTTTCGCCGGAATTGTCCGGCTGACTTCACGCTCTGCCATTTCCTTCTTCTTGCGGCTCAACTGCTCTATAATGGAACTTTTGGCTTTCTTCTTGATTTGCTCCGTTCCGGCTTTTTTGACCTCCGGTTTCATCAGCGTAGTTTGGATTTTCTGAATAGTTGATTTCATAGCATTTGTGATTCTGCCAATCACGCCATCCAATCGTTTCACTGCATACTCAACTTCTTTCTTTGAAGCCTTACGCTCAGGGGAGAGAACCCACGCCTTAGACTGCTCCACCAGCTTAATATCCTCCTTGTGCGTTTCCAGTTTTACAGTATCAGCAACGACCTCAACCGCCTTGTCATAGGCAATATCGGCAACCTCGTCCACCAAAGCTTCCACATCTTCAATCTTCATCGTGAGTTCTTCCAACTTTTGCTCCTGTGCTGCCAGTTGCTCCTTTTGCTTGAAAAGAATATAGTCCTGTTTTTCCAGATATGCACGACCACCATATTCCGGTTCTTCTTCCAGTTGTAAGCCATGCTTTTTCGCCACATCAAACAGCAGCACTCGGCAAGCTGAATCGAAAGTCATCTTGCGGTTGTTTTTTCTTCCGACTGGCTTCTCCGGTTCCGGCAGTTCAAACCCCAATGCTTCCAAAGCCTTTTCCTGTTGTGGGGCAATCTCTCCATATTGATTTTCACAGTCGAACACATGACGCTCGTGAATATGAGGGGTGCTTTCATCCAAGTGCAGCGCCCAATTCAGGATATGGACATGAGAGCCGAAACGCTCATTTGCGATTTCCATAAATTCTGTGACGATCTCAATGAGCAATTCCGGCGGAACATGATTGTCAAGCGTTCCAATCTGATAGACCGTTTCCTCTGGACAGGTCTTTTTGCTTTTGAGTAAATCTCCAGTTTCCTTATTTCTTTCAGGGTGTCGGTTCTTCACATTTCTTTCATTCTGTCCTGTTACAAAATTCATGATACCGCTGACGATAAAAAATGCTGTTCCACATCTTCAAAAGTGGCAGACAGCTCATTTTCCTTTTCGGGATTTTTGAAATTGCGAAAGCCATTGTAACAGTCCCAATAGAGATTTTGTTTGGCTCGTTCTTCGTCAATGTGTTCGCTGTTGGCAATGTCAAAACTGCGGTCATTGTGCTTCGGGTTATAAACGCCATTCTTTCCGGCTCGTCCATTGTGTCTTGTTAATTTCACATGAGTTCCTCCTTTTCTTTTTGATTTCCCCGACAGGGGAGAAGGGCAGCGAAGCTGATTCCTTGCGGCTTTCTGCGTCAAGTAATACCCAGTATTAAGTGGCGAAACGCCACTTAACTGGGCAAGGCTGCCGCCCTTGACCTGCACAGGGATATTGCATTCCCTGTACCCATGCACAAAGGGTTGCACCCTCCGTACTCCCGCCCGAACAAACTGACTTCGCCCCGTCCCAAGCTCTGTCAGTTCCTTCGGTTTTACAAAACAGTCCACCGGACTATTTTGCAAAAAGAAAAACCGACGCATGATCGCTTTACGCTCAATACATCGGTTTCTTCATCTGACCTTGACGGTCATATTCAGTTGTCTAACATCGTACTGTTATAAAATCTATGTCATTTACGATTTTTCTTATGCTGATTTGCCCAGTAAGATTTTACAGGGATTCTTCTTCTCTCTATATCCTCCATAAATTCACTATCATCAACACCGCTGTCAATAGTGAATAATTTTTTGCCATTGACATATACACGAATAGAATTTCCCTTCATCTCGCAATATGTAATATCTTCAAAGCGAAAAGTTCTCTTTCTTCCAAAAGTTGAACGCCATGTGATTTCATCTCCGTTCACTTCCAGTTTCCACATAATCATATTCAATGAGCCGATTAAAGAAACAATAAAGAAAATGCTAAAAACGAGTGGTGGAAACAAATCATCTTGTTGAATAGCACTGGCTACCGTAGCTCCCCCAAAAAATGAAACACCGCCAATACAAAAAATCATAGTAAGTACTTTTTCGGTTTTTATTATATAATGCGTCCTTATTATTCCCTTTTTCTGTTCTTCCTCTCGTTCTTTAGCTCTCTTTTGTTGAAGATTTACAAGATATGTCAAAAGAAGAAGTACAACTAAATAGGGACCTATTTGTGTAATTATATTCAAACACATTCGTAAAAAACCATTCATTTTTTGCCCTCCATAGTTCCAGCTATATAAAAAATGATTGTTTGAAATCGAGTATTAAAACCTCAATTTTTCATATCTCATTATACTTCATCAACTTAAAGAATGGAAGAAAAAATTTTGGTGTACAGAGTTCCTGTTCAAGCCTTGTAACGCACAATTCTGCAAAATCCATAGTCCCCGATACTTTCCTCACAGGCGATAGGCAACGGTCAAAACATCAGGTCTGCACCTGACATTTTAACCGCATATCAGCCCTGATTATCACAGTATCCCTGCTGGCTGTTCAGCCCATGCTTTTTCGCATATTCACTGGCTTTCTGTCTGCGTTCCTCACTGTAAGGCGGCAGGAAGCGGATAGACAGACGGGACTTTGCCAGCTCATAAGAAACACCGCCTTGAACATTGGATTTTTCCAGTCGGCAAAGGTCAGGGTACTTCTTAGCAAAAGCAGCCAACCTCTTTTTCAATCCGGCGTTGTGGGTGTAGATATTTGCCTTGTCCTCGCCCTCATTAAAGAGAACGATTGTTTCTTTCTCAATCTTCGTCAGTCTCTCCATAGCAGCCCTCCCTATGGTTTTTCAACACACGCAGCTTGCAGTAAAAGCAGCAATACCACCTTTCAACACCCTCAGCACTCAGCTTGACGGAAAGCATATAAAACAGCTTCTTCGCCACTGGATCGGGTGCAAGGGCAGCTACCATACGCAAACGCTTGACAGTTGCTTTCAGGTTCGGACAGCCAAAGGCATAAAGGGCTTCCATTTCATTCCGGTTCATCTTCATTGTGTTTTCCTCCTTAAAGTTTGATAAATGAAAAGCGACAGACACTTCATAAGGAAATACCTGTCGTTTCGTTGACGATATAAATTTGTTGGTTTTGGACTTGATAAAATCAGCAGTAAATCATTTCCTGTCTGATGATTTCTTCGGCTCGGTTACGGATAGAGTTCATGGACTGTACCCACAACATCTGATTGTCTGCTTTCATGGTTTCGGTCACACCCTCGGCTTGTTTCATCTGCTCAATGATAAGGCTGCACCTTTCTGCTGCCTGTTCGTTCAGGTCAGCAAGGTAAGTATGCAGTTCGCCGGATAAACAGAGGGCAGATAACCTTGCAGGGCGGTACTGCTCCAAATATGTCCTGTGCAGTCTGCCCCACATACCGATAGGGCGATGTTCCTCCGGTAGCTTCAAGTCCGGCACATAGTAATCGCCCACAAGAACATAGTCCAGACCGTTACATTCATCATGGATTCGTGGTTTCAATTCTGTCATGCTATTTTTTCCTCCTTTCACTTTTTTGCCGATTTGATTTGCTTGTGGCGTTCTGTTCAACACACACATTGCTATCAGAGCGTTTTTTCTTCTGCTATACGCTCATGCTCCGCAAATTCTTTTGATTTCTCACGAATCGTTTTTCATATACTTACGATTGGATTCTCGTTTTCTGCGAAGTCGTTCCGCCTCTTTTTCAGCAGCAATCCTTTCTTCCTCTGTTGGTTCATGCTGCTCCACAGGTACTTGAAATTGCCCGACATAGTTAAGATATATCTCCACCTCTGTGGTGCGGTCTGCACCTTTTCCTTGTGGCTCGTGAACCAGTATTTTGTCGATAAATTCATTTATCATGGCAGGAGTAAGTTCTGTAATGTTCTCATACTTTTGACCAGCTTCAGAAACGCTCCACATTATTTTGACCGCCTATAATCCGTTGCATATCAGCGGTGTCAGTCTCAATAATCTTGTTCAGCTCGTTCTGCTCATTTTCATAATCAGTAAGCATACTCTGAAAAGTCTGTCCGGCAATCTTCCAATCACATTATCTTCATAGATTTTCCTGATAAGCATATCCAGTTCGTGAACTCGCTTCTGATTTCTTTCAATGCGGCTTTTTTACAGTTTCAGAAACAGCAATATCTTTCATCGCCGATTCTTCTTGCAGAGAATAGACAAACTCCTGCTCATTCAAAGAAACATAATGGCAAGTCTCTTGTATAGTTTTCAGAATGATGCTTTTAAGTGCTTTTGTTGAAATATGGTGGCAAGTACAGTGACGATCATACTTCTGATAAGCAAGATTATAAGTGGAACATTCATAACAATCTGCCGGATTGGAATAACTTGTCCCTTTTTTCGCCTTTGGCAGTATAGTATATTCTTTCTCGCCCTTTCCGCTGCCTGTGATTATACATCGGCGCACCACAATCAGCACAGTAAATCTTTCCGGTCAGAACATTAGGCTCGCCCATAGGATCTGCTTTTCTTACATTCTGTCTTAACTTTTGAGCAAGCAGCCATGTTTCTTCATCGACAATAGGCTCTTGTGTATCATCAAAAACCACCCAATCTTCCTTGTCTGCCCTTTTCGTCTTTTTGTCCTTATAGGAATTTTTGAATGTCCTGAAGTTGACAGTCTTTCCGATATACTCTGGTCGGGCAATCAGAGTAGTAACCTGATTTCCTCGCCACATATACGGATTTTCTTTGTCATAGTTGCTTGCATGATTTCCAAGTCCCTTTTTTCCAAGATAATAAGACGGTCTTTCTACTTTTTTCTTCTGAAAGTTCTCTTGCTATCTGATAAGGTCCTTTTCCCTCAATAGTCATGCGATAAATTCTGCGGACTACTTCAGCAGCTTCTTCATCAATAATCCAATGGTCGGGGTTTTCGGGGTCTTTCAAATAGCCGTATGGTGGGATATTACTTGTATGAGCGTTGCCGGAAGAACCTCTGGATTTCAGTACAGCTTTAATTTTCTTACTTGTGTCCCTGACAAACCACTCATTCATGATATTCAGAAAAGGGGCAAACTCACTGGTTTCTTGACGGTCACTGTCAATACCATTATTGATTGCTATAAATCGAACTTCCTTTTCTCTAAACAGAATGTCAGTGAAAAACCCACTTGCAAATGGTCTCTGCCGATTCTGGACATATCTTTGCAGATACAGGCAGTGATTTCTCCGTTTTTAACACCTTCAACAAGTCTGTTCCATGAAGGTCTGTCAAAGGTCGCTCCACTCCAACCATCATCGGTAAAATGAACAAGATTCGTAAAACCATGTTTTATAGCATAATCTTCAAGCATTTGCTTTTGATGAATGATACTGTTACTCTCTCCAGCATTATCGTCATCACGAGACAGTCTTTCATACAAAGCAGTAATGCCATTGCTTCTATCTTTTTTTCTTCTCATGCTGAACTCCTTTCTTCAATTCCTATCCACTCCTTACGCTCACAAAATATCACATCCGTAAAGTGCTGGGGCGGACTGCTTTTGCCTTCTTTGACGATTGCCGCAGAAACCGAAAGGGTCTGTCCTTCGGTCAGCTCCGGCAGGGCTTTCTCTGCGCCCTCTTTTTTCGGCTCTGCATCCTTCCTTTTAGCACGGTAAGCGTCCTCCAGTGCTTTCCATCCGGGGTGCTTCACCGTTTTTCCTTTTGTGGTAAACTCCCCACCGGCACACGCTGCAATCACAACGGTTTCCGAATAGATATGGGGCTGGGCTACGGCGCACAGCAGACGCAGGGCCACCAGCTCCAGCACCGCTTTTTCTCCCGCAGGAAGGGCAGAAAGGTCTGCATCCTTGAGATTTCTGGTAGGGATTACTGCGTGGTGGTCGGTTACTTTCTTATCGTTGATGACCGTCTGCGGATCACAGGTAATGGCGATCCCTTTGCGAAACGGCATAGCATTGGCAACCAGATTCACCAGCACCGGCAGGCTGTCTGCCATATCACCGGTCAGATAGCGGCTGTCAGTACGGGGATAGGTGCAGAGCTTCTTTTCATACAGGCTTTGCAGATAGTCCAGGGTCTGCTGGGCTGTAAATCCAAGCAGGCGGTTGGCATCTCTTTGCAGAGTAGTCAGGTCATAGAGGGCAGGCGGCTTTTCGGACTTTTCCTTGCACTCCACCTTTTGATTGTGACTATTTGCACCCGACAGGTTTTCTTCAGCTGCTTAGCAGCGGCCCTTATTCGCCATGCGCTCCCCGGATACGGTAAGACTGGGCAGCTCCAGCGCCACGGTATAAAAGGGAATCGGCTTAAAGGTGTCGATCTCAGCTTCTCGCTGAACAATAAGCGCCAGCGTCGGGGACATCACGCGCCCGATGTTGAGGGTTCGGTGATACAGCACGGAAAAAAGGCCTTGTGGCATTGATCCCCACCAGCCAGTCGGCCTTGGCACGGCAGAGGGCAGCATCCCGAAGTCCATCATAATCTACACCTGGGCGCAGGTTTGCAAAGCCCTCCCTTATGGCGGAGTCCTCCATCGAAGAAATCCAGAGCCTTTTCATCGGCTTTTGGCAGCCTGCCAGCTCATAGACGCTGCGGAAGATCAGCTCGCCCTCGCGTCCGGCATCACAGGCATTTACTACCTCCGTCACATCCGGGGGCGTTCATCAGCTTTTTCGAGAATATCAAACTGCTTTTTTACTTATCCTTTCCCACTACCATCTGCCAATGCTCCGGCAGAATAGGCAGGTCATCATATCGCCACTTGGCATACTTGGAGTCATAGCTGTCTGCATCCGCAAGACCGGCCAGGTGGCCCACACACCAGCTGACACGCCAGCCGTTTCCCTCCAGATACCCGTCCTTACGGGCAGTTGCGCCGATCACCGCCGCCAGACTTTGTGCAACCGATGGTTTTCGGCAATTACCAATTTATACTGAGCCATGATGGTTCCTCCTCTCCTTGAGCCATCGGGACATTTCCCGGTGGCAGACACCTACGCAGGGGCTTCCATAATTCCCGCAGCCATAACAGGGGTGGCTTGGGGGTAAAGAAGGAGGACGGGAAGTTTCCTTCCCGCCCTCCGGCCTGCGTGTCATCATGCGTTCATAGGGACTGTCTGTGAAACGGGTCATTTCACGCTGTCCTCGTCATCTTCTGTGCTGCCCCCATCAGCATCCGGCTCGTCCGACTCCTCATCCTCGGTTTCCCATTCCTCGGAATCTTCCTCGCCATAATCATAATCGTCCAGACTGTCATTGCCCTTGGTCTTAGGCTTATTCTTAATGAGCTTCATGCAGGCAAATACGCCACCGCCGCCCAGCAGAGCCAGCAGAAGGATCAGGGCAGCCGGGTTCAGTCCGGCAGGCTTCTCCTTTTCCGGCTCCGGTGTTTCTGCCGGAGGTTCCGGTGCTTTGCCCGTACATTTACTCTTATCAGTTGCGCAGACCGGGCAGGCCGTATTGACTGCCCCTGCTTCACATTTTGTTGAACAGCTGCATACCGCAGGCGGCTCCTCTTTGGGTTTTCCATCTTCCATCAGCGCCGCAAGGTCTGCATCGTCCACCTGATTCAGAAAGTGAACGGCGGTCTTTTTGTCCTCATTGGCTCTGTCAATCAGGATGTAAAAAATTAATTGCCCGCCTTAGTAGTAACGGTGATGAGCTGCTTGTTACCCCCAAAATCATCCACCAGAGCGGCATTGCCCTCCGGGGTCAGCGGCGGTGCTTCTTCGGTTTCTTCCACCACCACATTGCTGTCATTGGTGGCATCCTCTGCCGGGGGCGGCGCTGCGCCCTGGGCAAAAGCGGGAACGGTAAAGCCCGATGCCAGAACCAGCGTCAGGCAAATGGCGGAAAGTGTTTGGAGCAATCGTTTATTCCTCATAGCCGTTTTCCTCCTGTTCGTTGTTGTCATCCCCCAATACTGCCAGGAACTGTGCGGCCTGACAGCATGGCGCTCAGCTGGGTCGGGGTCATACGCAGGGCACGCACCATCTGGACGATCTCCAGATTTTCTGCCTCGGTTTTCTGTGCTTCCAGCGCTTTGAGCTTTTCCTGATACTCTGCGATCTTCTCGCGGACCTTGGTAATCTCCTGGTCAATGCGTTCAATTTTGTTCTTTGCCATCGTCTATCACTCCTTCTAAAAAACTCTCTGTTTACCAGTTCATCAGA
>ENA-OQHD01000801-OQHD01000801.1-human-gut-metagenome-genome-assembly--contig:-NODE-801-length-10447-cov-1.719477_pt1 | contig 10447 bp, 21 predicted proteins | sample MGYA00242560_ERZ504711 | MGnify/ENA primary metagenome ERZ504711 (study PRJEB26092, sample SAMD00036198) | human gut metagenome | host: Homo sapiens | study: EMG produced TPA metagenomics assembly of... | reverse complement strand
CCTGCTTGTGACTAATGGAGGAAAACGTGCAAAGCGGCGGTTTTGGTGAGCATGTGACGGAGTATGTCAAGACTAACGGCATAGCTCTTGAGGTGTTGACAGTTGCACTTCCTGACTGCTATGTGGAGCATGGCAATGTCGAGGTGCTCGAAAAAAGGAGCTGCATGTGGATGCCGAATCGGTGGCTAAGCGTATAATAGCAGCATTATAGATAGAGGTAACATACAGTATGAAAGCAAAGATTAGACGTATTACTTGTAAACAGAGGCCTTGCACCATCACGGGCAAAAAGCAAAGACCATGATTATGGAGGGCAATGCTTTTTGTAAATAACAACCGTGAGGATAAGGCGGGAAGCACATTTCCTGATGACTGCAATATTGAGATTCATGGAAAGACACTGCAGTATGTGAGCCGTGGAGGGCTAAAGCTTGAAAAGGCTATGAAGCACTTTGATATCACGATGGATGGCAAGGTGTGCATGGATATAGGTGCTTCAACAGGCGGTTTTACAGACTGTATGCTTCAAAATGGTGCTAAAAAGGTGTATGCCGTGGATGTCGGATATGGCCAGTTTGCATGGAAGCTGCGTCAGGACGAGCGCGTGGTGTGACATGGAAAAGACCAATATCAGGTATGTGACGCCCAATGACATAGATGATGAGCTTGGATTTTTGCATCGGTTGATGTGTCATTCATATCACTTACCAAGGTGTTAGGTCCTGCAAGAGCACTGTTAAAGGACGGTGGAGAGATGGTTTGTCTTATCAAGCCACAGTTTTGAGGCAGGCAGGGAAAAGGTAGGTAAAAAAGGGCGTGGTCCGTGACAAGAGCGTGCATGAGGAGGTAGTGAACATATCATATCCTTTGCACTTTCAAATGGATTTAGTGTGTTAGACCTTGAGTATTCGCCAATCAAGGGGCCTGAGGGTAATATAGAGTACCTCGTACATATCAAAAGACAGATGATCCTATAAAGGAGGAATCAGTGGATATTCATAGTGTGGTCGAGGCCGCGCATGGAGAGCTGGACAGGAAATAGACTATGAAACATTTTGTTGTGATAGCAAATGCCTATAAGGACAGGGATTTTGCACTTACAAATAAAATAGTGGCATACATAGAGCAAAAGGGCGGCACGGCAAAGGGGCTTATGAGCAATGTCGAGGCTATATCCGATAACGAGTTTGAGCTTGAGGATATACCACAGGATACGCAGTGTATTCTTGTGCTCGGCGGAGATGGTACGATAAACGAAGTGGTAAACGGAATCCAAGATTACGAAAAGGTAATCTTGGGGTATATTCCAATTGGTTCAAGCAACGATTTCGCCAGAAGTCTGAATATCCCCTCTTCACCCAAAGAGGCTTTGGAACTTATTCTGGCGGCACATGACACCCGCTCGATAAATATCGGACGATTACAGTATCAAGACCGTTTGAAACATTTTGCCGTAAGTGCAGGTATTGGCTTTGACGCCGCTATCTGCCACGAGGCAGTCATTTCAAAATTGAAAGTTGGATTGAATAAGATCCACCTTGGGAAACTCACTTATGCCGGCATTTCCCTGCACCGTCTCTTTCTGACAACACCCCAGAAAATGACAGTAACGTTGGATCATAAAGAAGAATTCACTTTTCCATCTGCATATTTTGCCGCAGTTATGAACCACAAATACGAAGGCGGAGGGGTCAAATTCTGCCCCGATGCTCGCCCCGATGACAATCTGCTCGATGTAATTGTTGTTTCTGATCTTTCAAAATTAAAGATTCTCACCCTCCTTCCGACAGCATTTACCGGTTGGCATACGCATTTTAAAGGTGTCCATACCTATCAGTGCCGCCATGTGAGCATTCACGCAGAACGAGCATTGCCGGTTCACACAGACGGAGAACCTGTATTTTTGCAAAAAAGCATTTCCGCCTCATGCGATTCTAAAATGCTTCAGGTCATCGTGCCGCAAAGGAGGTAGTTATGATTTTTTTATTGTATTACTAATTTTTATTGTTATTCTTGTATTTGATCTTCATCTGTCCGAATCTCGCCAGACGCAAAATGATGGAACCAATTTTTTCATACAGAATTCGCCCATCGCGGCCTGTTTTCAGATGCCCGTGCCATTCCTGAAAATTCCATGAAAGCTTTTCAGGAAGCAGTCAGGCAGCATGTCGGCATCGAACTTGACGTCCATCTGACAAAAGATGAAAAAGTAGTCGGTTTTCACGATGACACGCTCACAAGGATGTGCCAGATTGATGCCCTCATCGAAGAAACCCCTTATGAAGACTTGCAGAAGCTCTACCTGAATCACACATCGGAAAAAATTCCGCTTCTCTCCGATGTGTTGTCGTACGTCAACGGTCGTGTGCCGCTTTTGATCGAATTAAAGCTTCCTACAAAAAGCACCAGACTCTGTCATGAAGTACACAAGCTTTTGGAAACTTATCAGGGAGCTTATCTGATTCAGTCTTTTAACACAATCGGGATTTTCTGGTTTCGAAAAAATGCCCCGCATATTCTGCGTGGTCAGCTATCCTCGAACCTGACAAAGACACGAAAGACCGAGCCTTGGTTTGCCTGCTTTCTTGTCCGTTTTCTCCTTTTAAACGGTATTGCAAAACCCGATTTTATTTCTTATAAATTCAAAGATGTCTCCAACATCAGTCTCCGAATGATAAGAATTCTCTACCGCACACCGGTCGCAGTCTGGACACTTCGTACACCCGAATCATTTCTCCAGGCAAAAACGGCAATACGATATGGTCATATTCGAAAAAAAACTTTTAAAAAATTCTAAAGATAGTATGAAGACTGTTGTTGCTCAATCTTTTTCATGCTATAATCATTTACATACTTTAATTCACTTTATGAAGGGATTTGATAGCATGAAAAAGCTTCCTACAAAAATACAGACATGCATGGTTTTTCTTTACGGATTCATATACTCTTGTTTTTACCTGAAAACATGTGACAACAGATTCCATATTATCCATACCAGTCTCGATGAAAAGATACCATTTTTAGAGATATTCATCATTCCTTACGGACTGTGGTTTTTATTCATCGCAGTGACTGTCGGATACTTCTTTTTCACAGATAAGACTGATTTTTATAAGCTTTCAGCCTTTCTCTGTATTGGAATGACGATTTTTTTCGATTTTTCAACTATTTATCCAAATGGGCAGATTTTACGTCCGACAACATTTGAACACGACAATATTTTTGTCGATTTAGTAAAGCAGTTATACCGTGCTGATACACCGACGAATATTTTCCCAAGCCTGCACGTGTATAATTCTATTGGCGCCTGCATTGCAATTATGCATAGCCAGAGATTAAAAGAATATCGATGGATTCAATACGCCTCGCTTGTACTTGGCGGACTCATCATCTTATCTACCATGTTTTTAAAGCAACACTCTGTGATCGACGTGGTAGGTGCCGGTGCAATGGCTGTAATCTGTTATCAGCTCGTATATGTGGCTGCATTCAAAAAATCAGCCGGCCGTATCCAGACAAACAATTTAGGACCAGCAGACTGCTGGTCCTATTCTTATTCCTCATATTTTTCCTGTCCAAGTTTGATATCCACAAAATCGGTATAATATTCAAATGCTGCCGGAATTGGATACTCTCTTTGTACTTCCTCCGGATGGATGAACAACATTTTCTCTGTGCAAGATTTTTCCAACTCATCTACTCGAATGGCAAACCCGGTCATATGCCATTCCACATGGCTGAAAATATGTTTTGCCACCCCTAGCTCTTTTATTCTCAGTGGCTGCAGTCCAATTTTCTTACTGTATTCCAGCGCTTCGTCTGCACTTAATTCTCCCTCAATATTCGGAAGCTCATACAATCCTGCCAAAAGACCTTTTGCCGGACGTTTCCGAATTGCTACATTCTCGCCATCCTGAAAAAACGAATACTGTCCTCTTTTCAATCTTTCTCGCTTTTGCTTTTGTCTTCACCGGGAGATCTGACTCAATTCCTTTTTCCCTCGCTTTGCAGAACTGCCTCAACGGGCACAGCAGACATTTCGGCTCCCCATTCGGCACGCAGACAATTGCACCAAGTTCAATCAGACCCTGATTAAAATCACTCGCCGCATTTTTCGGAATAATACGTTCTAGCTGCTCTTCTATCCTTGTTCGCACGCTCGCTTTCATAATGTCATCATAGCTTGCCGTGATCCTCGAAACCACACGAAGTACATTGCCATCGACCGCCGGTTTTGGAATCCCAAATGCAAATGAGCTGATCGCCCCTGCCGTATAGTTTCCGATTCCGGTAAGACTTTTTATCTCCTCGTAGGTCTTGGGAAATTCTCCATTAAAATCTTCCATGATCTGCTTTGCCGCTTTCTGCATGTTCCGCACACGGTTGTAATATCCAAGACCTTCCCACAACTTCAAGAGCTGGTTTTCCTCCGCCTCCGCCAAATCCTTTACTGTCGGAAGCGCATTTAAAAATCGGGCGTAAAACGGCTTCACCGCCTCCACTCTTGTCTGCTGCAGCATAATCTCTGACACCCACACACGATAGGCACTGATCTGTTCTCTCCACGGAAGTTCTCTTTTATTCTCCCGGTACCATGTGACCAGAGGATCTGCGATTTTCTTTAGATTCTCATCCTCCAAAAGAACAGGCACTTCCTTTCCAATCTCAATGCTGTCTTTTCCAACTTTAACAGTCATATGCAAGTACATGCAACCCCCTGCTCCTTCGCTCGATTTTAACGCTTCGCCAAATGCCGGCTGCGTTTCCATATTCGGAGTAAAATACCGCACGCCTTTCATCTGGATCACAAAAAAGATATACGCTTCATATCCTTCTTTTGTCGCCTCACAAAGCTCTTCGATGTGCTTTATCCCCCGCTCAGTCGGTGCATCCGGAAATTTCACAATTCCATTTTCCTCCAGCGTGACTCCTTTTACTTCTACAAAGATTTTTCTATCTCCCTCTTCCACATAAAGGTCAAATCTGGATTTCCTGTACGTCTTTTCCGGTCTGATCACTGTCGCATCCGGAAACAAATTCCCTTGCTTAATCCATTCCTCCACTACTTTGTTCGGTATCTGGGAATCCATATTGATCATCCGTTTTCCTTTTTTTGACACCGATCAGATCCCACTGGGTTTTCTGTCCGGATTTTCTGCCCGCTGCACATACACAGATGCATTCGGTGTCAAAAGTTCAGCACAACGCCCTGTATTTTTCACGTGCACGGTCTCTTTCTTACCCGCAATTTCTACATACGCAATAAAGCGATTGGGACGTTCAATGAACCTCCCAATCTCAATTCTTTCATATTTCATTTAACTTAAAACCTCTTCCCAGGAAACCTCTTTAAATCCCGGAACAGCAAATCTCTTCACCTACTAAAAGCGGACGTTTCACAAGCATTCCATCTGTCGCAAGAAGTGCATATTGCTCTTCTTCTGTCATATTCGGAAGTTTATCTTTCAGCCCGAGTTCTTTATACTTCATACCGCTTGTGTTGAAAAAATCGCTTCAGTGGAAGACCGCTTTTTTCCATGCCACGCCTTTAATTCTTCCGCAGTAGGATTTGCCTCCACGATATGTCTGTCCTCAAAGGCAATGCCCTTTTCCTCCAGCCACTTCTTCGCCTTTTTACAGGTCGTACATTTTGGATATTCTACAAATAAAATACTCATCACGTTCTCCCTCGCTTTCTTACAATACTTTTGACAAAAATTCTTTCAGACGCGGATCTTGTGGATTTTCAAAGAATTCCTTCGGCGTGTTGCTTTCTTTTACTTTTCCCTCATCAATGAACAGTACACGCGTTGCAACCTCTTTTGCAAATCCCATCTCATGCGTCACGACTACCATCGTCATTCCCTCATCTGCCAGTTCTTTCATCAGTTCCAGAACCTCTCCTACCATCTCCGGGTCAAGCGCAGACGTCGGCTCATCGAACAGCATCACATCCGGATTCATCGCCAGAGCTCTTGCAATTGCAATACGCTGTTTCTGACCACCTGACAACTGTCTCGGATATGCATTCTCTTTGTCAGGGAGTCCCACACGCTGCAACAATTCTTTTGCTTTCTTCTCCGCCTCTGCCTTTGTCATCACACCAAGCTTCACCGGTGCAAGCATGATATTCTCCTTTATCGATAAATGCGGAACAGATTGAACTGCTGGAATACCATGCCCTATCTTCTGTCTCAGTTTGTTGATATCACAATCTTTGCTTGTGATGTTATTCCCCTCAAACCACACTTCTCCGCCTGTCGGTTCTTCCAGAAGGTTGAGGCATCGCAAAAATGTAGATTTCCCGGAACCAGACGGTCCGATCACTACTACTTTTTCTCCCTTTTCAATATGCTCGTCAATTCCACAAAGCACCTTGTTTCCATGAAATGATTTTTGTAAATTCTTAGTGACGATCACCTTGTGACAACCTCCTTTCCAATAAACTCTGCAATTTTGTAAGTCCTAACACGATCACAAGATAGCAGCCTGCTGCTACAAACAACGGCGGCAATACAATGAAGTCTGTAGAACCAATGTACTGCGCTGCTTTTGTTAAAATCTGTCACCGCAATTACTCCTGCCACAGAAGTCTCTTTGATCAATACGATAAACTCGTTTCCAAGCGCCGGCAGAATATTTTTACACTGCCTGTGGGACAATGATATAGCGCATCGTCTGTATATAGTTGAAGCCAAGTGAACGACCTGCCTCCATCTGCCCTCTGTCAATGGATTCAATTCCCGCTCTGATAATCTCAGCCACATACGCACCCGAGTTGATACCAAAACAGATTGCACCGACAAAAATTTCATTTGTGTCTCTTGCCGTAAACACCATATTGTACATGATCAAAAGCTGTACCATAACCGGTGTTCCTCGAATCACTGTCGTGTACACATTACAGAACCACTTCAAAATTCTGACAAAAATATTTTTGGAAACCGTTACTTTCACCACCGCAATAAACAGACCAATCGCCACACCGATCAGGATTGCAAATATGGAAATTAAAATAGTAACCTTCAGACCATCCAAATAAACCAAATACCGCTGGTCATAAATTACCGCATGATGAAACCCTTCTATAAACCTTTGTATGAAGTCCATCTTTTCTCCTCTCTTTCTTTTGTAATTGCATCAAAGAATCAGCAGACTATACAAAATCTGCTGATTCTAAAATTACTTATCTTCTATTTTACACTATTTTATTACTTTTGTGTATGGTTTGCTGTAAATTCTTCAATTTTCCATCTTCAATCAACTGATCAATTACTTTGTTGATTTATCCAGTAATTCCTGATTTCCTTTTTCACTGCAATTGCATATTTATCTTCAAACAGCACACCATCTAAATTTTCAATGTTCCATTAGAAGCTACTAATTGTTCTGCCGGATATTGGTCCATTACGATACAATCTACTTTGTTGATTTTCAAATCTTCTGCAGCCTGAGCAAATTTTGTATAACGTTTTACTTCTTTCGGCTTGCATTTTCTTCATTTGATACCCAGATATCTGCGATATTCCCCTGCTGTACCGCAACTACTTTTCCGTCAAGATCTGATCCTGAAAGTTCTGCTCCTGCCGGAGTCACTGCCGGGCTTTCACCGTTTACAACGATTACCTCTGTTGAATTTACATATTCATGAGAGAAGTCCATTGTTTTCAAACGGTCTTCATCGATAGACACACCTGCTGCAACAAAATTCTACCTTTCCGCTTGCAACCGCTGCCAAAGGCACCGTCAAAATTCCATGTTCTTGATCTCCAGCTCTTTTCCCATATCATCCGCAATCGCTTTTAGCGATATCCATATCAATTCCGACAACTTCATTGCCTTTCATGTACTCGTATGGTGCAAAACCAGCCTCTGTTCCGACAATAATCTTGTCATCCTTAGCTTCCTTTTCTGTTTTATTACTTCCGCACGCTGCCATAGATACCACACATGTTGCCACCAATAATGCACTTAATAATTTCTTCTTCATAATCCAATCTCTCCCTTTCGCAATTTATTCTGCATAAAAATTCAACTCTGTGTTATATTCTATCACATTTTCCAAAAAAAGGCAAGTGGCTATTTATACATTTTTCTTGCATAAATAGCCACCCGTTTGTATATTATTTTAAAAAAGTCCGCTTGCCGCAAAGTACCCAAGCACGATCACACCCAAAGATGATACGGTAATAACCAAATACTTTGAAATCATTTTCTGATATATCCCATCAAAAATTTGATTGCAATGATCGATACAACAAACGCCACCAGACATCCTACGATCAGCATAGCTGCTTCCATCCCTGTGAAGCCGCCGCCAACTTTGATAAACTTCAACAATTTAATTCCACTCGCACCGAACATAACCGGAATTGCAAGGAAGAATGTAAATTCTGCCGCCACATATCTGGAAGTACCAAGCAACAATGCACCGATGATCGTCGCACCGGAACGTGACGTTCCCGGCACAAGCGAAAGAACCTGAAATACCCCGATAAGCAATGCTGTCTGATAAGAAAGCTGGTGCAGTTTTGTCACCTGCGGTGTCTTATCTTTATTCCAATTTTCTATCACAATAAATAAAATACCATACAATATCAGTGTAATGGATACTACTACATAATTATGCAAATGCGCCTCCATCCAGTCATCCAACAGGATTCCAAGAACAGCCGCCGGTAAACATGCAACAATCACCTTCATCCACAACTGAATCGTATACACTTTCTGTTTTCTTGATTTCTTTGGTGAAAACGGGTTCAGTTTATGAAAATACAAAACTACAACCGCTAAAATCGCCCCAAGCTGTATCACCACATTAAACATCTCTTTGAATGCTCTGCTCGCCCCAAGCTTAATAAACTCATCTACCAGAATCAAATGTCCTGTACTGCTGATTGGCAGCCACTCCGTGATACCTTCCACGATTCCAAGTATAATTACTTTTAACATATCTAACATTCTTCTATTCCTCCTCTAGTCCAGCACAAACCTCTCAATTGCCTTTGCCACTCCATCTTCATCATTCGAAACGGTCACAAAATCTGCTGCCTTCTTGACAGGATCAGAACCATTTGCCATGGCAACAGCAAACCCAACTTCTTTTAACATCTCCACATCATTGCCACCATCACCGCACGCCATAATCTCCTCTCTTGAAATTCCAAGAGATTTCCTAGCTGCAAAGACCAAGTCCTTTGTTTGTTCCTTCTTTATTAATCTCCAGATTATTATCCATTGCTGCTGTGACAACGATGCCAGAAAAGGGTATTCAGTTCTTCCAGTGCTTCCTCTTTATCTTTCTGATTTCTAAAAATTCCCTGTAGCTTATCTACCTCACACTTCATCGTCTGTAACTTTTTTCTTTTACATCTTTTACCGGAATTCTTGTGCTTTGTAAATATTCTGCCATATGAGGATCTTCAAAATATGCATATACATTCTTCAGACCATCTTCATTCATGTAGCCGACTCCGTCAACAAAAAACTCGTGAATTGCATGATGCTTTCTCAAAAATATCTATAACTTTTTCGGAACTCTCCACTGAAAGCAAATTCTCATAAACTACCTTCTGCTTCTGCATATCCAATATTCTTGCACCGTTTGCCGTAAGCGCATATCTTATTCCCGGAAAGTGTTTCAGCTCATCAGGCACTCCCGAAAATGGACGTCCAGTAGCCACAACTACAGCCACTTCCTGCTCAATCGCCATTTTTTAGCACCTCTCTTGTATAGGCGGTCAGCTGTTTTTCACTGTTCAGCAATGTCCCATCCAGATCCACCCCAATCATCCTGATTGTTCTACTCATACACGGTCAGTTCCTTTCCTTCTTTTGTAAAACGCAGTAATTTCGTGCTTACCTTGTCAAATGAACGTTCAAACGATTGTATTCCATAAGCTTTCATCTCTTCAATCTGCTTTTGATTGCCTGCTGGAACAAATAGAACCATATCTTTCGTCGGCGCCATAATGACAATATCATCATCAAGCTTTTCACTGCACATAGACCAAATATACTTAAAACAAAGTGAACTTGCCTCATGATAACCGTCAGCGATAATACTAAAGCCACCATATAATGTGTGTCCAATTACAAATTTTTACATTCCTTGCAAGATTCTCGCACGCTGTATGGTAAAGCAGTTCCATGTCCGTATCCGGCGGAAGCATATTGTCCTTTAATATTTCATATGTATCTTTGTCTCTTTCAATTACAAATATCACCATCAAATCCCCTGCAAAAGAGACTATCGGAGTATCTTTATCAGAAATATACTTTCCATTCAGTGCCTTATGATCTACAAGAGATTCTTTCACCCACGGATAAATCTTATCCTTGATATTCTCATAAAGATAATGCTCCTCTTCGTATTTCATCATATTCTACTGCCCTCTTTTCTTCTGCTATTTGATTCTATTCTAACAAAATTTGATTAATAACGCAA
>ENA-OQHD01000800-OQHD01000800.1-human-gut-metagenome-genome-assembly--contig:-NODE-800-length-10453-cov-2.802053_pt1 | contig 10453 bp, 14 predicted proteins | sample MGYA00242560_ERZ504711 | MGnify/ENA primary metagenome ERZ504711 (study PRJEB26092, sample SAMD00036198) | human gut metagenome | host: Homo sapiens | study: EMG produced TPA metagenomics assembly of... | reverse complement strand
TTACAAATCAGTCAGTACGTTTTGACTTTACTTTTTCATTTCAACAATCAGCCTCAAGGATTAGAAATTATATGCCAGCCCAATTCCCAGCACTTCCTTAAACTGCACCTTGGCGCCCTTCTTCACTCCATTGTCATCAAACGTTTTCACATCATTGTCATACTTCAGAGTTGTATTGATGGTAGCCGACAATACTTTATTGATTTTCATGCTGATAAGCACATCCCAATTCACATCTATGTTTCCAAAATCTTTGCTGTAAGGAGTAAAGAAATCAGCCGTAGTAATCAGATTCACATTCTCCATCACGGGCAATTCAGCACGGGCTTTCACAAAAGCGCCACCCTCTATCTTGAAGTGGTCACCCGGGTCTACACCAAAAGCGCCCAAATCGGAAAGATAGTCATCAGTCACGAAAGTCATCTTGGTGGAAACGGGTGAAAGCAGTAGAGAATAGTTACTCTTAGGCCTCCATTCCATACCCAGGGCGATATTCGAATAGGCAGGAGCAAAGAAATTGGAAATCTGGTGCTCTTTGTCGGGATAGTCATATCCTTTGGCAAACTGGGTATTCAAATCACCCATCAATGTATAGAACCAGACGTTGTCTGTAGAATATCCCAACTGAGTGGAAAGCCCTATTTTATCACTACTTTTCCTCATCCCCTGAGATTTGGTTTTGGACAAGCCATAGTCCAGCACCATGTTGGTGACCCAGAGCCAGTTTCCTTTCTTGTGTGTCAGTGATGCATTCAAGTAGGCATTTCCAGCAATGGAATTTTCACCTCCTGCCGACCAGTTGGCCATGGCAGTCTGTGACATATTAAGACCAGTCACTCCTTTCAATACCCAAGCTCCCTCCTGATAACCCTTATCATCCGTCTGAGCATAAGTTATGGTTGCTAAAGCAGCAAACAACATTACAATATATATCCTTTTCATATTACAGTTCGTTTTAAAAGTTTCTCATAAAAATGACGTCTCATAAAATTTAACAACATTTACTATCTTTTGTTCGAGAAGCTATAAAACGAATGTAAGGTTCAGAGAATAATTCCACCGCCCAACAAGTATCCGTCCTTATCATAGAAAGCCGCTGCCTGCCCGGGTGCAATGGATTCCAGCGGCTCTATCAGACGGACACGTAACAGACCTTCCACCGTAAGAGTCACCCTGCACCGGTTTGCCTGCTTACGGTAGCGTATCTTCACAATAACCTCGTTTGCACCCAGCACACGACTATTCTCCACCAGGTTCCCACTCTCCCAGCCACATTTCCTGCTTGTAGAGGGAAGAGAGCGGAGCTAAAACGACTTCATTGCTTTCCACTCTTGTCTCTTTCACAAAAACAGCCTTGTTCAGATGGATACCCAAGCCCCTACGTTGCCCTACGGTATAAAACGGATAGCCCTCATGCCATCCCAAGAAATCCCCCTTTTCATCGACGAATCTACCTTTACCGGGTAATAGTGTTTCAGGAACCTCACGCTTTAAAAAGGAACGGTAATCCAAAGGGCAAAAGCACACACCTATACTGTCTTTCTTCGCAGCCACCTGCCCGAAACCACGCTCCGCCGCATACGAGCGCGCCTCATTTTTCGTAATATCTCCCATCGGAAGCAACATACGCTGCAGGATGTCCTGCTTCAATCCCCACAGAAAGAAAGTCTGGTCTTTGTCCTTATCTGCAGCAGGAGCTATATAATACTTTCCTCCGGACAAGACTTTACGCACATAATGTCCGGTAGAAATCCAATAAATCCCCTTTTCATCGGCTATTTTCAGCCAACAGCGCCCACTTCAGCTCATTATTGCAGACCGTGCAAGGAACGGGAGTACGCCCCCTTAGATACTCTTCCACAAAATAGCGGATAATACGCGAACGGAAAAGCTCGCGTGCATCATAGGTAATGTGTTTCATCCCCAGCTTCAGGGCCAGAGCCCGTGCATCTTCCAAATACCCGGTCTCATCTCCTGCCTCATAGAAACGGAAAGTCACGCCAGTCACCTCATAACCGGCTTCCTGCAACCTCATGGCGGCCACGGAACTATCCGTGCCGCCACTCATGCCAAGCAATACACGTTTATCTGACTTCATGGATACAAAAGTAATAAACGAAGGTGAAATCCGTTGCATTTACTCTTATAAAACAGAATATCATTATAGATTTTCACAGATTTATTATACCTTTGTACTCCTAAAAGAACTAATAATCAACTGTTATGGAACATCAACTGACCATTTACAACACTTTAAATAGAAAAAAAGGAGCTGTTCGTACCGCTGCATGCACCGCATGTAGGCATGTATGTCTGCGGACCGACCGTGTACGGTGACCCGCACTTGGGACATGCACGCCCTGCCATCACTTTCGACCTGCTGTTCCGCTACCTGACGCACATCGGCTACAAGGTGCGCTATGTCCGCAACATTACCGACGTGGGCCATCTGGAGCACGATGCCGACGAAGGTGAAGACAAGATTGCGAAAAAAGCCCGTCTGGAACAACTGGAACCAATGGAAGTGGCACAGTACTACATCAACCGCTATCATAAGGCGATGGATGCATTGAATGTGCTGTCTCCCAGTATCGAGCCACATGCCAGCGGCCACATCATCGAACAGATAGAACTTGTAAAGGAGATATTGAAGAACGGATATGCCTACGAAAGTGAAGGTTCCGTTTATTTCGATGTAGAAAAATACAATAAGGACCATCACTACGGCAAGCTCTCCGGACGCAACCTGGATGATGTTCTCAACACCACCCGCGAACTGGACGGACAGAGCGAGAAGCACAACCCCGCAGACTTTGCCCTCTGGAAATGTGCGCAACCGGAACACATCATGCGTTGGCCTTCCCCGTGGAGCGACGGCTTCCCCGGCTGGCACGCCGAATGTACAGCCATGGGAAAGAAATACTTGGGCGAGCACTTCGACATTCATGGTGGCGGCATGGACCTTATCTTCCCGCATCACGAATGCGAGATTGCACAATCCGTAGCTTCCCAAGGGGAAGATATGGTACATTATTGGATGCACAACAACATGCTGACCGTGAACGGACAGAAAATGGGTAAGTCTTACGGTAACTTCATCACATTGGAAGAGCTCTTCAAAGGCACACACCCCATGCTGGAGCAAGCCTACAGCCCAATGACCATCCGCTTCTTCACCCTGCAAGCCCACTACCGCAGTACGGTAGACTTCAGCAACGAAGCTCTGCAAGCCGCCGAAAAGGGATTGGCAAGACTGATGGATGCTGTACATGGACTGGACAAGATTACCCCTGCTGCAACCTCCACCATAGACGTGAAATCCCTGCGTGCCAAGTGTTACGAAGCCATGAATGATGACTTGAACTCACCGATTGTCATCGCCCACCTCTTCGACGGCGCCAAGATGGTAAACAATATCCTAGCTGGAAACGATTCCATCACAGCCGAAGACCTGAAAGAATTGAAGGAAACCTTCCACCTCTTCTGCTTCGACATCTTAGGATTACAAGAAGACAACGCCTCCAACGAAGAGCGTGAAGCTGCCTTCGGCAAGGTAGTGGACATGCTATTGGAAGAGCGTTCAAAGGCAAAAGCCAACAAAGATTGGGCTACATCCGACAAAATCCGCAATGAACTCACCGCGCTCGGTTTCGAGATTAAGGACGGTAAGGACGGAAGCGAATGGAAGCTGAATAAATAACGAAGGTATCATAACTCACCACAGAATCATACAGATTGGGGTAAGTTTTAGACAGAAGAACAAAAGAACATATTTCTCTCTCTTGTTCTTCTGTTCTTTTAACTGAAAAATAAAATCTGTATAATCCTATGGTGATTGTGTATTTTGATACATCCCTGTTAGAATACGAATCCGAACCCGGCATACCACCCTACTTTCTTCGTCTGGTTGGACCAATTCAATTGTATCTCCACTGGTCCCAGAAAACTCTTGTACATATAGCCGATGCCTACCCCTGCCATATCAACCGATTCGGAAGAGTCAAGAATCTGATGAAACTTCCCGGAGTTTCGCCCATAACTGCCCATCACTGATATATACTGGTTTTTCCAAGATACGCTGTCTGAGGTTCAGCCCTGCAACCAGCAATGCGGCTTGTGACAGTTCCGCACGGTTGATGCCCGTAAACGGTATCTGCTGTGGCATATAGCGCCCCGGTATGGTCCCCCCCACCATATTGATGATGGCAAAAGGATAATTATCGCTTCCGGACAATACGCGTCCATAAAACGAAGGAGTGACAGTGAGCTTACTCGAGGGAGAGAAACATCCCTGCCAACGGGCATCGAAAACAGAAATAGGATTGTTGTCTTTATACTGGAAGAGGTTATCCGTATAGAGATGGTAGGATACCGCCCACGACATGCCTTTTGTAGGGGCGCTCCTCTCATTCAAGTTGTTGAACACAAGTCCGGCAAAGTAACTGAATAAGGACGAATTTTCAAACAGTGCCGAAGCTAACGGGTCGAGCGACAGCAAATCATGATAGTGGTAGTAATCAAAGTCAATGCCCAAACTGACCTGGATATTGTTCCAGTCCTTCGCCGCCCCCATACGGACCAGCTGATGTGTAAAAGTCAAATCCAGCGTCAGTTTGCCTTCATTATAAATATTCATATCTTTATAGTCGAACTGATAGGCAAGTCCTGCCTGCCATCCACCGTCCCACTGATAACTATATCCGAGTCGTGCCAGTGTACGCTTGCCCAGACGGGCGGTGAGGCTGGCCAGCGACTCCCGCTGCCGGCCGAAATAGAAGTCCGTATTTGCCTGCAACGCCGCCAGTTCTTCCGTATCAAAACGAAAACCGACATTCAGCTTGTTCTCCCGTACAGCAGGGGCGGCTATTTGGGAATCAACGGGAATCTCCCTATCAACAGCCGCGCCGGGCAAGCGGAAAGGTCCCGGGCGGCGAGGCTGATAATCTTCTGCAAGTCCCAGCTTCCGTTTCAGGGCAAGCAGTCCGTCCCAACTGTCCATGGCAGCACGCTCTCCCCGCACCATCAAAGTGTCGATGGCCTCTTTGGTGAAACTTGCAGCCGAATAGCCGGTGACATCCACCTTTATCAACACGTCGGTATTACGCAGATTCTCACGGTATTTCTTCTCTCCTTGCAGATTAATGATTTGCCCGAAGATGTCTTTCACCGATTTCAGCTCGGAAGCCTTAAGCAGCGGACTCTGCACATCCACCCCGATAATGTAGTCGGCCCCCATGGCAAGCGCCACATCTACCGGATAGTTATTCACCATTCCACCGTCCACCAACACCATTCCATCCAGGTCTACCGGAGCAAACACACCGGGAATGGACATGCTGGAACGCATGGAAGTGGCCAGTATTCCCTCATGGAACACTACTTCGCTGCCATTCACCAGATTTTCCGACACGCAGGCAAACGGAATAGGAAGACGGCTAAAATCCACAGAATCCTGGTAACCTTCTGTCAATGTGGAGAACAAACGTGCCAGGTTCTTCCCTTTTATGATACCCGCATCCGAAACAGCGGCAGATTTCAAAGAAAACGGAATGGAGAGTACATAGCGCTCCGACTTCAACCGGTCATCCAGCAACACATCCTTAGGATTGGGGGCATCCGAGAGCAAGAATTTCCAGTTCTGGGCATTCACCATACTGTCCAATTGCTGTGGGGTATATCCGATAGAATACAAACCGCCCACAATGGCCCCCATACTAGTGCCCACCACATAATCTATAGGGATACCCGCTTCTTCAATTACTTTCAGAGCACCGATATGCGCCGTCCCTTTGGCGCCACCCCCACTGAGTACGACAGCCACTTTCGGACGCCCGGACGCCCAAAGGACCATCGGCAAAAATCAACAAACAAGCCCATAGTCTATACTTCATCTCCATCATTTACTTAATACGTATTGGTAATTTATTCCACTCTGAATCAAACAACCCGCTCCGACAAATAGTTCACTATCAGTCGAAGCGGGTCGCAAAAAATCGTTCAAGCAATTTATGGAGGATTATCTATAACCCATTTCCAATCAATAAGGTATCATATCCTTCAAGATACCTTCCTTATACCAAGGATCATCAATTTCTTTCAACACTTTGCCCATCTCTGCGCAAAGGTCTTTTACGACTTCTTGGTTTTCTTCCAAAGAAAGGTTATTCATCTGATACGGGTCCTTTTCATCGTCAAACAACAAACTTTTGACCAGCTTATGGGTTTTCGCGGTCAATGTAGAGCGCCAGCGTGTAGCGCGCCGATTTAAAGCCGCGCGACGAAGGGAAGTAGGAACGGACCATACCTTCCGCATCCTTCTCACCGTCCAGGTTCTGGATGTAGAGAGCGCCGGTGGGACGTACAATATCCGCCTTTTCATCGAAGAAAAGCGGTGCATAGTTGTGTCCCTGCACCTCGGCCGGAATGGAGTCGGCAAGACCGGCAAGACCCAACAAGGTAGGCATGATGTCCGGCGAGGAAAGCATCAAGTCGTCCACGCGGGGCTTAATCTTATCGGGAAAACCGCACCAGGAAAGGAACGTTCATGGACTCGGAGTACGGGGAATTCTTCGGGTCTTCCGTATGCTGGCTGCACATGGTCTCTCCATGGTCGGAGGCAAACACGACAATGGTATTCTTGTCCAGTCCGAGTTCCTTCAAGGCATCAAGTATCTGACCGAAAGCACGGTCGACACCCGTCACAGAAGCAAAGTAGTATCGTGCACTCTCTGCCTTGAGCATCTTGGAGTCGGCATTCGGACGGACGAGCAAGCTGTCCAAAGGCTGGTTTTTATAGAGATTGAAATCTTCCTCCATACAGTCGTCCAAAGAACGGTACGGACTATGGGGAGGATTCATGCCTACCATAATGAAGAAAGGTTTCTTCGGGTCGCGTACATTCCCCTCGTTCTTCAGATAAGACACCACCTTGCCCGATTCGTGTAACGGTGACCACTCGCGCGGGTCGTGGCGACGGCCTTCCGTATCCCAGTAATGCGGATTCTTGTGTTCGTCAAAGGTACCGTAAGAATACCAGTAATTGAACCCATGACGACGTTCTTTCGGCGTATAGGCATCCCATGCAGGTACACGGTCTTCCACATACTGTCCGGGACGTTCGGGGTCGTTGGGGGTAGGAAAGTCGGCATGCAGTTTGCCAAAGTAGGCACAGTCATATCCGGCATTGCAGAAAACATCACTCACACACACAGCATCCTCACGCAGGGAGCTGATGGGACGGCTCGAATTGCAATTCAATGGAATACCACTCTTATTAGGATACATTCCCGTCAACAGAGAACCACGGTGGGGACTGCTCAACGGGCAGTTGCTCATGGCAGATGTCAATACCACCGACTCCCGGGCAAAATCATTCAAGCGTGGGGTATGCACCGGGTCATTCCGAAAGTTCACTTTCTCGCGAAAACCTTCCTGGCCCCAGAACTCCATCGCCTGGTTACGGTATTGGTCGGGAAAAACGTAAATGACATTCGGCTGGACGGATTGTTCCGCCTGCGGGGCTTTACAGCCCTGCAAGGCGAACAAACCTAAACCACCTAACAAAATTATTTAATTGAGTTTCATTTTTACCAAGTCTCTTTTACGCATCAATCCTTCCAGGAAGTAATAGTCGGCATAGTTCAACGGTACATCAATCTCCGCACCGTGAGGAATACTGCCCACAGAGTGCATCAGGATGAAGTTGCCGTTGGTACCCACCTTGGCACGGTAGGAAGGAGAAGCGAGGCTTTCCATAATCCGGTCGGCGGTTTCCTTGTATCCCTTACCCGGCAGATAAGTACTCAGCTCGTAAAGGGCGGACGCCGTGCAGGCAGCTGCCGAAGCATCGCGAGGTTCATTCGGGATATTTGGGGGCATCGAAATCCCAGTAGGGAACCAAGTCTTCCGGAAGATTCTTGTTGTTGAAGATAAAGTTGTAGACCTTTTCAGCCTGCTCCAGGTATTTGGCATCGTGTGTATAGCGATAGCACATGGTATAGCCGTACAAGGCCCACGCTTGTCCACGTGCCCAAGCAGACTCGTCGGCATAGCCTTGTGCAGTCTGTCTCTTACGGACTTCACCGGTTTCGGGGTCATAATCCACCACATGATAGCAGCTGTTGTCCTCACGGAAATGGTTAGCCATAGTCGTATCGGCATGCTTCCGGGCTATGTTATAGAAAGTGGAGTCGCCGGACAGCCTGGAAGCTTCGAACAGCAGTTCGAGGTTCATCATATTATCAATGATAACGGGACATTTCCAGCCACGTTCAGCCTGCCACCCCTTGTCTGCATCCCATGACTGAAGTACGCCTGCTGCAGGGCGGAAACGGGTAGACAATGATTTGGCTGTCTGTATGATGACCGGCTTGTACTCCTCCTTACCCGCAAAACGGTATCCGTTCAGGTAGCTGCTGCCAATCATAAAGCCCACATCATGGTGCCAGGTAAGGTATTGTACCGAATCCAAATCCTCGGTATACTTCTCTGCCAGCGGCAGCCACTTCTGGTCACCGGTCAACTCGTACATATGCCAGATATTACCGGGGAAGAAGCCGGAACACCAATCGTCGATAGGTACATAGACAATGTTCCCATCCTTATCAATGGTACGGGGATTAAGGATTTTACCGGATTTTTCGATAATGTCTGTCTGAATTGTCTCCTGAGCCACAGCATTATCAATGTTTTCTTGGATAAAGTTGCTTTCAGCCTGCTTTTGCCCTGCGCAACCTGCCAATACAAGGAGGGAGATTCCCAATGTAGTGAGGACTGTTTTCATAATAAGGGATTTATTTATTAAGAGTTTATGATTTTTCCTGCTGCAAAAGTAGAGCAAGTGTACAGATTTGACCCGCCTAAATAATTCAATTAATGGCTAAAATCGTTACTTTTGCGTCCGGAAGCACATATTTTTCCACCCATTAATCATTAATCACTAAACATTAATCATTACTCCCCATGACCGCACAAGAGATTTTTTTAAGAACGACCGCTTCGCCACGAATGCAGGTGTAGAACTGATAGAAATAAAGGAAGGATACAGCAAGGCACGCCTGGTTATCACGGCAGAGCATCTCAATGCAGGAGGCCGTACGCAAGGAGGGGCCATCTTCACCCTTGCCGACCTGGCACTGGCAGCAGCAGCCAACTCCCACGGAACATTTGGCCTTCTCTCTTTCGTCCAATATCACCTTCCTGCGCAGCAGCGGACCGGGCGATGTACTGTATGCCGAAGCACGCGAACGCTACATCGGCCGCACCACCGGATATTACCAGATCGACGTCACCAACCAGGAGGGAAAACTGATTGCCACTTTCGAATCCAGTGTATTTAGAAAAGGGGATAACATCACTTTTTCCTTACCACAGACGTCATCGGATAGCGGTTGCCCCGGACACTCTTGAAGAATGCCTTGGCCGAACCGAAATTCAAATACATGTCCAAGCGAATGGGAAGGTGGTTCTTATCATCGGATACGAAGAAGGTGATGACCTCCTTCTCCTTACCTTTCTTGTACTCTACGAAAGAGAATACCAAGCAGCGGTAAACGGTGTCGTTATTCGCCTTGACCTCCTCCTTGCCGCGGTAAATCAACGTCTGCTCTTCCACCCTGCGTCCTGTGGCCATGGGAAAGAGTATCTTCTGCCCTACCTTGTAGTCTTTAGGGTCATAAGAGCGCGCCTGCGCCAAAATTGCTCAACATATCGAAGATACAGCGACTATCACTGTATTCCATCTCCTGAGCCTCACGCACGGGATTGTGCCAGGTGCGTCTCTGCTTTACATTCGCCAGTCCGTCCGAGTAGGAGAACCAAGCCTCGTCCACCGTATGGCGGCTTCCCTCCTCTGCCGCTTTACGGAAGTAGAGCGGCTCCAACCTATCGCTGACATAACAAGTCAACGTATCACGCATCCTTGAAGGAAAAAATCGGTCATTTTTACTGCCCTACACAAAGCAAGTTAAAGCGAAATGCAGGCTCGGAATGGTAAGTCGTGGCATTGGTAGTGAGGCTTGCCAGACCCACCTTCTTCCAAATGAACTTCCAATTGAAATATAAATCGTACATGACATGCTCGCCCGACTGGAAAGCTTCATTCTTTGCAGTACATTGGGCCTGAACAGACTGGAGGTTCCCAAACAGACCGCTCCCACCATTAATAGAATGAACAATTGCTTCCGCCTAATAGCTATGGCCTCTACCACTGTTGCGGCTGCTATTGCCACTGCGGTTACTTTTTGTTCCTGTTTTGCGTTTTTCTTGTCTTCATCTGGTTTTGATTTTTTAGTTCGTCCGGCTTCTGCCTATCCAGGGACTTGGCCTTAATATCCCATTCCTGGGTCAAATCAAAGTTCGCTTTAAGCTCCAGAACCATCGGATAATAGTAAACCATTTCAGGCTGGCGCTTCTCGGCGTAGTTTCCCGTATCCCAGACGCCATTCCCATTCGT